>Ga0079306_1000985_pt1 | contig 21668 bp, 23 predicted proteins | sample Methanotroph_Enr_FD_79181 | JGI IMG/M metagenome (GOLD analysis project Ga0079306, IMG submission 79181) | Enriched soil microbial communities from Old Woman Creek wetland in Ohio, USA - Methanotroph_Enrichment_5 | ecosystem: Environmental > Terrestrial > Soil > Wetlands | place: USA: Ohio...
AGCCGGGCGTTGTTCTCGGCGTCGGTCGCGCACGGGCCGGCGAAACGGCTACTGAAGACGCCCGGAGCGCCGTCGAGCGCATCGACTTCGAGACCGGAGTCGTCCGCGAGCGCCGCGAAGCCGAAGCGTTCGTGCGAGGCAAGCGCCTTGATGCGAGCGTTGTCCTCGAAGGTCTCGCCGTCCTCCTCCGGGTTTGGCCACTCCTCGTCGAGTTCGCCTGCCGCGACAAAGCGCCACCCTCCGAGGTCGAGCGCGCCGCGGATCTCGGCGAGCTTGCCATGGTTCGAACTCGATACCACGACCAGCCGGCCCGTGGCGCCCGGCTCGGGCGCATCGAGGAAGGGCGACTCAGCCTTCGAACACATTGAGATCCTCCTGCGTTACGGCACGCTGAACCTCGAGCAGGCGGCCGATGCCGACCTGCGCGAGGTCGAGCATCGCGTCGAGGCGCTCGCGCGAGAACGGGGTCTGCTCACCGGTCCCCTGCACCTCGATGAACCTGCCCGCGTTGTCCATCACGACGTTCATGTCTACTTCGGCCACGGAGTCCTCCGCGTACTCGAGATCGAGCAGTAGCTCCCCGTCGACGAGGCCCACGCTCGTCGCCGCGAGCTGGCCGGAAAGCGGGCTCGCCGAGATCTTGCCGGCGGCCTGCCACGTCGCAAGCGCGTCCGCAAGCGCGATCCAAGCGCCGGTGATCGCCGCCGTGCGCGTACCGCCGTCGGCCTGGATGACGTCGCAGTCGATCGTGATGGTGTTCTCGCCGCCCAGACCGCCCATGTCCACGATGCTGCGAAGCGAGCGCCCGATGAGACGCTGAATCTCGTGAGTCCTCCCCTTCGGACCGCCGGTGTTGCTCTCGCGGCGCGAGCGGGTGTGGGTGGCAGCGGGAAGCATCGCGTACTCGGCGGTCACCCAGCCCAAGCCCGTACCGCGCCGCCATGCCGAGACACCCTCGGAGATGTTGGCTGCGCACAGTACGCGCGTGTCGCCGAGTTCGAAGATACAGCTGCCCATGGCGTGCTTGAGATAGTGGCGCGTGACGCGAACCGGGCGCAGTGCGTCCGCTGCGCGCCCACCGGAGCGAGAGGGCATTCAGTCGTTCCTTCCGTTGATGGGAGAGAGGTCGTAGACGTCGAACTCCTCGGCGACCACGACAGGCTTGCCGAACGCCTTGGATGCGAGTTCGGCCATCAGCTTGCGATCGTTCGTGGGCCACACGTGCACGAGCGTGAGCGCCCGCGCACCCGCTTCGCGCGCGGCACGACCCGCCTCAGCGGCCGTCATGTGCGGTGCCATCCCGGAGTACTCCTCGGGAAGCGTGGCCTCGGCAACGAGCAGATCGACATCATGCGCGGCGCGAAGCACGTGGTCGCCGGGCGTGGTGTCGGATGTGTAGCACAGCGTCGTCCCGTCGAGATGTGCGCGGAGCGCGAAGGTCGGCTTCGTGTGGACGACCTCGAAGGGAGTGATCTCGAGCTCGCCGATCGTGATCGTCTCTCCATCCACAAGCTCGATCGGCACGAACGCCTCGGCGAACTCGCGGGCGCCGCGCTCGGAAAGCAGGCACTGCATGCGCTCGAACAGGTTGCCGGGGACGTACAGCGGCACGGGGCCCACAGGACCCTGCGGAGCGTATCGGATCATCGACTGCAAGCCGTAGATGTCGGCGTAGTGGTCTGCGTGGTTGTGAGTGATGAACACCGCGTCGAGCGCGACCGGGTCCTCGAGCCGCCCGAGGTTGGCGAGTACGCCGTTTCCGCAGTCGAAGAGCACGCGCGCGCCGCCCGCTTCGAGGAAGTGCCCGGCACACGCCTGCCCCGGACCGGCGCAGCTTGCCGACGAGCCAAGAACGGTCAGGCGCACGAGGCCTCCTCGGTCGCGTTGTCTTCGATGAGCGCGAGGCGCGCTCCGGGCAGTTCGGACAAAGCCTCCAGTGACACCCGCTCGACGCCTCGTAGCGGCGCCCCGAAGACGCGCGCACCTAGCCGCGCGAACTCCTCGGCATCGCCGGTCGTGGCGAACGCGTGGGCTGGCACGGACCCCGCCGGGGCGAGCTGGTCCTTGCGCGCGAGCGTCTCGGCGACCTCGCGAGCAGTCTCCGCCGCCGACGAGATCAGCTGGACACGCACGCCGACGACCTGCTGGATCGAGGCGGAGAGCAGCGGGTAGTGCGTACAGCCGAGCACGAGCGTATCGATGCCGCTGCGCTTGAGCGGGTCGAGGTAGTCGCGAGCGATTTCGTAGAAGGACGGTCGCACGAAGACGTCGGCCGAGTCAGCGAGCAACCCTTCGACGGGACCTGCATCGAGGCGGAGCCCCTCCTCGACGATCTCGACGAAGCGTGGCGTGGCCGCCGAGAACACCGTCGCCCCCGCGTCGAGCGCTCTCACGGCGCGCGAGTACGCGCCCGACTCGATCGTGCCGACGGTGCCGATGACCCCCACGCGACGGTTTCGGGTGGCGTGGACTGCCGCACGCGCGCCCGGCTCGACCACGCCGATCACGGGCACGGAGAACGCCCTCTGCGCGAGCACCAGGCCAGCTGCGGTCGCAGTGTTGCAGGCGACGACGATGAGCTTGACCGGCCTGCGCTCGAGCCACGTGCCGATCTCGAGCACGAAGCGGCGCACCTCGGCCCGGTCGCGGGGTCCGTACGGGCAGCGCGCGGTATCGCCCAGGTAGACGAGTGATTCCTCGGGCAACGCTCGCGCTATCTCGCGCGCGACCGTCAAGCCTCCGAGGCCTGAATCGAAGACGCCTATCGGCATGCGTTCCATGGGGTCAGTATAGCCGTTCGACCGTCTCGCCTTGCGCGACGCACACCACCAGGCGCAGGAGCTATCCCACGGCGCCTACGACGGCAGCGGCAATGTCGTTGACGGTGACAACCTGGTCGACCGCCTCGAGATCGATGGCCGCTTTTGGCATGCCGAAGACGGTGCAGCTCGCCTCGTCCTGCGCGATCGTGTGCGCCCCAAGCTCGTGCAGATGCTTCATGCCCTTGGCTCCGTCGGCGCCCATCCCGGTCAGTAGCACGGCCACGGCCCGCTTCCCGAAGCAGCGCGCGACCGACTCGAAGAGCGTGTCGGCGTTCGGGATATACAGCTGGCCCCTTCCCGGCTCGCGGAAGGCGATCGTGCCGTCGTCGATGACCATGTTCGCCCCGGTAGGAGCGAAATACGCGACGCCGGGTTTGGGCGAGACGCCCTCTTCGCCGAGCACGACCTTGATCGCGCAGCCGGCGTTGAGCCAGCTGACGAGACCCGGAACGAACCCGTCGGCGATGTGCTGCGCGACGAGCACGGGCACCCCGAAGTCAGCGGGAAGCCTGCCGAGCACGGCGAGCAGCGCCGATGGGCCACCGGTCGAAGATCCGATAGCGACGATGCTGCGCCCGCCCGGCGTGCCGTGGTGTGTGGCGACCTGCGCAGCGCGCTGTTCTCGGCGACCGCGGATATGGGTGATGACCCGGACGTTCGCGAGCACCTTGGCCTTGCGGATGACTTCGCGACCGATGCGGTCGAGTTCGGCCCAGTCTCGAGGCTCCGGCTTCTTGATGACTTCCAGCGCACCGAGCGCAAGGGCGTCGAACGCGCTGCCCACGCCCTCGCCGCGAACCGACGAGGAGACCACGAGGATCGGCGTGGGGGTGTAGGCCATGATCTTCTCGGTGGCGCGAAGGCCATCGAGCTTGGGCATGTGGATATCCATCGTGACGAGGTCCGGCCGCAGACGAGCGACCATCGCGACGGCTTCCTCGCCGTCGGCGGCCTGGCCGACGACCTCGATTTCTGGATCGGAGCCGAGAATCGTTGCGAGCATCTCGCGCGCCACCAGAGAGTCGTCGGCGATCAGGACGCGAACATGCTTCTTGAAGGTGGCCACAGGGTCCGTCTTCGCGTCAGCGGATCAGGCGCTCGACGGTGTCGAGCAGCGTGTCCTGGTTGAATACGGACTTGGTGATGTAGGCGTCGGCGCCGGCGTCGATACCTTCGGCCTTCTCTTCCTCGCGCTCCAGAGACGTCACTATGATCACCGGGATGTCCTTGAGCGTGGAGTCCATCTTGATGGCGCGGGTCAGTTCGAACCCGGTCATGTTGGGCATCTGGACGTCGGTTACGACGGCGTCGACCGCCAACCCGTCCTTGAGTTTGGACAGGCCCATCGCGCCATCCATGGCGGTCTCGACCTCGTAGCCTGCAGCCTCGAAGATCGAGCGCTCCAACTCGCGCGTCGTGAACGAGTCCTCGCAGATGAGGACCTTGCGCGCGCCTTGGCGCTCGACGCGCGCCTGCTGAAGGCCCACACGCTGGCCCGAGCGAGTACGCGCGTTGGCCATCAGGTCGGGCACGTTGAGGATCGGGACCACTTCGCCCGCACCCAGGATCGTCACGCCAGCCACGTTGTCGATCTTGCGCAGGTGGTTGCCGAGCGGCTTGATCACGATCTGCTGCTCGCCCACGAACGCATCGACGATGAAGCCCATCCGATGCCCGGAGTAGCCGATCGTCGCAATCGGCACCTTCTTGGCTGGCGCCGCCTCTGCCGCCACGCCGAGAATATCGGACAGCCTCACGAGCGGGATCGTGCGCCGCTGGCGGCGAATCACTTCGCGCCCTTCGACTTTGAGAATCTCGTCGGGGTCGACGCGCAGCGTCTCCTCAATCGAGCCGGTCGGAAGCGCGTAGATCTGTCCGCCCACCTTGAGCATGAGCGCACGGATGATGGCGAGGGTGAGCGGGATGGTGAGTTTGAACGTCGTGCCCTGGCCGGGAACCGAGTTAAGGTCGAGCGAGCCCTTGAGCTTCTCGACCACGAACTCGCGGACGACATCCATCCCAACGCCTCTGCCCGAGATCTCGGTGATGATCGCGGCGGTCGAGAACCCCGCCTCGAAGATCATGTACTGGGCCTCGCGGTCGGAAAGCGCATTGGCCTCGGCCGCGGTCATGTAGCCCTTGCGGATGGCGCTCTGGCGCACTTTCTCGGGATCGATGCCTGCGCCGTCGTCGCTTACCTCGATGATGATGCGGTCGCCCTCTTGGCGAGCCCCCAAGCGAACGGTCCCCTGCGCGGGCTTGCCCAACGCGAGACGCGTCTCCGGATCCTCGATGCCGTGGTCGACGGCGTTTCGCATGATGTGAACCAGCGGGTCGTTGATCTCCTCGAGCACCTTCTTGTCGAGCTCGGTGTCCCCGCCCTCGACCACGAGCTCGAGGTCCTTGCGGAACTGCTTCGCAAGATCGCGGACGGCCCGCGGGAAGGCCTGGAAGATCGTATTCGCGGGGAGCATGCGCAGGCGCATGCCCTGCTCCTGGAGGTCGTTGATGACAACGGAAGTGCGGGACACGTCCTCCGAGTAGTCCTTCACGTACTCTGCGAGGCCGCGGCGCGAGTCCGAAAGTAGCCCGTCGACGGCGTTGATGTCCTCGCCGATGGCATCGAGGAGTTCCTCATGCGCGATGCCCTGGAGGGTAGACTTGATGCGAAGCCACGCCTGCCATGTCTCGTTGACTCCGGACTGGACGCCGCGGATATCGGTCACCCGCTGCTCCGACTTGATCTGAGAGATGACGACCTCGCTGACGAGGTTGAGAAGGTTGTCGACCTGGCTCGTCCGAATCCGGATGGTTGCCTGCACCTTGGACTTGAGCTGGTCGCCCTCCCGTGCCGCGCGCTTGGAGTGATCGTCCTCTGAGTCACTGCCTGCGTGTTCGTCGTGATCGTAGACCTCGATCACGCTCTCCTCGGTAGGCGCGGGTGTAGGCGCCGAGGCCGTCTCCGGCTCCGCTTTCTGCGCGGGCGCGGCGGCGTCGGGCGCGGGTGTCTCGGTCGCCTTCTTCGCGCGCTTCTTCGGCTTCTCTGGCTCGGCGGGTGCAGGCTCGGTCGCGGCAGCATCCACCGGCGCGCTCGCCGGCGCCTGCGCAACCTGTCCGGTCGCCGCGATATCGGCGAGCTTGTCCTTCAGCCCGTCGAGGTCGATGACGTCGTCGACGTTCACGCCGCTATTGTCGGTGAGGTACACGATCGCATCGAGCGCCTCGAAGAACGGGTCGCTCATCTCCGGGGTGTACGCCATCTCCTTGTCGCGCACGCGCACCATGATGTTCTCGAGCCAGTGCGCGACGTCGCTGATCTCGATGAGCCCGACCATGCGCGAGCTGCCCTTGATGGTGTGGGCATCGCGCATCATCTGGTCGATGAGCTCGCGGTTGTCCGGTTCGCCCTCGAGCGTGATGACGCCCTCGTTCAGGCGCTGGAGTAGATCCTGCGCCTCTTCCTGGAACTTGCCTATGAATGCACTTCGATCGAACTCGACCATTGATCCGGTCTCCTCGCGCTTCGGCCGAGCGGTCTAGTGGTCGACGATCTGGAAGGCCGAGCCAACCTGGCTCGACTCGCGGGCCATGCCCGAGAGCGACTCCGCCGAGGACGCCACCTGCCGAGAACCCGCCGCCGTCTGCTGCGCCACTGCCGCGACCTCGCGCATCGCCTTGACGACCTGGTCGGTCGCGCTCTTCTGCTGCTGCGTGGCGGCGGAAATCTCCTTGGCGGCCACGGTGGTCTGCTCGACGAGATCGAGAATCCTGTCGAGGCTTTCGCCCGTCGTGTGGGCCAGCTCAACGCCCGACTGGACCTGCTTGAGCTCCTGCTCGGTCGAGATGACGAGCTCGTTGGCCGAGGACTGGATCTCGGTCATGATCGTGGAAATCTCGCTCGTGGAGTCGACGACCGACTCGGCGAGCTTCCTGATCTCGATGGCGACGACCGAGAAGCCCTTGCCGGCCTCCCCCGCGCGCGCCGCCTCGATGGCGGCGTTCAGTGCAAGGATCTTTGTCTGGTCGGCGATCGAGTTGATGATCACGAGCACCTGGCCGATCTGCTGACTGCGCTCACCGAGTGTGAGGATCTTGTTCGCACTCGACTGCGTGCGCACCTTGATCTGCTCCATCGACTGGAGCGTGTTGCTGACGGCCTGCTGGCCCGACTCGGCTGACCCCAACGAGGCTTCCGCCATCGTGACGACCTGGTCGGCGTTCTCGGCGATCTGCCGATACGTGCTCGCGAGCTCCTCCATCGTGGCAGTGGTCTGGCTGATCGACGCGGCCTGCTCGGCGGCGCCAGAGGCCTGCTGCTCGGTGGCCGAGAGGATGTCGTTTGCGGAACCGGCGAGACGGTCCGAGGACTCCTGCGTCTGGCGGATGAGGTAGACGATGAGATCGAGCATCTGGTTGTAGGAGCTGCCGAGCGTCGCGATCTCGTCCTCGCCCTTGATGTCGACCTTGTGGCCGATCTCGCCCTGGCATGCGGCGCGGACGGAGTCGACGACGTAGTTCAGCGGACGCATGAACGAACGGCCGATGAAGTAGAACGCGACTACCCATACAGCGAAGACCACGAAGCTCAATACGACCAGCAGCAAGAGCTGGGTAGGACTCGACTTCATCAGGGACCCGCCAAACATGATGAGGAAGGAGCCCATCATGACCACCAGGTAGGCGAGCTCAAGCAGGGCTGCGTAGAACACCAGCCGGTACACGAACTTGCTGCGAATCAGCTTGATCAAACCCATGATCCTGTGCTCCCTCTTCTAGTGACGTCCGCTCGCAACAATCGGCTGCAACACGCGATCTACGTTCAACAGGCCAACCATGAAGTCCTGAATGTGAACCGAGCCGGCGATGAACTCCGCCTGAGCTCGATCGATGATGCTGAGAGGCGGCTCCACCGCGCCCTTCGGGATGTCGGTGATGTCGCCAATCTCGTCGACGACGAGAGCCGTGGCGACTTCATCGTTTGCGATCACGATCGCGGGAGGCTCGACGCCGTCGACCGTCTGGACCGAGCCGATCCCCATGATGGAGGCCGAGTCGGTGACGGAGAGTATCTCGCCGCGAACGTTGACGACTCCTAGGACGTATGTGGGCACGCAGGGAATCTCGGTGATCTCGTACTCCTGAAAGATCTCGCGCACATCGCTGACGCGCACCGCGTACCACTCGTCGGCGATTCGGAAGAGCAGCAGCGATAGCTGGTCGCTTACTTCCTCATCCGATGTCTCGAGCGCGAGCGACTCCGCTCGGCGTGAGAGGATCTCCTCCGAGCTCTCGGCCAGCACGCGCCCTTGGCGCTCAGCGCTCATCGGCTATCGCCCTCCGCGCACGATGGAAAGGAGCAGGTCGATGTCGAGCAGGTTCATCAGTCCCTCGGGCATGCGGCATACGCCGATCATCATGGGCGCGAGCTTGTGAAGCGACGGCGCCTCCTGAAGGCACCCCGCCGGCAGCTCGAGCACGTCCTGCACTTCGTCGACGATCAGCGCGACCGTCTGACCCTGTGTATCGGTGATGATCATGGGCGTCTCAAGCGTGTATTCCTGCGTCTCGAGGCCAACCAGCATCCGCATGTCGATCGCGGGGATGACCTGACCTCGCAGATTGACCATGCCTACGACCGCCGAGCGGTCCTCCGGCACCTCGGTGAAGGCCACAATCTGCTGAATCTCATGGACGCGGTCGAGCGGGAGCGCGTAGCGCTGCCCGCCGAGGAAGAAGGCCACGGCACGCTCAATGTGCAGCGACGCGTCGTCGTCTGCCTCTACCTGGAGCTTCTCTGTTGTGCTGTCGATTTCGCTACTCATCTCTCGCCTCACACGCTGAATCGCAACACGCGGTCTAGTTCATCGGTACTTATGAGGCCGTCGCGCACCTTGGAGAGACCCGACATCGACATTGGTCGCATCCCGGCGGCACGAGCGGCGGCGTCGATCTCGCTGGCCGTCCCGCCACGCGCAACCTCGGCTCGGACCGGCTCTGTGAACGGCAGGACCTCGAAGATGCCGGTCGCACCCTGGAAGCCTGTCTTGCTGCAGTTGGGGCAGCCGGTGCCCCTGCGGGTAGTCATGTTCAGCTCTGCCCCCGGGATGAGATCCGAGAGCGGATTCACTTCGTCGATCGAGCAGTTGGGGCAGTTGGTGCGCACGACGCGCTGTCCCACTGCGAGTGTCAGCGCACTACCAAGCGAGAACGGTTCCGCGCCCAGATCGAGCATCCGGCGTACCGCACTTGCGATGTCGCCGCCCGCGAAGGTGGCGATCACGAGCTTTCCGAGCCCGGCGGCCTCGATCGCAAGGTGGACGTCTTCGACCGTCTGCATCGAGTCGATCGCCATGACATCCGTGTCCTGGCGGATACCCGCTGCGAAGTACGATGCCGCACCCACCGGGGAGCCCGGATTGACGAGGACTTGAGCGACCGCTGGAATCTCGTAGTCGATCGAGCGTTCGACCGAGTAGACCGTCCGGCCGGTGCCGGCGGCGTGGTGCAGCAACGAGTAGTAGGTGCTCGAGCGCCCACCCGCGACAGGCGCCGCGACAAGCAGCATGCCCCGACCGCGCTCGATCATCGCATGCAGCGCGCGCGACTCCGCCTCCGACATCCCCAGCTCGATGAGGCTGCGCGGCTCTGGCCGAGCCGGCGACAGCGATACCACAAGCCGCTGGCCCGCGACTGTCGGCACCGCCGAGACGGTCACCACAAGCGTACGGCCGCCGATATCGGCATGAAGCCTGCCGAGGGCGGGCACGTCGGCGGGAACGTGGCCGAGCTTCGCCCAGCTCTTGAAGCCCTCGATGAGAGGACCTTGCATCGACAGCGGCGCACTTGCGACCTTCTCGAGGCGGCCTTTGACGCGATAGACCAAGAAGAAGTCGTTCTTGTACGGGAATACGTGGATGCGGTTCGCGCCGCGAGCCACGGCCTGCTCGAGGACCTCCTGAGTGAGCACCGCGAGCTTGCGATCGTCTGCAACCGCGAGCACGTCGAGATCGATCGCCGAGGGGCCCTCCGAGGCAGCCGCCTCGATGACCTCCTCTACGCGCTGCGCAGGTGCGATGGGCTCGATGTCCTCGATCTCATCGGCAGACGGGGCCACCGTGGGCGCCACGCTCGGCTCTTCGGCCACCTCGAAGAAGTCGGCGGCCGAGATCTCGACCTCGTCGTGCACGGGGGGACCGGCGATGATCGTCTCGGACGCGTCCGTGACTTCGACGACCGTGCCCTCGCCGTAGTACTGGCGAATCGCCGAGTGAACGTCGACGCCATCGGCGAGCACCGGCTCGACCTCGAGACTCAGGTCGAAGGCAAGCTCGTCGAGCGTGAAGATGTCGACCGGGTCGCTCATTGCGACCGTGAGGATGCCCTCGATCTCGAAGAGTGGTAGCACCCCTCGGAAGCGGGCCACGGCGGCCGGAACGAGCGCGAGCGCCTCGTCGTCGGGCGCGTAGCTCGCCAAGTCGACCCGGGGAATCCCCATCTCGTCCTCGAGGACCCGCTCGAGCTGTGACGGCGTCACGAGCCCGCGCTCTATCAGCCCACGACCGGCAGCGCCCTCGGATGGCGAGCCGGCGCGAGCGCCGGAGAGTTGCTCGGCGGTGATATGGCCGGATGATACGAGCGCGTCAAGGACGCGGCCCGCAATGGTGGGCGCTTCTCCCATGAGGCTACGACCTGCCCTAGCCCTGAACCTTGGCGAGCTCCTCGGCAACCGCCGAAAGCAGCCGCTCCGGCTCGATTGGCTTCGTCAGGTACTGGTTCGCACCCGTACGAATGCCAGTGGCCATGGCCTGTTCTTCGGTCTTGGCCGTGAGCATGATGATGGGAATGCCCTTGTACTTCTGGTCGAACTTCAGAAGCCGACATACGCGGTAACCATCGAGCTTCGGGAGCATCACGTCGAGAAGGATGAGGTCGGGCATCTCGGCCCGTGCCGTCTCGAGCGCTTCGGCTCCGTCCGTAGCCGTGATCACCTCGTAGCCGCCCGACAACAGAATCGCCTTGATCATCTCAAGGATCGTCGGGCTGTCATCGACCGCGAGGATGCGCGCGTTCGCCATGCAGAAAACTCCCCTCGTCCCGGGTACCCGACTGCCGCTCTAGCGGCGGGTTGTCCCTTTCCGACACTCTATCAGACTGCGCTCGCATGTTTTGGCAAGCAAGTCTGGCTTGAACCCTCCCAGAAACGCCGTCCACTCTCCTTCGGGCGACAGGTACAACGCCCGCAGAGCGTTCTCGTATTCCCTGCACGCGTCGTCCATCGAACCCTGCGCTCGATACAGGTTCGCGACGTTGAAGTGCGCCAGCACGAACTCCGGGTCGATGTAGATCGTCCGCTTGAACTCATTCAGTGCCCGCTGAGCGTCTTCTTGCCGCAGGTAGATGATGCCGAGGATGTAGCGCGCCGAGGCGAGGAGCGGGTTGACCCGCAGCGCCTCGTTCGCATCGGAGACAGCCGCGGCGAAATCGCCGATGTCCGCGTTCGCATGCGCGCGCGCGAGCAGCGCACCTATGTGGCGCGGGTCTTTCGCGAGGGCGAGTTCTGCCTGGGTACGCGCCTTCATCGGCTCGCCCTGCTCCATGAGAACGTGAGCCTGTCGGACGATCGCGTCGATCTCGAGAGCTGCCTCGGGAGTGGCGGGCGCCGGCGCTACCGAGGGCGTGGGTCTCGCCGGTATCCGCTTGCGAGGCGCGGACGCGCCGCTGTCAGCAGATGTGGTGCGGGATGGTGTGTCGCTGCGCGAGCCTCGGGAGAGATCGACCGTACGCCGGCGCTCGGGGCGTACCGGCTTGGCGAAGGAGGTTCCGGCGAAGATCCCCTCGGACTTGGGAATCGGCTTGCGGTACAGGAACACGCCGCCGATCTCGACGGGTTCGAAGCGGTCCGAGATCGATGTGAGCGTCTCGGAGTGCCCGATGAACAAGTAGCCGCCCGGATTGAGCGACTCGTAGAAGTTGTTGACGACGCGCCGCGTGGAGTCGGGACGGAAGTAGATGGTCACATTGCGGCAGAAGACGATGTCCCAGTTGCCCGTGAACAGGATGGGATACGGCTCCTTGATGAGGTTGTGGTAGGAGAATGACACGAGGTCGCGGACACGCTTGACCGGTCTGTGCCCGCCCTTGACGGGCTCGAACCAGCGCTGGACGACGTTCTGCGAAAGACTTGCGAGCGACTTGGCGGGGTACGTAGCCGCCCTGGCACGGTCGAGCGCCTGCGTGGAGACGTCGGTGCCGAGAATCTCCGGACGGACGCCGCGGGATTCGAGCACCGAGTCCAGCAGCGACATGGAGACTGTGTACGGTTCCTCGCCCGTCGAGCAGCCGGCAGACCAGACGCGAAACGAGCGGCTCGCTCGGGGTTTGTGCTCGAGGATTTCGGGGATGACCTGATCCCGCAGGGCATCGAACTGCGCTGGAAACCGGAAGAATGAAGTCTCGTTGATGGTGACGAGGTTCATGAGTTCCTTGAACTCGTCCTCGTCACGCGAAAGTACGTCGAAGTACTCGTCGTACTCGAGGAACCCGAGGCGTGTCGCGCGCGTCACGAGCGAGATGCGCAACGAATCGACCTTGCTCTCCTCGAGGTAGATGCCGGAGTGGTGGTGAATCCAGTCGCGGAAGCGCTGGAACTCCGCGGGCGAAAGGTCCTTCCTGAGACTGTCCGCTGGGTTCGACACAGCTACTCCGCCAGCGGCTCTCCGGCGGCGCCGACCTTCTCGATCAGACCTCCGGCATACATGCCGTACAGGACCTTGGCGGTCTCGAAGTCGTTGTAGCCGGTCAACTCGACCAGCTCGCGAACGCTGCGGCTGCCGTGAAGGAAGCACAGGAGCATCCACTCTCGAGGTTTGAGGTGGATGTCGGCCGGCTTCTGACCGGGATTCGCCGACATGGCGAACCGGGTGTCCATCGACGGGATCTTGTCCTTGATCTTGTTCCACAGGTCGAGGCGGCGGCCCGAGTCGGCCAGGACAGCCTCGATCGTCACGGTCAACCCCAAGTCGACCTCGGAGCGCAGCTCATCTGAGTCGAACCGGAGATCGCCCTCCTCCCAGCGCATGAGGTCGAACAGCGCATCGGAGATCTGCTCGCGGATGTACTCCTCGAGCACCGGCGCCTCGACGTAGCCCTCGTCAACGAGGATCTGTCCGAGCCGGCGGTCGGCCTTGTCCTTCTTCTGGATCTTCATGAGGCCCTGGGCCTGCCGAAGCTGCTTGTCCGAGATGATCGCGGCGCGCACGAGCCGCTTGCCCGCGGGCTCGCTCGCCCCGTTTGCCGCGGCGAAGAACACCTGACCGTCTCGGAAGCACACGACGCCCTGACCAGCGGGGCCCTCGACGTGCAAGGTGCCCGTCTTGGAGCCCGAGGCGAGCAGCCTGAACATATCGGCAAGTGAGAAGTCCTTGAGGTTGCCCTCGAGCGCCACGAATCTCCTTCCAGAGAGTCGCCATCCACCGGACAGCGTTGCCTAGCCTGCGCGTGCGAAGGTGACTCCGCGGGCGCGTTTCATCGTAACACCCTGTCTATCGGCTAGTAACCGTGGCGACCATAGGGTTCACGCACGAAGCGCAAGCCTGCCGAGAACGGACGGACGCTCGTCGCGTGACTCCGGCGCCCCCCGCGCGATCAGCCTCCCGCTACGGGCGGCTTCTCCGGTCCGACGAGGACCTTTCCCCCGTCGACCGACACCTCGTACACGCGCAGCGGACGGGGGTGGCGCGCCAACTCGGCCATCGTCTTGACCGGCCCGCTCCAGTCCGTCCAGCGCACGCAGTGTCCGTCGGACAGGTCGAACTGGGAGTGGTGCACCGGGCAGGTCACAACAGTCCCTTCGAGCGTGCCCCTTGCCAGGTGGCCGTGGAGGTGTGGGCATCTCGCGTCCGCGATGTAGAAGTTGCCTCCCACCGCCGCAACGAGCAGTTCGTGACCGTCAACAGCGACCTGGCGCATCTCGCCATCCTTGAACGTGGCCGCATCGGCAACCTCAATGAACTCGCTCACGATGCCCGCTCCTTTCGACTGCCGACTGTCACCTCTAGGAGTATCCCCGTTCGAGACGCGAAGAGGCCGGTCCCCATGGGAACCGGCCTCTATTCGTGCAGCTATGTGCGGCAGAACTACTTGGCGTAGACCTTCGTCGCCTGCAGCTTGCCGTTCTGCCCCGTGGTCACGTCGAACGACACGGCCTGGCCCTCATCGAGGGTCTTGAAGCCGTCGGTCTGGATCTCGGAGAAGTGGACGAACAGGTCGTCGCCATCCTCGCGCGAGATGAAACCATAGCCCTTGTCAGCGTTAAACCACTTGACGGTACCTTCAGCCATCACAAACTCACTCTCCTGCCCCGCAGGGCAAAAACAAAGCGGCGGGAACTGTCCGCGTAGGCGGAAGTCACGCCGCAAACAACTGGCCCCCTATGGGCCGACGCAGACATAGTAGCATGGTTCGCGCCAATTGCGAACGTCGGCCGCTGAACCGCACATCACTCGACCTCGTCCGAGACGCTGCGAGCATTCTCGGGCTCGGCGGCGTGTCGAACGCCCAGCCACCAGCCGAGAAGCCCTGCGGCCAGCCCGACGGCGAGGAACGCGAACGCTTCGGGCTGCACGAGCCGCCATGCGCGCTCATATTGCAGGCCGTCTGCGTTGGTGCTCGTGATGCCCAACGCGGCCATGGCCCGGGACTTGAAGACGCCGCTCGACATGCCCGACGCCACCCATATGGGGGCGAGCCAGGACGGCAACCACGCGTATGCGCTCGCCGCCAGACCCGAGCGCGCCCACACGTACGAGCATACGAAGAGCATACCGACCAAAGCGATGTCGACAATCGCGAACGCGCCGAGCAGCGCGCCAGTCGGCCCGATTCCCGCAGCTGCGGAGAGCGCCGCCGCGAGGCGCTCGTAGAGGTGCTGCCACGACACGGCCACCCGCTCGTCAAGCCCCTTGGTCACGTCGAGCCAGAGCAGGAGGGCGACAAGGATTGCCGAGGCGGCCGAGAACCCGAGCACAATGCCAATCGTCCGGCGAGTTCGAACCACGGCTGTCACCTCACGCGCTCGCGCTCGGCGTCCCTATTCGCCACGTTCGCCCGGATCACCCTCGCCGAGCGCCGCGGCCGCAGCTGCGGCTCGGCGTTCGAGCGCGCTGACGCGCGCTTCGACTCTGCCGAGAGCGCTGGCATCCAGACCGCCAGCTTGCGATGGCAGCGGAGCCGCCGGAGCCGCCGCTGGGGTCGTCCGTCCTCGCACGAACTTCGCGTAGCCCAGCGCGATAGCGACGACCAGCGCGAATGCGATGACGACGAAGCGTGCTGTCGAGTTCCCGCTGAAGATGACCCAACCAACGCCATACACCATCGTGAACAGGCCGCCGAGCAACAGTCCGTTGCTGATCACCCGCAACTGCTCGCTCCGAATGAGCGAGACACCCATGACAAGCGTCGCGAAGACGACGAGCACGATGCTCGTGTTGCGCGCCCAGCCCTTCTGTTCGAGCTGGATGACGTCCTGGAGCGCGTTCTGCTTGTTCTGGAGCTCTGTCATCTGCGCCTGCTGCGTGGCGTCGAGGCTCTTGCCATTGACCTTGAGGTTGAGTGACTCCATCTCGCGCGATATCTGCTGTTGCTCCTGCTGGTGCTTCTCGGCAGGTGACGGGTAGAACGTATTGACGCCAACGCCGATGAAGGCGAGAACCATCAGGCCGAGGAAGAAGCTGAATATCGTCTGCAACGCATAGTGCTGGCGCTCGGTGCTGGTCGGAACGGCCACGGTGTCCTCCGATCGGCGGGTCGGTGTGTTGCAGATGATACCCGCTGAGCAGCGACTATGGCCTGGAGGCGCTTTCTCGGTGCCGTGATGAAGACGTCTTAAGCGAACTTTTGCCGCTTGGCTGCGATGCGTGGGATACTCACTTCCAAGGCAGCATACGTACAAGGTCGGGGGACACGAAGATGCCTACCGTGCTGATCGCGGACGATAACGCCAAGATTGTGGAAGTCCTCGCAGAGTACCTTCGAGCCGATGGCTTCACGGCGCTGACCGCACTTGACGGCGACGCCGCCGCCACGCTCGCCGACGCTCACCGGCCGGACATAGCGCTCCTCGACATCATGCTGCCCGGAATCGACGGGCTGACGTTGACCAAGCGGTTCCAAGGCCTCGGAATCCCCGTGATCATCGTCTCCGCGCGTACCGAAGAGGCCGACCGTATCGAAGGCCTGCAGATCGGCGCCGATGACTACGTGACAAAGCCCTTCTCCCCTCGCGAGGTCGTCACGCGCGTCCAGACGGTGCTGCGACGGGTGGCGCGAGAGAGCGACGCGAGCGGCCTGCTGCGCTTCGGCGAGCTTGCCATCGATGCCGCCGGCAGGACGGTCACGTCCGGCGGCGAGGAGATCGAGCTCACCCGAACCGAGTTCAACATCCTCTACATGCTCGCCGAGAGCCCGGGCACCGTGTTCACACGCGCGCAGCTTCTTGAGGCGGCACTCCACGAAGGGGATGGCGTCGACGAGCGCCGAATCGACACGCACGTGAAGAACCTGCGGCGCAAGCTGGGAGACGCCTCTAGACGCCATGTTCGCACCGTGTTCGGCGTGGGCTACAAGCTGGAACCGTAGATGTTCCGGCGGCAGGGGTTCATGCTCTACACGTTCTTGGCGATTGTCGGAATCCTGTTCGTCACCACCACAGCAATCGGCGTCCTCGCCCGTCGCAGCCTCGTCAAAGAACTCGACGTCGCCATCGCAACGACTGAGGGCCAGCCCGACGCCGCGCAAGACCTGGCGTTCGAGGAGGCCGAGAGACGCGTCCTCGCCCAGAATGACCGCGACACCTGGATTATCAGGATTGTGACTATCGCTGCCGCCGGTGCGCTCTCCTTCGCGGCCGCAAAGTGGCTCGTTCGCCCGCTTGCAGACCTCGAGGAGACCGTCGACGCCCTCGCGCGCGGGGACCACGACCGCAGAGCGTCTGTGAACGGGCCGACCGAAATCGCTCGCATCGCCGCATCCTTCAACCACATGGCCGACTCGCTCGTGGAAGGCGAACAGCTTCGCCGCCAGCTCGTGGCAGACGTCTCGCACGAGCTGCGCAATCCGATCGCTGCCGCCCTCGCGCAGGCCGAGGCGATGGTCGACGGCGTGTTGCCGCTGGACAAGAGCCGCGTCGAGTCACTCGTCGACGACCTGCAGCACCTCTCCTCCCTCGTCGACGACCTGAGAGAGCTAGCGGCGGCGGAGTCAGGCAGCCTGCACTTCGCCATGGCACCCTTCGACCTGTCCGAGCTGGTCAGTCAGCAGATCAAACGCGTCGCGCCGCGCCTGATCGGCCACGTAACGCTTCGCGCGATCGGCATCGACTCCCCCGTGCTGATCGAGGGCGACAGTCTGCGACTCGCCCAGGTCCTGCGAAATCTGCTTCTCAACTCACGGCGTCACACACCGAGCGGGAGCATCACGATCGTGGTCGAGCAGTCGCCCTCCCACGTGACAGTGCGGGTGGAGGACACGGGCGAAGGCATTCCGCCGGAAATCCTCCCCCACATCTTCGAGCGCTTCTACCGCGCTGACAGTTCGCGTGCCTCGGAAACGGGCGGTGCGGGGCTCGGGCTCGCAATCTCACGCAGCATCGTCCGCCAGCACGGTGGTGAGATGTTCGCCGCGAGCGAAGTCGGCGAAGGCACGTCCATCGGATTCACTCTGCCGAGGCGGCCGCGCCAACAGGCGGGCTAGGCCCGCCGAAATGCAGCGCGGCTAGCCCTGCACGCGCCGGTAGGACTCCCGCGCCGCCTCGAGAGCGACCTGGACTCCCGCAAGCTCCTCGAGCGTGGTGATTCCGCCGTCGTCGCACACGATGACCCCCCCGAGCGATGCGGCGAATGCGCCCACACGTGCACCCGCGTCGCGCGAGACGCCCAGTGCAGCTGGCGCGCTCAGACCCCCGAGCACGACGAGCCCAGCATTGCGCGCAGCAGCCGCGTCCACCGCGAACTGTGCCGGAGAGAGACCAGCCAGATGCACCGCCGAGAAGCCCGCGCGGGAGATCGACGGGAACAACACGCGAACGTCACCGTCGGAGTGGAACAGCGCCGGCAGACCAGACAGGACCGCTTCCGCAGCGAGGCGGTGATAGCAGGGCACGAGCGCATCGAGTGCGTAGTCGGGTGGGAGCAACGGACCCGAAGCGCCAGCAAGCTCGTCGGCCACTAGCAGCGCATCGGCTCCCGCAAGCGGCCCGCGACGCGCGGCCTCGAGCGCCTCGTGCAGCGCCTCGTCGAGCCGCACGGCCAGCGCGCCAGGGTCGGCGACGGTCAGGCGAAGCGCCTCGGTCCAGCCGAGGTTCTCGCAAATCCGCCCAAACACGCCGGGCACCGCCCACACCGTCGCGATGTCCGCCTCGTGCAAGGCGTCGACCTCAGCAACCGCTGAGTCACCGTCCGAGTCCACGAACGCTAGGTCAACACCGAGCGACGTCGCCGCTGTTGCGTGCGCCAGCGCCCGATCGGACACACCCGACTCATCGGCCACTCGATCGAGCAGATCGGGAGGCAGCCACGCCGAGCCAGTCGCGAAGACATCAACCCCGGCCAGCGCGTTGGCTGCGCGTTCGATACTCATGAGACCCCGTCGTCCCGTCGCGGTGCGAACGCTGCCCACGCGCGCTCGGCCTCGGTCTCCCAGAACGCTCGGCGATCGGCGATCGGACGCCCAAGTTCCTCCGCGGCAAACAGGAAGTAGCCCTCTCCCGGTATTCCGGAGTCAGCGCGCACGACGAGGGACGCGATCATGATGCCGCGCTCCGCGTCGGTCGCAGAGTCAACTTCGCCGAGGAGATCCATGAGCGCGCCCGAGCGGGCGCTGACGGCACCGTGAAAGACCCGGCGCGCAATCTCGCCGTAGGTCACCGTGGAGCGTCGCTCGGCGACCTCGGAGAGCAGCGTCGTGAGCTCATCGCGCATCCGCGACCACTCCTCCGCGGCGAAACCCCACCTACGCTCGGCCATGTGCGACAGCTCTCCTCGGTCAGCGGGTCCAACAGCGGCCGCCGCGGGGTTGCGGCTCCGTGCGGCCCTCGTATCCATACCCTCAAAGCCATTGTCCGTCCAGCAAAAAGGAACGACCCGCCGTGTGCCGCCGGCGGGTCGTACGCTGAGCCGCCATGCGGCTCCGCGGAAATCGATGGTGGAGGCGCGGAGAATCGAACTCCGGTCCACGATAGCACCCTGGGAGGCATCTCCAGGCTCAGTCACAGCTTGAGTCTCGGTCGGGACGACGCACCGTGACCGGCGTGTCCCTTCCCAGTCGGTTCAGTCTTTCGCTTCGGCATACCGGCTACGTCCTAGGCGGCAGTCTCCTGAGTTTCGCTTCGCCGGTAGCGGAGACATCCACCGGGTCGGCGTCGCTGGCTATTTAGGCAGCGAGAGCGTAGTCATTGGTGCCAGTTAATTGGCGTTTACCCCTGTTTAACGCGGCGAGGAGACCGCGGCCTGCTTCCTCCCTCAGAACTATCGTGTCGAATCCAGTCGCCCCCGAAAGTGGGTGACATCGACGTGTCAACGTGCTCGCGGCGTTTTGGCCGTTCGGAGAGTATACCCCGCTGTCGCGGGCCGCGAGGCACTGCAAGCGAACGGCGTGCCGTGCGCGACGGCTACTCGCCCTTCTGCCGCTCCCTGAGGGCGCGCTCGACATCGCGCTTCTGGTCCTTCGACGCTATGTCCGCCCGCTTGTCATAGAGCTTCTTGCCTCGCACGAGGCCGAGCTCGACCTTGACCAGGTTGTTCGGCGAGAAGTAGAGCTTGAGTGGCACGAGCGTGAAGCCCTTCTCCTTGATCTTGCCGATGAGATGGCGGATCTCCTTCTTGTGCATCAGGAGCTTGCGCGGCCTGACTGGGTCGAGGTTCGAGCGGTTGCCGTGGCTGTACGGGGCGACATGCATGCCGTGCAGCCACACCTCCCCGCGCTTGATGGTGGCATACGTCTCGCGCAACGAGACACCGCTCGCACGCAGGGACTTGACCTCGGTTCCCGACAGCTCGATGCCGCACTCGAAGGTCTCCTCCACGAAGTAGTCGTGGTAGGCCTTCTTGTTGGTCGCTATGTTCTTCTCTTCACGCGCCATGACCGTCGGTTTCCTGTCGTCGTGCCGGTGCGGTCTCACATTCTAGACCAGACATTGCAGCAGGGTCGCCCGCTACCAGCAACGAGACACCCGCAGTGCAGAGCCCCCTCCAGCGTCCCGGCGTGTGGCCGTTTGTGGTTTTGCACCACACGGTACAAATCATAGAGAGGTGATCGCGATGCTCGACAGCTTGCTGACGCTCACGAAGGGCGAAGCCCTCTGGATGGCGATAGGATTCGTGACCGCAGCGCTCGCCCACTGGGCCGTCGTCGCGCTCACCGGCGAACAAGAGCCGATCTTCCTACTGATCGCGCTGCTCATACCTGTAGTCCTCGTCATCACCGGCGGCTACACGCTCGCGAAGAAGATCCTGCATCGCTGAGACGAAACGGGCCGCCCGAGGGGGCGGCCCGCTTGTCGTTCGGTGTCCTCGCACGACCCTACGGCGTGAAGTCCGTTCCTGGCTTGAGATCGAGGACGAAACGCGTCAGCAGCTTCACTGCATACTCGAGGTCTGCCAGCGACAGCACTTCTGTCGGCGTGTGCATGTAGCGCAGCGGGATCGAGATCAGTCCCGCCGCCTTGCCCCCGCGCGAAAGCTGGATGGCGTTCGCGTCGGTCCCGGTGCCGCGTGGCTCCGCACCGATCTGGTACGGCACCTTCGCCTTGTCGGCGGCTTTGACGAGCAGCTCGAAGAGCACGGGATTGATGTTGGGGCCGCGCGCGATGATCGGGCCGTCGCCGCAGATCGCCTCGCCGTGCTTGCGCTTGTCGATGTCGGGGTAGTCAGTCGCGTGGCCCACCTCAACCGCGATGCCGACGGCCGGGTCGACACCGTACGCGCTCGTGTGTCCACCGCGCAGGCCGACTTCTTCCTGTACCGTCGCCGCGGCGACCGTGTCCCCGGGGCTTCCGCCAGCCTTCTTGACCTCTTCGAGCACGCGAGCCGCAATCCACGCGCCCATCTTGTCGTCGAACGCCCGCGACACGGCGAGATTGTCGCCGAACGTCTCGAGCCCTACGTCGAACGTGATCGGATCGCCGACGCGGACCTGCTTCTTGACCTTCTCGGCCTTCAGGCCGACGTCTATGAAGAGCTTCTCGAGCTTCGTGACGTTCTTGCGCTCGTCGTCTTCGATGAGGTGGATGGGCTTGCGACCCATAACGCCAAGCAGCTCGCCCTTGCTCGTGTGAACCCGTACGCGCATGCCCGGGAGAATCGCGGCGTCGACCCCGCCGATTGCCGAGAACGCGATGAAGCCTTCTGGCGTGATGTAGTTGACCATCAAGCCGATCTCGTCGATATGCCCGGCGAGCATGACAGAGACGCCACCCGGCTTCGTCCCCTTGAGCACCGCGTGGACCGAGCCCATGACATTGGTCTCGATCTCATCGGCGGTTTTGGCGAGACGGTCCCTGAAGACCTTGGCAGCGGGCTGCTCGAAGCCCGAAGGCGACGGTGCCTCAACGAGCTGCGAGAGGAACTCGAGATCCTTCTTATGCATACGCGAGCCTCCGAATCGGATGTGTTGAACTCGGCCAGTCTAGCGCGTGAACGCCGTAGAGGTCACGGAACGGGTCGATAACGATGGCGCCGCCTGACCCCTCCAGTCGGGTACGTTCCCAGTACCGAACCGTATTCCCGAGAAGGACGACATGTCTTCTGCTGTTGCACTTGCCTCGCAAATATCGACGATGACGACCGCGGCCGC
>Ga0079306_1000986_pt1 | contig 21665 bp, 19 predicted proteins | sample Methanotroph_Enr_FD_79181 | JGI IMG/M metagenome (GOLD analysis project Ga0079306, IMG submission 79181) | Enriched soil microbial communities from Old Woman Creek wetland in Ohio, USA - Methanotroph_Enrichment_5 | ecosystem: Environmental > Terrestrial > Soil > Wetlands | place: USA: Ohio...
AAAACAAAATGGAAAACGAAAATGCCAAACTTACCTGCGGCGGCGACCATCCGTGCGATTTCATAAGGGGTATTTTATAAACGCTCCAGGAGTACACCGTGCCCAGTACCATCATTGTTGCAACTGCCGCTACCAAAAGCCCAATGCGGGTACGCTTTTTGTAGCCTAACTCGTCGTATTTTAGTGCAAAAGCAGACATTTTTACCCTCCCAAGTTCATGTTTGCCTATTTTAACCAGCACCTGATCGCGTAGAATGGCGGATTCGGCTTCTCAGAATCAGGAAATTCCGTAATTTTTCCAGTTCATTTCCACAAGTGCCTGGATCTGGGCATCCATTTTCACAGCCGCTGGCCACGGGCGGACTACCCCCTCGCCTTCTATCTTGGCCGTCGCGTCGATACCCATTTTCGAACCTGCGCCTATGTACGGGGCTGCATGGTCCCTTGCGTCAACCGGCCCGTCTACTGTGACAACATCCCGCCTGGGATCGACGTTAGCCCCCATTCTAAAGAGCACATCGGAAGTATTATGCACGTCGATATCCTCGTCGACAATGACAATGAATTTACCCAGCATCATCTGGCCAAGACCCCAAAGGGCGTGCATGACTTTTCTCGCCTGCAGGGCATACTGTTTTTTGATCGAGACAAATGCGAAATTGTGGCCTGCGCCGTACTCCGGCAGATGATAATCAACAACTTCCGGAGCGACCGCACGGACTATGGGCAGGAATATGCGTTCCGTCATCTGGCCTATATAATAATCTTCCATCGGGCCCGCTCCGGTGATAGTCGCCGGGCAAATGGGGTTTTTGCGATGGGTGATCGCGCGAACCTCAAAACGTGGCGACCTTGCGGCCGGGCTGTAATATCCGGTGGAATCGCCAAATGGGCCCTCTGTCACCAGGTCGTTGGGATTGACCATGCCCTCAATAACGATCTCTGCGTTTGCGGGTACCAGCATATCGATAGTTTTGCATCGTACGACATCGACGGGTGCTTTTCGCAAAAAGCTTGCAAAAACCAATTCATCAAAATCGTGCGGCAGAGGAGCCGACGCAGCATAAGTCACAGCCGGGTCATCGCCCAGGACTATTGCAACCGGCATTGGTCTGTCCAGTTCCTTATATTTTGCGCAGTGCCTTGCGGCATCGGCCTGGACGTGCCAGTGCACAGCCGCGCTGTTTTCGTCAAGCACCATGAAGCGGTACATGCCGACATTACGAACTTGCGTCTGCGGATCCATTGTTACCGTTGCGCCGCATGTGATGTATCTACCGCCGTCGCTGGGCCAGCATTTTAGTAAGGGTAATTCGCCCAAATTAACCTGCTCGCCAGTTTTGACAACTTCCTGGCACAGGGCGGATTTGACTTCTCTGGGCCAGATATTAGAAGCCATATGTTCGGGTATTTTCTTGATCTTATCCATGAATGTCTCTGGGCCGGTGGGCCGGAGGAGTTTTTCTACCCGCCCTGAGATTTCTTCATAGCTTTGGGAACCCAGTGATATGAGCATTCGTTTTTCGGATCCGAGCGCGTTAACAAGCAGCGGTATCCGTGACCCCTGGACGTTTTCAAAGAGAATTGCTTTTGATGGCCGACGAGACCTGATAATTCTGCTGACTATCTCAGTGATCTCAAGATTTGCACTTACCTGGGCACGCACCCTCATCAGTTCGCCCGCGCCGTCGATTTCGTTTATGAAATCCTGCAGATTATTGTATGCCATAGCTAAGCCTTTTATCTAAATAGGATTTTCAGGGCGCTAAACTATACCGCGCATCCCTTGTTTATGCAAATATAAGGCATGGGTTAAAGCTGCGTCTTGAAACTGGGGCAGGGCAAAAAAAAGCCGGACGAGGATTCGCCCGGCTTCGATCTATTCGCATAGGATATGTTTAGCAGACAAAGAGCATCTCGCGATACTTTGGCAGTACCCATTCCTGGTCACTGACTACCTGTTCGAGCTCGTCGGAATGCTTGCGTATGTGAGCCATAAGAGGCTTAAGCTCGTTGAAGTAGATCATGGACTTTTCGGAACCTTCTACATGGGCTGAACTCTTGAGAAGCGCCTTCATTGCCATGAGGTGCTTGCGTACATACCAAATCTTGGTGACGATGTCGGAGAGGTGCTCCTTGTGATTTTCCATCGCCTCGTCATTGAGCTTGAGGCCCGCGGACTTCTGGAGTTCGCAAAGGAGATAAAGGTTCTTGGCCAGAAGCTTTTCGTACTTGTAGCCTGCCGGGAGAACATCGGCATCAACCAATTCATACAGCGTATTGGCTTCGATGGCCAGCAGCGTGTTGTAGTTCTCAACCCAGATATGGTAACGGCTATGCAGTTCTTCTTCTGAAAGGACCTTGTATTTTGTGAAGAGTTCGACGGCCTTGGGGGTTTTCCATGCGGCCAAAGCTTTTACGGCCGATGCTTCGCTGGGCAGGCCACGCTTTGCTGCTTCATCACGCCATGCCTGGCTGTAGTTGTCGCCTTCGAAGCGGATATTCTTTGTTTCTTTAATGAGGTCCGCTACGACTTTCATTACGGCTGTATCGAAATCAGCCGAAGCTTTTGCCTTCTCGATCTGCTCGGTGACATAATCCAAAGATTCGGCCACTATCGTATTAACAACCATGATGGGAGTTGAAATATTCTGCGATGAGCCGACTGCGCGGAACTCAAATTTATTGCCTGTAAAGGCGAATGGCGAGGTTCTGTTGCGGTCGGTTGAGTCTTTGCTGAATTTTGGCAATCTTGCCAGGCCCAAGTCGAGGATATCCGTAGTGGAGAAGGTTTTCTTTTTGCCGGTCTCGATATGATCGAGGATCTCGGAAAGGGCATCGCCAAGGAACACGGAAACAATCGCAGGCGGAGCTTCGTTGGCGCCGAGACGATGTTCATTTCCGGCTTTAGCCACCGACGCCCTGAGTAGGTCGGCGTGCCTGTATACTGCACGGAGTACTGCGGCCAGCACGGTCAGGAAAAACAGATTTTCATGCGGGGTCTTGCCCGGCTCGAGAAGATTTGATCCAGTGTCATCGGACATGGACCAGTTTAGGTGTTTGCCTGAGCCGTTAACCCCGGCGAATGGCTTTTCGTGCAAAAGGCAGACAAGACCATGCTTGCTTGCGGTCTTCTTCATAATGTCCATAAGTAGGATATTATGGTCGGCGGCGAGGTTGGACTCCTCAAATACCGGTGCAAACTCGTACTGGGCCGGTGCGACTTCGTTATGCCGGGTCTTGACCGGAATGCCGAGTTTGGCGGCCTGATTGCCTACATCAACCATGTAATTCAAAACGCGGTCCTTGATGGAGCCGAAATACTGATCTTCAAGCTGCTGGCCTTTTGGAGAAGGGGCGCCAATAAGCGACCGGCCGGTGAGCATAATGTCCTGACGCATCTTATAGAATTTTTCGTCTATAAGAAAGTATTCCTGTTCGGGACCGCAGGTGGAATATACCTTTTTGACGCTTTTGCCGAATATGGCGAATAAGCGGCGGGCGGCCTTGTCTATCGCTTCATCCGAGCGGAGCAGGGGAAGCTTTTTATCCAGGGCCTCGCCATGATAAGAAACGAAGATCGTCGGAATGCAAAGAGTTTTGCCAAGCTCGGTTTCGATAAGGAAAGCCGGGCTGGATGGGTCCCATGCGGTATAGCCGCGGGCTTCAAATGTCGAGCGTATGCCGCCTGACGGGAAGCTTGAGGCGTCTGGTTCACCCTGGATAAGTTTTGAGCCGCTGAATTTCTCCATCACAACGCCGGGAGCGACAGGATCAATGAACGCATCGTGTTTTTCGGCTGTAAGCCCGGTGAGCGGCTGGAACCAGTGCGTATAATGTGAAGCGCCCTTGGAAATAGCCCAGCTTTTCATGGCAGCGGCAATCTCATCAGCCTGTTCTTCAGTGATCATCTGGCCGGTGCTCATCCAATTTTTGAAGGCCTTAAAGGTCTTCGATGGGAGCATCTGCTCCATGAGCTTGAGGCTAAAGGTGTTTTCCCCGAAAAATTCCGAGGTTTTGCCTGGGCATTCAATTTTAGAGTAAGTTACTGCTTCAACAGCTATGACGGCCTTTTTTCGCATTTGTAATTCCTTCTTAAAAAAACATAGTTCAATTGCGCTATATCGTAGTGCAAAGGGTGTTCCAGAATCCATAAAGACAAAAATTTTTTATAAGACCAGTATATTCAAAGGTTTAGGGCTATATGCTAAGCCTGAAGCCCGCTACAAAAGCGTAGATGAGCTATTAGAGTCTTACAAATTCGTAGATATAATTTATGTACGACTGTTTTTGTATTTTTCCTCTGTTGCATGGTTTTGCCTCCTAAAAATACAATAATGTCGCACGAAGTAGCCTTTGGTCTACAAAATTGTAATTTATTTTAATATTCACGAAAAACGTGTAAAATGTAAGTTGTTGCTATCAAATTAGTTGCGATTTTTTAAGGCGAATTATACAGATGGCACTATTTTTGCATCGTATTTATTTTAGTTTATTAATTTATGGCCGGTTTGCGTCGAAAGCTGATATGTGCCGGCAAGTGATACAAAAATGTAGTTCTAAAGGATAGAGGCTTTATGTTCAGGTGTCAACAGAAACCAGGGCAGTTTTACGAAAAGGATATAAGCGGCTGCGCAGTGGCGGCAATAATGGATACATCAGGCAAGGTATTCGGCGGCCAGGCGATCATCGATTCAATAGAGACGCAGCATGAAAGATCCAATGGTCTTGGCGGCGGGTTCGCGGCTTACGGCATATACCCGGAGCTGGCTGATTTTTACGCATTCCACATAATGTTTGAGGATGACCAGGCAGCCAAAGATACGGAAAAGTATCTTTACCGCGATTTTGTGCTTGAACGTAAGGAGGTTATTCCGCACAGACATGATGCTGGGATAAAGAAGCATCCGCTACTGAGAAGGTATTTTGTATTGCCTCGGCCTATCGAGGAAAAGACACCCGACAGGGTATTTGAGAATCTCAGCGACGATGAGTTGGTTTTCCGTGCGGTAATGCACATTAATAAAGACGTTACCGGAGCGTACGTTTTTTCATGCGGCAAGAACATGGGTGTTTTTAAAGGTGTGGGTTATCCGGAGGATATAGGCAGGTTTTACAAGCTTGAGGAATACCAGGCTTATACATGGATTTCGCACGGACGATTTCCAACAAACTCTGCCGGCTGGTGGGGCGGGGCGCATCCGTTTAGTTTGCTCAACTGGGCAGTGGTACATAACGGCGAAATATCATCTTACGGCAAGAACAAACGTTACCTGGAGAACTTCGATTACCAGTGCACGCTTTTCACCGATACCGAAGTTATAGCATATATATTTGATCTGCTTGTGCGAAGGCATGGGCTGAGTCTGGAAATGGCTGCCAAGGTCGTGGCAGCGCCGTTCTGGGATGAGATAGCGCGTATGCCTCAAGAGCAGAAGGAGCTTGCGACACTGCTGCGTGCAACATATGCCGGTGCACTGCTTAACGGGCCTTTCGGTGTAATAATTGGCTTTGATGGAGGGATGATGGGAATAAACGACCGCATCAAGCTTCGTCCACTGGTTGCGGCCAAGAAGGGGGATTTCGTGTACATGGCATCGGAGGAATCTGCTATACGGGCGATATCGCCCCAGCTGGATGAGGTTTGGTCGCCAAAAGGCGGTGAGCCAGTGCTTGCGCTTCTCAAAAATAAGACCCCTGCTTATGCAAGTGTAAGGTAAGAAGGTTTAATAAGAAATAAAGAGATATAAAGATGGCGCTTAATACACAAGAATCAGAATTTCAGATAATACGCGATGAGGACAAATGTATCGCATGCAAGGTGTGCGTCAGGCAATGTGCCAATGATGCGCATGTTTATGACGTGGACGATGAACGCGTACATTCACAAGATGTCAAATGCGTTAATTGTCACAGGTGTGTTTCGGTTTGCCCGACGAAGGCGCTGGCAATAAAAAAAGCACCCCTTGAATTTCGTGAGAACACAAATTGGACGAGTTCAGCGATAAAAAATATTATCAAGCAAGCCGATACCGGCGGCGTAGTTCTTGTTGGTATGGGCTTCGACCAGAGCAAGGCTATTTACTGGGATAAAATACTGCTCAATGCTGCACAAGTGACCAATCCGTCAATTGATCCGCTACGCGAACCGATGGAGCTCAAAACCTTAATAGGTAAAAAGCCCGACAGGGTAAAATTCGAGCGGGTGGACGGCAAATTGCATGCAAAGACAAAACTTAGCCCGCAGCTTGAACTGGCTACGCCGATCATGTTTTCGGCGATGAGTTATGGCTCGATAAGTCTTAACGCTCAAAAAAGTCTGGCAAGGGCCGCATGTGAGGCTGGGACCTATTGGAATACGGGCGAAGGCGGATTGCACAAGGACTTACGGGAATACGCACACAGAGCGATAGTGCAGGTCGCGTCCGGACGGTTTGGCGTAAATGCGGAATACCTCAACAGTGCCGCTGCTGTGGAAATAAAGATCGGCCAGGGCGCAAAGCCCGGCATTGGCGGACATCTGCCAGGCGAGAAGGTTTCTCGCGAAATTAGCCGGACACGTATGATACCAGAGGGTACTGATGCGATAAGCCCTGCGCCTCACCACGATATTTATTCCATCGAAGATCTCAAGCAGCTTATATACGGCATCAAGGAAGCGACCCGCTATAAAAAGCCGGTATTCGTAAAAATTGCGGCCGTTCATAATGTTGCCCCGATAGCCAGCGGCATAGTGCGGGCAGGCGCAGATGCGGTAGTGCTTGACGGCTTGCTTGGCGGAACAGGAGCAGCGCCCGCTGCTATAAGAAATAATGTCGGCATACCGATCGAGCTTGCGGTTTCTGCAGTTGATACACGCCTTCGTGAAGAGGGTATACGCAATCAGGCATCGATCATCGCGGCAGGCGGATTCCGAAGTTCGGGCGATATTACCAAGGCAATAGCCCTGGGGGCCGACGCGGTTTATATCGGGACAAGTGCACTGATATCGCTGGGATGTCATGTTTGTCAGAAGTGCTATACCGGCAAATGCAACTGGGGTATAGCCACGCAGGACCCGTATTTGACCAAGAGGCTCAATCCTGATATCGGCAACAGGCGCGCCGCGAACCTGATACGCGGCTGGAGCATGGAAATAAAAGAGATGCTTGGCGGTATGGGCATTAACGCTATCGATTCGCTACGCGGCAATCGCGAGCATCTGCGCGGCATCAATATGTACGAGCATGAACTGGAGATACTGGGCATCAAGGCGGCAGGAATGGCATGGTAATAGCTGTGAGCATGCGTTGTGGCTAAACCCAGGATATGTTAGGCGAGAAGTGATATGAAAAGAATATGGATCAATGAGGAATATTGTATCGGATGCAGGCTGTGCGAAGTGCATTGCATAGTCGCTCATTCGAAATCCAAGAAAATATTGAAGGCATTCAAGGACGAGGCTGTGCGGGCTTGTGCCGCGGTAAGCGTAGAGGAGCATGGGTATATTTCCTTTGCGCTCCAGTGCAGGCACTGCAAAGATGCACCTTGCCTGGCGGCTTGCATGACCGGAGCAATGAGCAGGGACCCCAATACGGGCGCGGTGCTTCACGATGAAGAAAAATGTGTTGGCTGCTGGATGTGTGTAATGGTGTGCCCGTTCGGCGTTACAAAACCCGATCATGGAAAGCACAAAATAGCTTCGAAATGCGATCTTTGCGACGGAAAGCCCGCGTGTGTTGAACATTGCCCCAACGAGGCCCTGGTTTACGAGGATAGAGATGAAACAAGCGGAAAATAAAGCTGAATATGTAATAATCGGAAATTCCGTTGCGGGTATAGCAGCAATAGAAGCGATCCGCAAACGTGACAAGAATTCACGGATAATTGTAATAACCAGGGAGCCTGCAAAGGCTTATTCGCGGCCAATGATATCATATTATCTTGGCGGCAAGGTTTCGATTAGGCCGATGATGTACCGCAATTCATCGTTTTATCGTGAAATGAAGATCGACCTCATCGGCGAGACCGAAATAACGGCGATCAATTCCAAAGACAAGGTGCTCACTGCTGCTGACGGGCAGTTGTTCGGGTATGACAAGCTTCTAATTGCCACTGGCGGCACGCCAATAATGCCCGCGATAAAGGGAGCAAAAGCTAAGGGCGTATTCAATTTCACCACGTTCGCCGATGCCGAGTCTATCAAAGAATATGTTGAAGAAGAAAACGTCAACGAAGTTGTGATACTTGGCGGGGGCCTTATAGGGTTAAAAGCGGCCGAAGCTCTGATAGCGCTTAAGAAGAAGGTGATGATCGTGGAACTTGCCGACAGGATCCTTGCCACGACATTCGATAAGAAGGCTTCGAGCATAATCGAAAAATCGCTGGCAAAACAGGGTTGTGAGATAATACTGCGGGATTCAATATCGCAGATAATCTCAGATAAGGGCAAAGTAAGCGAGATAGAGCTTGTAAGTGGCAGGCGCATCGAGGCCCAGATCGCAGTAATCGCAGTGGGTGTAAGGCCTTGCACCGATCTGGTAAAGAGTTCGCCTGTAAAGTTGAATCGTGGCATAATCGTCGATTCCGCCATGCGCACCAGCGAGGCTGATATATACTCAGCGGGCGATGTCGCTGAAGGGCCGGATTTCTTCGGCACAGGCAACATAGTGCTTGCGATTTGGCCTGATGCATCACGGCAGGGCACAATTGCCGGAACCAACATGGCAGGCGGCAGCGCTGTTTACGGCGGCGGTCTGGCCATGAATTCGGTGGAACTGGCCGGCGTGCCGACGGTTTCGGTGGGAAAGACCGATCCGCAGGAAGAAGGATATGAAATACTGGAAAAGGCCGATCTGAAGAATTCGCTTTATAAAAAGCTCGTGTTCAAAGACGATGTACTCGTCGGCGCGATATTTGTAGGCAGGATCGACAGGGCAGGCATTTATACAGGGCTTATAAAAGACAGGATCAATACTTCGGCGTTCAAAAAAGATCTGTTAAGCGACGATTTCGGCGTTATATCGCTGCCCAGGGATTACCGAAAGCACATGGTATCTGAGAGCGATGTGCCGATCATGCAAAGCTGATTTGCCAAAGAGACAGACACAAAGTAAACTGAAACAGGAAATAGATATGGCTGTTGCGACTGCGAAAAACATGGAAATACTTGACGCCAGCGGGATGCACTTTATCGCGCTGAATGAAAAAATTCGCGAGCTGGTGGACGGCGGCGCCAAAGAGATAGTGCTTAATAACGTGTGCGGGCATCGATACATCGGCTGCGGCCTGGGACCTGGGATCAGCTTTACGATCAACGGCGTGCCGGGTAACGATCTGGCGATGTTCATGGGCGGGTGCCGGATAGTGGTTTATGGTTCAGTGCAGGACTGCGTGGCCAATACGATGGACAGCGGCGAGATAATCGTGCACGGCGGAAGCGGCGATACTCTTGGTCACGGCATGCGTGGCGGCGAAATATATATCCGCGACAACGTCGGCACGCGCGTCGGCATTCACATGAAATCTTACGAACAGAAAAAGCCTGTGCTGGTAATCGGCGGATGCGCCGGAAATTTCTTTGGTGAATACATGGCAGGTGGCATACTGATCGTGCTGGGGCTTAACAAAAAGCCCGATCAGGAACTTGTAGGAAGGTATGTCGCCACCGGCATGCATGGCGGGACGATCTACATACGCGGCAAAGTCGACGATTTCCAGCTTGGCAAAGAAGTAAAAGTATTTGAGCTAAACGATGGCGACAAGGACATCCTTGCCAGGTACATAGGCAAGTACTGCGGTTATTTCAATGCTTCCTATGAAGATATCATGAAGCAAGATTTCATCAAGCTTGAGCCATACACGCACAGACCATACGGCAAATTGTACGCGTACTGATCATAAGCTGTTTATTAAATCAAAAACCCTCTTTTGAGGGTTTTTTTATTTACTTATTTAACCGAAATGCTTATTTTCCAGATGGTTTCAAATTCAATACCGATGCCTTGCGGTAAAGTATTTTTGGGTTATGGAACCCTTCTACGATATCATAGATTAAACCATCGGCTCCGATAAAGATGGTAGCTGGGGTGGTGAGGTAATCGTAATTATTTTCGAAATTGGGCTCATTGGCTGTCGCTATGCGATAGGGGAGTTGCAGGCGGTCTTTGAGATCAGCTAATTCGTTTGCGTCAGTTCTATTGGAACTTAAGCCGATAATGATGGGGGCTGATTGGGAGTCGTTTTGCAGTTTCGAAAGGAGAACTGCAGTATCGCGGCTTTGGAGTTCATATGGGTTCCAGAGATTGAGCCAGACGCCCCGGCCTTTCAGCGAGGAAAGTTTGTAGGTTGAGCCGTTGACGTCTGAGATATTGAAATCGGGGGCGGGCTTGTTCAGCAGCGAATGTTCTCTAGAGAACAGATCGGAGGATTTATTCTTCATTGCTCCGGCGTAGTAGATCAGCCCGAATACGCAGCTAAAGAGCATGCCTGCAAGCGACAATCCTATGCCCCAGCCTGCCATGGGCTTGTGTGCGCCGCGAAGGGCAATAATACCCAAGATAAGACCGACCAGCCCGAATATAAAACCCGTAACAATTACTGACATCGCTGTCGAAACAATTCCCAGTATGAGAGCGGCGACCGCCAGACCGATCGCGGCCCCAGGTGGGGGTGAACTGACCTCATCCAAAAATTTCATTTCGTTCATAATATCGGTTCAGATAACATTTCCTGTGCTTTGAGAGCTTGAGTTTTGCGAAGCTTTCTTGCCGCAACAAATCCAGACACAATATAGAACATGGCAAGACCATGAAACGCAAATGTAAGCCAGGCAGATCGACCGGCATCGGTTGTCAGGGCCGCAAAGAGCACAAGCAGAGTATCAATGCTGTAGATAGCTATGGTGGTAATGAAAGCCCATGATTTGAGCTTTGACGCCATCACGCCAAGGGCAATGACGATACCTCCGGCTATGAGGTCTATTACACCCGCAATGATCTTGCCCGCTGGGCCGATGTCATTACCTATAATATCGATCACCTGCGTAATGGCTGAGCCGACGAGGAACTGACGGTCGGAGCCTGCAAGCATCAGGACGGTATTCACAAGGCTAAGGCCCGCTATGGCATAGATCCAGCCTGCGGCATTCTTGACTTGCTTCAACTGCGATTCATCGGGTGTTAATATTGGTGTCGGCGTGTTTTGCATGTTTTCACCTGAATAGTTTAACAATAAAGGTATACCGCATGAACTGTGGTTAGTTTTACCTTAAATCGGGACAAATACAAGAATTTTGTTGCGGATTTTTATAACTGGTGCGGATAATAAGGAAAACTTTGGGAATGCGATATGACAAGGAAGTTTGAAATATCAGTACCGTCGATAAACCTGCACCTGCCGCTTGAAATGCTGGCTGGGGCGATTGCGATTTATGTGGCATTAAGCATTTATCTTTTTAAGCCGCATCTTATCGCATTCGATCCTTGGCGTGGGCTTTTCATACCCGCTACAAATTTCGCCGCGTTAGGGGCATTCTTGCTGGCCCTTAGATGGGTAGCTAATCCTGGGGCGGCTTTCTTTTCTGGGCTGTTATACGGCTTTGGACCATTTACGCTTGGCTTTGCGATGTTCCACCCGGCTTCGGCGGCAGCGATTGCGATTATCCCCTGGCTTTTTATGCCCGCGGCTTTTTGGCCCAAGACTTCCAAATACGTTACTGCCATAAGAGCGGCTTTGGCTCTGCTGCCGTTTATTGCGACAGCGTTGTTTTTTACCATCGCGGCTCGGTACAGCTTCTACCCGGTGCCAATAGGTGAAAAATTCCATGTAACCCCGCTGCATACGCTTATTGGGCCGCTGGTTTCAAATGCCCAGGATTTTCCTATATTCAACTTTTATCATGTCGCGGCTGGGCCTTTGGTAATGGGATTACTGCTGTTCTTTCGTCTCCACCGGGTGGGCACGATAATACTGCTGGTTGCTGGCGTAGCGTTGGGTCTATCGTCGGCTGTTGGGCCGGCAAGCCCGATCATCTGGGGTTCGATTGCGGTTCTATGCGTTTGCATAATGATCGGACTGGGTTTGAACGGACTCACCGTTGCCAGTTCTGCCGATAGCATCTGGGTCACCCTGTGTGGGTTTGTATTGGCGGCTTTGGCTCTTATATGTGGTATCCAAGCCAATGGACGCACCTGGTGGGCATGGACTGCGCTGTGGTACCTCCTTGGTACCGTAGCAGTGTTTGGGGTACTCGCTGCAGCCATTTATGATAAGGCATGGCACAAATGGCGATTTTTCGTTTTAGCCGTACTGATTCTTGCGGATGTTTTCATCAGCTCGCGTATAACCGTCGACAAGCTTTTTTAAGGCGCAGCCGGCGGGGGCACGAGAACATAATTAACAACCTGTATCATGCCGTTTGTCGCGGGAATATCCGGCTCAACGATTTTTGCTGAGCCTATGAACAGGTCCGCGCCGGAACGCCTAACGGGCAAAGATTTGCCATCGATTGTAAGAAGAGTATCACGCGTGGCGATGTCGGATGCGCTGAGTCGGCCGGCAATAATATGATTGACCATTATGGGGCGAAGCTGGGCTGAATTTTGGGGCAGGAATATATCTGTCAGGATATGTTGCGGAAAGGTGTTCCAGGCTTCCTGCGTAGGCACGAGAACTGTGTAAGGCCCCGGCCCTTGCAGCAGGGCATCAAGCCGCGTATTGCTCAGGCCGGTTACAAAAGATTGAAACCGGTTTGTTGCTTCGATGGTGCTAAGCAGGTCTGCGGGCTGTGTAACAATGCCAGTCTGCGGGGCAACTTCACCTGCAAAGTCATTGTTTTCGACCTGCACTTTGCACCCTGCCAGCGTCATCAAAGAAAGTATCGCGGAGAATAAGAACATGCGTTTCATTTTGATCCCTCCATTTTCTGATAATTTTTAATAAGCACATCGATCGCTGCGGCGGTGTTTGCGGCATGCTCTTCGATCGCCAGCTGCTGTATCCTGCGAAGATCACTTATAGCATCTGATACAGGATAATTAATTTTGCTGCCAATTTGGGTAGAAGGTGATATCCGTGGCCCGGCGTATGCGATATGCGGTTTTTCATCAGGGCCGGTTTGTGGCGATGGTGGAACTTGGCCCAACTGGCTTTTTGCACGATCCTGGGCGGAAAACCACGGCGCGGGTACTCGCATAATTTCCTTGCCGTCGGTGAGATAGCCATTGTCTTGCGCAACCAGGATAGAACCGAGGACAAAAAAGATAATTGCCAAAATTGCCGGCTTGATCATTGTATTTCCCCCAAATTTGAAACCCCAGGAACCTAAATGCTATTATGCCCAAAGCAGCGGCAATTACAATAGGCAGGCAGGGCTAGGAAACGGAAATGTGCACTTTTCTTGATCGCGGGCCGTCAAATTCGCAGAAGTATATACCTTGCCAGGTACCCAGAAGTAGTGAGCCGCCCTGTAGGATTACAGTTTCGCTTGTGCCCACCAGCGAGCTTTTAACGTGTGCGTCCGAGTTGCCTTCCGAGTGACGGTAGCCTTGGCGGTGATGGGGGATTAGAGCTTCGAGCGTTAAAAGCATGTCGTGGATGACATCCGGGTCGGCATTCTCATTTATGGTTATCGCGCCGGTAGTGTGCGGGCAAAAAACTGTAACGATGCCGTCCTTGATACCTGATGAACGCACGACCTCACGGACAGGATCTGTAATGTCGATCATTTCGTTGCGGTTGTGAGTTGATACGGAAATTGTCTTAAGCATAAAATGTCATCCGACAAAGTGGATTCCGCAATTTTGAATTTTTATCACATCTGCTCGACAACTTTTATGCCCAGCAGATCATTAAATCCATGAGCGATTATTTTGGCGGTCAGATCGCATAAAAGCAAACGGGTTGGGCGATTCTTTGGATCGGCACCAATTACTTTGCATTGGGTGTAGAAAATCGAAAATTTGCCTGCTAAATCATAAAGATAGGCCGTAAGGAAATTGGGGCGAAGGTCATAGGCTGCTGAGTATATTGCCTCATCGTAGCGGCACAGTATTTTTGCAAGTTCAATCTCGGCGGGTTCCGTCAAAACAACCTTTTGGATATTAGCAATTTCTAGCGAAAGATAAGCCGCCGCGGCGGGATCGTTTTTGGTAGCTTTACGGCCAATGGATTTTACGCGTGCGTATGCATATTGCATATATGGTGCTGTATTGCCTTCCATAGCCAGCATGCGGTCAAACGAAAATACATAATCGCTTGTGCGGTTATTGGAGTAATCGGCGTATTTAACCGCGCCGATTCCAACAGCGGCCGCTATATCGTTTTTATTTTCTTCAGGCAGTTCGGGATTCTTTTCTTCTACGACTTTCTTTGCCCGGCTGACCGCTTCATCAAGCAGATCACGGAGCTTTACATTTTCACCAGAGCGGGTTTTGAATGGCTTGCCATCCTCGCCCAGCACCGAGCCAAAGGTTACATGCTCCAGTGAAACATCATCAGGAACCCAGCCCGCCATTTTAGCGACTGCGAAAACCATCTTAAAATGCAGTTCCTGCCGAGCATCTGTAACATAAATTATCTTTTTAGCACCAAGTTCCTGCACTCGGAATTTCAGCGCCGCAAGATCGGTCGTAGCATAAAGAAACGCACCATCCGATTTCTGGATTATCAACGGCAGGGGGTTGCCCTCTTTTGAAACAAACCCAGGAGCAAAAACACAAACAGCCCCATCAGACTCAACCGCTATACCCTTGTCTTTTAATTCCTGAACCACGGGTGCGAGTCTGTCCGCATAAAAGCTTTCACCGCGTTCGTTATCTTTGTTGAGACGAGCACCGAGCGTGTCATATATTGGCTGATAATGATTACGGGATTCATCAACTATGTGCCTCCACACCGCTAATGTTGCGGGGTAGTGGTTATGAAGTCTTATTACCTCTTCGCGGGCGGTTTTAGCGAAGTTCGGGTCAGCGTCGCAAAGTTCTTTTGCTTTGCGGTAGAATTCTTCGAGATCGGATATTTTCGCGGAGGCGGGATTTTCGATTATTTTTGGATACTCATGTTTGAGGTAAGCGATCAACATACCAAACTGCGTACCCCAGTCGCCGATATGATTTTGGGGGATCACATCGTAGCCCTCGAAGGCAAGCAGGCGACAGATGGCGTCGCCGATGATCGTGGAGCGAAGGTGGCCAACATGCATCTGCTTTGCAATATTTGGGCCTGAGAAGTCGACCACAACTTTTGTATGATTTTGAGTCGGGCTTATGCCCAGTCGCGTGGGATCAGATTTAACTTCCATTAGCCTTGCCGCGAGGAAGGCGGGTTTAAGCCGAAAATTTATAAATCCCGGCCCAGCTATTTCCGGCGTTTCGCAAATATCGGCAACATCAAGCTTTTCGACTACCTGGGCGGCCAGCGCGCGGGGATTTGATTTAGCCTGCTTGGCGATAGCCATGATGCCGTTGGCCTGGTAGTCGCCGAATCGAGAATCGGCTGAGATGCGAAGGAGGGGATCGGCTTCAAGACCGGTGGCGGCCTTGATCGCGTCGCGGACACGGGTTGAAAGGATTTCAATTATTCGGATCATTATTTAACCAATGGTGCAGATAAAAGCGGATCAATTATTTTTTCCAATCGACTTTCTGCGCGTCGCCCCAGAGGAGTTCCAGGTCATAGTACTGGCGATATTCGGCGTCGAAGAGGTGCACGACGACTGTGACAAAATCCAGCAATACCCAGCGGCCCTGCTCATAGCCGGCACGACCGAATAGGCCAAAACCTGTTTTGCGTCCGGCATCGGCAATATCGTCGGCGATGGTCCGCATCTGGCGGTCACTGGTACAGGTGGCGATGACGAAAAAGTCGGTCGCCGGGCTGCGGCCAGCCAAATCCAGGACAACTATATCGGTGCAATTAAGCTCGCTGGCGATCTGGGCGGCTTTGATGGCGAAATCATGGGCGGAATATTCGACTTTTTTGGCTACCTTTTTAACTGTTTTTTTTGCGACTTTTTTGGTAGCTTTTTTAACGGTTTCTTTAGCCAATTTCATTTCCTAACTAACAATAACGCTGTTATTTGCATAGATTACTGTTAGTTGGCGGGATAGTCAATGATATAAGACAGGCGATAGGGTTGGGAGTTGGGCCTAAAAAAGAAAAACCCCCGGCTGGTGCCGAGGGTTTCGTGATCAGACTTATGAGAAGGCCAAGGGAATTTATTCCTTAGTTGAGCCGATTCTCATTGAGTAAAACGAACGGTGTATGAACACCAGGGCGGCCGCGAAGAAGAAGGCCGCAAGTGCCCAGCGTGTCTTGGTGGGCAGTTCGATTGCCAACTCGATAGCGAGAAGGCCAAACAGCGTGGTGAACTTGATAATCGGGTTCAAGGCAACCGAAGATGTGTCCTTGAAGGGGTCGCCGACCGTGTCGCCAACAACTGTCGCGGCGTGAAGTTCGGTGCCCTTTGCGTTCATCTCTGTCTCGACGATCTTCTTTGCGTTATCCCATGCGCCGCCGGCATTGGCCATAAAGATAGCCTGGAACAGGCCGAAAATGGCGATTGAGATGAGATAGCCGATAAAGAAGAACGAATCGACGCAGGCGAATGCCAGTGTCGAAAAGAAGATGGCCAGGAACAGGTTTATCATGCCCTTCTGCGCGAACTTAGTGCATATTGCGACGACCTTCTTCGAATCGGTGATTGAGGCCTTTGTAACGCCTTCGAGCTTGATGTTCTTCTTAATGAACTCAACCGCATAGTATGCGCCGGTTGTCACGGCGTTCATCGATGCGCCTGTAAACCAATATATGACCGCACCGCCCATGATCATGCCCAGCAGGAACACCGGGTTGAGGATGGAGAGCTTGTCCATGTTGGTGGTGAGTCCGATTGTGAGGATAACGATGATCGAGAAGATCATTGTCGTTGCTCCTACGACGGCCGTGCCGATGAGAACGGGTTTGGCGGTAGCTTTAAACGTATTGCCTGCCCCGTCATTCTTTTCGAGATATGTCTTTGCGTTCTCGAAATTAGGTTCGAAGCCAAAATCCTTCTTGATCTCGGATTTGATGTTTGGAACGTTTTCGATGAGCGACAGTTCATAAACCGACTGTGCGTTATCGGTCACCGGGCCGTATGAATCTACCGCTATGGTGACAGGACCCATTGAAAGGAATCCAAACGCCACAAGACCAAACGCGAATACCGAAGGAGCTATCATCAGGGCATCGACTCCAAGAGTGCTGATACCAGCCGCTATGCCCATCAGGATCAGGATGGCAAGACCCATCCAGTATGCACTGAAATTACCTGTCACAAGGCCCGCAAGAATGTTAAGCGGTGCTCCGCCTTCCTGCGAGCACTTTACCACATTACGCACATGTGCACATTCAGTGGAAGTGAAACGGTTTACCAGTTCAGGTATTACCGCGCCTGCCAGTGTGCCGCATGTAATGATCGATGCCAGCTTCCACCACATCGTGCCGTCGCCCAGGCCTGGGATCAGCAGGTAGGAAGCCAAATAAGTTAGACCAATTGAAACAAAAGATGTCAGCCATACAAGCGTCAAAAGCGGTGTTTCAAAATTGAAATCAAGTGAATTTGCGAAACGCGCCTTTGCTATTGCCGCATTGAGCCAGTATGAAACTGAGCTGGCAATGATCATTACCAGACGCATTGCGAATATCCAAACCAGCAGTGAAACTTGTATATTGCTCGACTGGAGTGTCGCGTCTGCTATCTGCTGTGCTGAGGCCATATCCTGCGTCACGCCTGCCGGCAGGAACATGCTCGGCGTAATTGCAAGCAGTATGAATGTGATAAGAGCCACGCCTGTTACGCCGTAGGTTTCAAAACCATCAGCGGTCGGGCCTACCGAGTCACCGGCATTGTCACCGGTGCAGTCGGCTATAACTCCGGGGTTGCGTGCGTCGTCTTCCTTGATCTTGAAGACGATCTTCATCAGGTCAGAGCCGATATCGGCGATCTTGGTGAAGATACCGCCTGCGATACGAAGCACCGAAGCGCCAAGCGATTCGCCGATTGCAAAGCCGATAAAGCACGGGCCTGCGTAGCGTACGTCAATGAACAGAAGGATGCAAAGCATCACGAAAAGCTCGATACTGATAAGCAGCATACCGATCGACATACCGGCCTTGAGCGGGATCTCATAAGTCGGGAATGGCTTGCCGCCAAGTGATGCGAAAGCCGAACGGCTGTTGGCAAAGGTATTAATACGCATGCCGAACCATGCCACCGCGTATGAACCCATAATACCCACCAAACTGCATGCAAGAATGATCAGCACCGTCGTCTGGGGCATGTGGCGGAGTTTCCAGAAGTATATTTCCATTATGATCGAGACCAGTACCCATAGAACCATAATGAACTTGCCCTGCGTGAAAAGATACGTCTTGCAGGTTTCATAAATAAGCTCGCTGATCTCACGCATCGATGAATGTACCGGCAGATTGCGTATCTTGCCGAACTGCACGAAACCAAACACCACGCCGAAAGCGCAGATGATGAGCCCGCCAAGCAGCAGGTTGTGGCCTGAAACTGCGTTATTGAAGAAATTGACTGAATTGAGGTCTGGCAACTTGAGATCGGCTTCGCTGGCTGTCGCTATTGGCGCACTTAACAGCAATACGAGGCCGGCCAGGATCAACACGACCCGGCTTGCCAAAGAGTGTCTGGACTGTGTCTTCACTTTACTTTCTCCTTAAATCTAAACAAAAACGTAGACACGTTTGAATACGCTGAAAATGAAATTCGTTAAACTGTAGCGAATCGAACAAGCATTTCAAGTAATATTTACTCCGTCACAAATATTTTTAATGAAATATTGGCAAGTTCTTGACAAATTCTATGCGGGAATTAACATTGCGCTGACTTTTAATGGATGGAATAGTGAATAAAGCAGTAACAGCAGTATTGATGACAGTTTTAGGATTATGCGCCACAGGTTGCCAGTCGGGTGTCGGCGTAGGCACATTTAAGGGCACATTTGATGTGTATTTCACCGGACAAGCCATAGATGCTAATTCCGGCAACGGCTTGAAGGAATTTACAGTAGATATTACGCTGGGCACTAAACCATGCGCCACAAAGGTTGTCGCCGTTAACGGCTCGGAATACTGCTTTGCCTTCAAGGCCACTACGATCAACGGCACAACGTATTTCCGAGATGTCGGCCTTTTCGACTATCGTTCAATAAGCGTTCTTGGCCCATCTGATGAATACCTTGTATTTGAGATCACCAGCCCCGGCTATTTGAGCAGGAAAGTCAGGATACCAAAGGATAAGATTGCTATAGATCAGGTAAATGTCGCTGATATCGTCCTTACCCCAAAGGGCTTTGACGTCGAGGCACATTGATCATTTATTTGTGGTCTCGGGTATCGTATCGAGTTTTGCCCGCATATCCGATTCAAGGTTTTTCATTATCAATTCAAGACACTGATTGTAAGCCGCCATCAGGCCATCAGCACTAAGCGTTTCAAGCGGAGCCTTTTCCTTATAAGCTTTGTTTAGAACCACTTCATTGTTGTGTGTCATAAAAAACTGGATCGCCGCGACGGCCTTGGGCTGTAATTTCTGTGAAAAGTCACCGTAAAGGGCAAGTATGTTTGCCTGCAGGACAAAAGCATCTCGGCCCGAGTTTCCGCTCACAATTCCGAAAAGGCCCGACTGGCTCATCCACTGGCGTGATGCCTGGGTGAGCAGCTCGGCCGGCGGGATCAGAAATTCATTGTAGAAGTCGGTTTCAAACTGGAACCGCGACTTGCGGTACACCAGCGATTTGGAAGCGAACGCCGGGTTAATCGTGAATGGTTCAACTTTCAACGTTCTGTCTGTTGTCGTCTCGCCGGCCAAAGCATGGCGCTGGATATCCAGTGCGAAATACCGCTTATTGTAAGTTTTCTGGCCGCAGCCGCCCGTGATGACGATGCCAATTAGTAAAATACATATCGATTTCATTTGAAGACCTCCGATTGTGGTGGCGGTTTACTGAATATCACGCTTGAAGGATTGGCCTTGAGATTTTCTGTCATATCATTAACGCTTTGAAGAACCTGCCGCATAGAATCGAGCGTCGTGGAAAGCTGGCCTGACTGGGCTTCGATAACGGAATCGACCCTGGTAAGTGTTGTGTTTAGGGTCGCAAGCACCTGGGCAACATTGGCATTGTTTACGTCGGTTTTGGGGCTTGAAAGCAGCATTTGAACTCGTTTATTGCTCTGGCGGGCTTCTGCAAGCAAACCGTTGAGCTGATTGCTCACCTGCCCCACATTCGCGTCTTCCACAGCATCCTGCACCGACGCTATCGCATCTTCTACTTTCTGGCTTATTTTGTCGATATCAACTTTTTCAAGTTTGTAAAGAATTTTATCTACTGAGTCCTTGAGCGTGGTAAGCTGTCCTGGCGAGGAAGGTATATAATAATGTTTCGGTTTCCATGGGACATGCATCACGCCAAAGCGGTTGGGATCGAGGTAATCCGCTTCAAGTGTGGCAAGTCCCGTCAGCAGTTCAGACGAAAGCCTCACTCGCATGCCGGCGTTGATAAGCCGTTGCAGCCGCTTTTCAAGCTGGGCACGTCCAAGCAGCGTAATTCCGGGTTTCTCGATTGAGCCTACAACCATGACGTATCTTTCGTACTTGCTGAAATTTGAATCCCTGGGCAGGCTGTATTCATCCGCGACAAATGCGATCCGCTCGACCTGGCCCACTTTCACGCCGCGATCCTTTACTGCCGCCCCGACATTTAGCCCGCTGACCGACTCGTTGAAATAAGTTTCGAAATACAGCTTTTGCTTTGTCAATATTCCCGCGCTGAAGACGACTATCGCTCCTAGAATAAGGATAATCGCAAGGACGACGAATACCCCGATTTTAAAATAATTCGGTTTATTGCTCATAGCTGTGTCTCCGGTGTTTTTTCGCTCTGGCGATTGAAGAACTGGCGTACGAATTGATTGTCGCTGTGATCCCGCAGATATGCTGGCGGCCCTGTCGCGATTATTGTCCGGGCCGAGCGGTCGAGCATGATAACCGTGTCCGCAATCGTAAAAATACTAGGCAGTTCGTGCGTGACTACCACGAACGTTACACCCGTTGATTTGGACAGCGCCAGTATCAGCTCATCCATCTGGGCTGATGTGATAGGGTCCAGCCCCGCCGAAGGCTCATCAAGAAAGATTATCTGCGGATCCAGTGCCATCGCGCGGGCTATAGCTGCTCGTTTTCGCATTCCGCCGCTCAGTTCCGATGGCATTTTCAATCCCGCAGCCGAAAGCCCGACGAGCTTTAATTTCATCCGGGCGATCATTTTCATGGCATCGGGAGTAAGTTTTGTGTATTCCTCCAGCACCAGGCTGATATTCTCGATAAGGTCCATCGAGCCGAAAAGGGCCCCGTTCTGATACATTACGCCGATTTTCTGGAGCACCTCCCGCCGTTCTTTGCCCGCCGCTGATACTATATCTGTCCCATCGATGAATACCGAGCCTCTCGCCGGTTCGACAAGTCCTATCATGCTCCGCATCACCGTTGTCTTGCCGCATCCCGATCCGCCAAGTATCACAAAAACTTCGCCTGGCCTGATGGAAAAATTCAGGTTCTCCATAATTATAGTTTCGCCATAGCCCACGGCCAGGTCTTTTACGACTATAATTGGCTTGGC
>Ga0079306_1000988_pt1 | contig 21639 bp, 19 predicted proteins | sample Methanotroph_Enr_FD_79181 | JGI IMG/M metagenome (GOLD analysis project Ga0079306, IMG submission 79181) | Enriched soil microbial communities from Old Woman Creek wetland in Ohio, USA - Methanotroph_Enrichment_5 | ecosystem: Environmental > Terrestrial > Soil > Wetlands | place: USA: Ohio...
CGGTCTCGGCCGCTAGCATGTTCTTCGACAGCCACTGTCACCTCGACGATCCCCTGCTGGCCGCCAACCTCCCCCGGGTCTTGGCGGGTGCCCGGGCGGCCGGGGTGACCGGCTTCCTGATCCCCGGCGTCCATCCTGACGGCTGGGGCGGCATCGCGCAACTGGCCGCGGGCGACTCCGGGATCTTCCCCGCCTTCGGGGTACACCCGATGCACGCCGACCTCATCTCCCCCGAAATCCTGCACAAACTCCAGCACCTGACCCGCCACGCCAGCGCGATCGGAGAGATCGGCCTCGATTACGCGATCCCGGCCCCCAGCCGTGAAGTCCAGCAGAGTGCCCTGCGTGCCCAGCTGCAAGTTGCGGTCAAGGCAGGACTCCCCGTTCTGATCCACTGCCGCAAGGCCTTCGGCGATCTCCTGGAGATCCTGGAGCAGGAAGGTGTGGCACGGATCGGCGGGGTGATGCACGCGTTCTCGGGGAGCCCGGAGACCGCGCGCGACTGCATCCGGCTGGGCCTGCACGTCTCCCTGGCCGGGACCGTCACCTACCCAAACGCCGTACGCCCGCCCGCCGTCGCCCGCGCCGTTCCGCTTGAGCGCCTACTCCTTGAGACGGACGCGCCCGACCTGGCACCCGAACCGCACCGCGGCGGCATCAACCTCCCGGAATACCTGCTGGAGACCGCCAGATCGCTAGCGCAGATCAGGGGGACCTCCCTGGAAGAACTCGGCCGAGCCAGCACGGCCAACGCCTCCCGGCTCTTCCGGCTCGGGCGGCATCCGCAATAGTCAGCCCACGCTGCCGCACTCCAGCACCTTACCCGTTTCCGGCGCAAGAACCCGAGGTCGTAATCGCCTCATGAGGCACAGCCGCCCGCTCCCCCCCTCGCGTCCGCTTTTCCAAAACCAAGCTAACCGCTCTTGATCCGGGCTTTTTATCCCGAACAGGCCTCGCGGCCGGCCGCGCCGTCCACCCTTTGTGCAACGGCAGTCCCGGCTGTCTTAATTACTTTTTTGGGCCTGATTGACCTGGAAGACCCATCAGATATACTTCTGGCTAGGTGTCCCAACCAGCCGATGGAGGTGCAACCATGATGAAGGAATACACCCTGCAGGAGGCGTTGAAGCTCGCCATAAAGACGGAAAAAGAGAGCATGGATTTCTACCAAAAGGCCGGTTCGATAACCGAGGACGAGAGGTCCAAAAAGGTCTTCGGGCTGCTGGCCAACGAGGAGATCGGTCACCTGAAGGCGTTTTACGAGCACTACAAGGGAAGCGACCTGGGGCCGCTCTCCGAGTATCTGAACAGCCCGGCTGACAAACTTTCCGCCACCCACGTCGCACTGGAGAAAGCGCTGGCCGAGGACGTCCACGAGCAGAAGGCGCTCGAGATCGCGCTCCAGGAGGAGAAGGCCTGCATCGAGCTGTACACCGTGATGGTCAAAGATATCGTCGACCCGCTGGTAAGGCGCGTCTTCGAGACGGTCATCAAGGAGACCCAGGGGCACTACGACATGATCGAGGACGAGTACATGCGGGTCATGACGATGGTGCACCGCTCGGACCAGGACATCTACGTGAGAGAGTAGACCTTTAAGGAAACCGGGAACAGAAATGGCCGGGGGCGTGATGCCTCCGGCCATTTTCGTATTTCGTATCTGTTTTGGGTGCGCCGCCTACAGACGATGCTCTCGGCAACTACCCGACGTTCTGCGCGTAGTACCCTTTCACCTTCGCCAGGTAATCCCTGGTCTCCCGGGGCAGCGAGCCGGTGCCGTGGCGGTCGACATTGCCGGGGCCCCAGTTGTAGGCCGCCAGGGCTTCATCGACGTTCCCGCCGTAACGCTGCAGCATGTCCTTCAGGAAACGCGTCCCCGCCATCACGTTCTGTTCCGGGTCGAAGGAGTCGGTGACCCCGAGTCCCCGTGCGGTGGACGGCATCAACTGCATCAGCCCCTGGGCGCCTGCTGAGGAAACTGCGCGCGGGTTGTAGTTGCTCTCCTGCTTGATGACGGCGCGGATCAAGCCGGCGTCGACGCCGTAGCGCCGCGAGGCTTTGTCGATAATGGAGTTGATAGTGGGATTGGGGCCGAGGTCTTCGGCCGCGGCGGCCGCGGCAACCGGGACGGAGGTGCCGGCGCTACCGAGGTCGTTGGAGGCGGGGAGCCCGTCGGTCCCCTTGGGGAGTTGCTCGAGGAATTTGTTTAACAGCCCCTGCATGGCCTGGGACTGTGTATCGGTGGCTGCGGCCTGCTCGTTGCCCAAGCTGAGCGCGGAACTTAACATCTTCAGTCGTAGCACCTCGGCGGCGGTCGCCGCGGACACCGGCTCGGCAGCCCCGGAGGGGTTGGTCCTGCCGGCTAAGTACTCTTCGAAGGGGACCTGTGCCGTCGTTTCCGGCTCGTTCGCTTTCTTGGGGACTTCAGACCACTGCGCCGTCGCAACCGGATTCACCGACATGTCGCCCTACCTCGCTCAGGGGGAAAATTGCTCTCCATACACCAGCTTCTTCTTTTTCAGCTTCTCAATCAGGGTGGTGCGCTTCAGGTTGAGGAGCTCGGCCGCTTCCTTCTTGTTGCCGCCGCTCTTCTCCAGAGCCTGGAGGATCAGCCTGTTCTCGAACTCTTCCACGGCACTGTTCAGGCAGAAGCCGTCATCCGGCAGGGTCATCTGCTCGGTGCGCACCGGGCTCGTCCTGCCGCCGCGGTACTTCTCGGGGAGATCGTGCATGGTGAGGAGCCCGCTCCCCTTGATGATCACCAGCCGCTCGACCAGGTTTTCCAGCTCGCGTACGTTGCCGGGCCACTCGTAGTTGGTGAGAATCTCCATCACCTGCTTATCGAAGCCCTGCACCTTGCGCTGCTTGGACCGGTTGAACTTCTCCAGGAAGCTGTTCAGCAAGAGGGAGATATCGGCCTCACGCTCGCGAAGCGGCGGCAGCATGATCGGGATCACGGAAAGCCGATAGTAGAGGTCCTCGCGGAACGCCTTGGAAACCACCATCTGGTCCAGGTTCTGGTTGGTCGCCGCGATGATCCGGACATCGACCTTCTTGCTCCGGGTCGCGCCCACCGGCTCCAGCTCCCGGTTCTGCAGTACCCGCAGCAGCTTCACCTGCAGGTTGGCCTTCATGTCGCCGATCTCGTCGAGGAACAAGGTTCCTTTGTCGGCCATCTCGAAGCGGCCGATGCGGGTCGCCACGGCGCCGGTGAAGGATCCCTTCACATGGCCGAAGAGCTCGCTCTCCAAAAGTTCGTCGGGAATCGCCGCGCAGTTCACCGCGACGAAGTTCTTGGCGTTCCGATTGGAGAGGTCGTGGATGGCGCGGGCCACCAGCTCCTTGCCGGTCCCCGACTCCCCCTGGATCAACACGGTGGAATCGGAGCTCGCCACCTTCTCCACCATCTCGAAGAGCGAGAGCATCTTCTCGCTCTCGCCGATGATGTTGTTGAGGAGCGCCCTGTTCTTTATGCACGGTTTGGACCGAAAACTCTTGCTCTGCAGCGCCTGGTGCTCAAGGCCTCGTTTTACATGGGTTTCCAGCTCTTCGAGGTTGAATGGCTTTTCCAGGTAGAAGAACGCGCCGGCCTTCAAAAGGTTGGCGGTCATCTCGTGGTTGGCGAACGCACTGTAGGCAATAGTGACGATTTCGGGACGAATCGACTTCAGCTGCTTGATGAACTCCAGGCCGTTCACCCGGGGCATCATGATGTCGGTGATCACCATCTGCACGTCGCTCAGCTCGACCTTCTGCAGGGCGTCCTGCCCGTCAAAGGCTTGAAAAACGTGGTAACCCTTGTAACTCAGGAAAGCCGCCACGAAGTCACGAGTCTTCTTGTCGTCATCCGCAATCAGTATTCTGGGTGTTTCCATTGTTTCCCCGATTTCGATTAAAGTTGCACAGTGGTGGGCCCGATAACACGGTGTAGCGCTCGAAACTATAGCGGGATATTTCGCCAATGTCAATAAAATGACTTACCCTGGTCCCGGTTTATGTCAATTTTTTGCACGCACTCCGAGCGCCGGGATCCAAATCCCCCTGCCGGCGGTCCGAAAAGCGGTCCCAACCTGCCTCGAGCGCGGGGGGCGAAAAAAATTCCTTCACTATTTTCCCGGGGCAACCGAATAGGTAACAACAGAGGGGGCGTGAACGGGCAACGGCCTTCCCCCCGATCCAGCAAGCGTACGGAGGGTCCATGCAGACGACCGCACTCAAGGTAAAAAGCGAAGAGTTTGGGGGGGAACTGATCCAACTGGTCAGCTTCAACCTCGAGAAAGAAGAGTACGGCATCAACGTACTGATGGTGCGCGAGATCATCCGCATGCTCAACATCACCCGTGTGCCGAACACCCCGCACTACGTGGAGGGGGTTATCAACCTGCGCGGCAAGGTGATTCCTATCATTTCGCTCAGGCGCAAGTTCGACCTGCCCGAGGCGGAGTATGACAAGCGCACCCGCATCATGGTGATGGAGGTGGTGGGCGAGATGATGGGCTTCATCGTGGACGAGGTGTCCGAGGTGATCCGCATCTCCGAGAAAGAGATCCAGCCGCCTCCGCCGGTGGTTTCCAGCGGCATTGAGCAGGAGTGCATGGCCGGCGTTATTAACCAGGCCGAGCGCCTCCTGGTCCTCTTGGACCTGGAGCGGATGTTCTCCGCCGACGAGAGACGGATGTTCAGTAGCGTAGGGTAACAAAGCATCAACGGGTCACGACTTGCCCGATCCCGGAGCAGACAATGCCAATAGATTGCGATGATCAGGAGCTTTTGGAAGGTTTTCTGGCCGAAACGACCGAACTCCTCGAAAAACTGGACGACGACCTGGTAAGCCTGGAAAAGAGCCCGGACGATGCCGAGCTGATGAACCGGATTTTCCGCTCCATCCACACGGTGAAGGGTGCCTCGAGCTTCCTGGGCTTCGATCTTCTGGTCAAGGTGACCCACAAGACCGAGGACGTGCTGAACCGCCTCCGGAAGGGTGAGCTGACGGTCAGCTCGGAGATCATGGACGTCGTCCTGGAAGCGGTCGACCTGGTGAAGACCCTGGTTTCCGACATCAAGGGGGGCGACATCGTCGAGCGGGACATCGACTCCACCATCGAGAAGCTGGTCCCGTTCCTGTCGGAGAACGCCGTCGAGGCGAAGGTCCTCGCCCCCGGAGCGGCGACCGCTCAGGCCCAAGCCGCACAGCCCGAAGCGGCCGGCGAGGCGGCGCCCGGAGTAGCACAGCCGGCCGAACCGGCCCAGGCCGCCGCTCAGGCAGCCGTCCCGCAGGTAGCCCCTCCTGCGCCGAAGTTGAAGGAGCCCCCCGCACAGAAGGCACCGGCCGCCAAGGGTGAGGAACTGGCCGACAACTCGACGGTGCGCGTGGACGTGAAGCGCCTGGACGACCTGATGAACCAGGTCGGCGAATTGGTGCTCGAGCGCAACCGGATGATCCAGCTGCACTCCGACTACCAGTCGGGGCTCGACCCGAACGGCTTCTCGGACGACTTCGGCAAGCTCTCGAAAAGGCTCAACTTCGTCACCTCCGAACTCCAGATGCAGGTCCTCAAGATGAGGATGCTGCCGGTGGAGAAGGTCTTCAAGAAGTTCCCCCGCATCGTGCGCAACCTGGCGCGCGACCTCGCGAAGGAAGTCGACCTGCAGATCATCGGCGAGGAGACCGAGCTGGACCGTTCCGTGGTCGACGAGATCGGCGATCCGCTCATCCACCTGATCAGAAACGCCTTGGACCACGGCCTGGAGACCCCGGACGAGCGGTTGGCGGCCGGCAAGGAGCGCTGCGGCACCGTGGTGCTTTCCGCCGCCCACGAGGGAAACCAGATCGTCATCAGCATCAAGGACAACGGACGCGGCATCGACCCTGAGCGGATCTCCCGCAAGGCCCTGGAAAAGGGTCTGGTCACCGAGGAGCAACTGGCCCTCATGGGGACCCGCGAGATCCTCGACCTGCTCTTCCTCCCCGGCTTCTCCACCAAGGAGCAGGCGACCGACCTGTCGGGCCGCGGCGTCGGCATGGACGTGGTGCGCACCAACATCCGGAAGTTGAACGGCATCATCGAGATCAAGAACGAGGTGGGCAAGGGGAGCGAGTTCATCCTCAAACTTCCGCTCACCCTGGCCATCATCCAGTCACTCCTGGTCGAGGTCGAGCGCGAGGTCTACTCGATCCCGCTCGCCTCGGTCATCGAGACCATGCGGGTGGACCAGAAGGAGTTCCACCAGATCGGCGGGCAGGAGGTGCTCAAACTGCGTGACTCCGTACTGCCGCTCATGCGACTGGGGCGCGTCTTCGGCTGCGCCGACGCAGGATACGATCGCACCACCTGCTACGTGGTCATCGTAGGGGTTGCCGAGAAGCGCGTAGGTCTCGTGGTGACCAGACTGCTCGGGCAGCAGGAAGTCGCCATCAAGTCGCTCGGCAAGTTCCTCGCCAACCTCCCCGGAATTGGCGGGTCGACCATCATGGGCGACGGCAGAGTGGCGCTGATCGTGGACCCAATGGGGCTCATCGGCGGCAGCGAGGGTGCAGGGATCAGGAAATCCGCCTGAGGGGACGATAATGGCATTCGAGAGCAAACCACTGGAACTCAAGACCGGGGCTCAGAAGATTTCCGACAAGGATTTCGAGCAGCTTCGCGACTATATTTATAATGTCTGTGGCATCTATTTCCATAGCTCCAAGAAGTACTTCCTGGAAAGCCGTCTGTCGCGCAGGATGGAGGCGACCGGTAGCAAGAGCCACTCCGATTACTATCAGTACGTGCGCAGCGGCGCAACCGGCAGCACCGAACTGAAGAAGCTTCTGGACGAGATCACCACCAACGAGACCTGCTTCTTCAGGAACATGCCGCAGCTCACCGCGCTTGAGAACAAGTTCCTGCCGGAGATCGTGGCGGTGAAGTCCAAGATCGGCTTCAAAAAGCTGCGCATCTGGAGCGCCGGCTCCTCCTCGGGAGAGGAGGCCTACACCATGGCGATGCTCCTTCTTGAGAAGCGCAACTCGCTTTTAAAGGACTGGATCATCGAGATCGTGGGTACCGACATCAACGAGACGGTGATCGCGCAGGCAAAGGAAGGGATCTACAACAGCTACTCGGTGCGCAACACCCCGGATTTCTACCTGAAGAAGTACTTCAAGGAGGAGTCGGCCGGAAAGTTCGTGCTTTCCCCGGATGTGAAGAAACTGGCCGTCTTCAACCAGCTGAACCTCTACGACGACAACAAGATGCTCTTCATGAAGAGCTTTGATTTCATTTTCTGCGCCAACGTGCTGATCTACTTCGACGCGGCATCCAAGAGCAAGGTTGTGCAGCACTTCTACAACAACCTGCAGCCCTACGGGTACTTCTTCGTCGGACAGTCCGAATCGCTGCACGGGGTCAATGACAAATTCAAAACCGTACACTTTCCGGGCGGTTTTTCTTACAACAAGTGAGGACGATTGGTATGGAAAAACAAGCCATGATGCAGGCGGCTCAGGAGATGGTGGAAAGCTTCGTCGACCTCCCCACCATACCGCAGGTAGCAACCAGGGTCATCGAGCTCTTGGATAAACCGGGGGTCGAGCTCGACGAGGTCGCCGACATGATCCTGGCCGATCAGGTCCTGGCGGCGCGTGTCATCAAGATGGTGAACTCCCCGCTGTACAAGCCGGCCCACGAGATCAAATCGGTAAAGCGCGCCCTCATCTACCTCGGGTTCCGCCACATCCGCGAACTCGCCTTCACCTGCTCCTTCGTCGACGTGTTTGAAGGAAGGGACGGCATCCTCGACATCAAGAGCTTCTGGGAACACTCCTTCGGCGTCGGCATCGTCTCCAAGATCATCGCGCAGCGGGTGCGCTACCCCGACACCGAAAAGGCGTATCTGGTGGGTATCGTGCACGACATCGGCGAGGTGTTCCTGAGCTTCTACCGCCAGGAGGCCTTCAAGTCGCTGCTCGACTCGGTGCAGGGCCAGCCCTTCAGGCTGGTGCAGAAGGAAGTCGAGTTCCTGGGAACCTCGCACAACGAGGTGGGGCTGTGCATCGCCCGCAAGTGGAACTTCCCCGGTGACTACTGCGAGGTGATCGCGCTGCACCACGCGCCCGAGGAAGCGGTGCTCGATCCGACCCTGTGCGCCATCGTCAACATCGCCGACCTGTTCTGCTCGGTCTGCCAACTCGACTACGGCGGGCACTCCTGGGTTTCCTTCAACCTGGCCGAGGAGAAGGCCTGGTCCATCCTGAAGGGGTATGCACCCAACGTGGCCGACCTCGACGTGGAACGTTTCTGCTACGAACTCGAAGACCGTGTGCCGGAGATCCAGGAGATGGTCAAATCGATTTTCCAAGGGATAGGAGGCTGATACCTGTCATGTTGCCCAGCACTACCACCACGCAGGGAGCCAAACTGAGGGTGCTCATCGTCGACGACTCCTCGTTCATGCGCATGGCGATCCGCGGCATACTGTCCCGAGCGCCGCGCATCGAGGTGGTCGGCATCGCATCCGACGGTCTGGAAGGGGTGGAGAAGGCCCTGGCGCTCAAGCCGGACCTGATCACCATGGACGTCGAGATGCCGCGCATGGACGGCATTGCCGCGCTGAAGCAGATCATGGCCAAGCAGCCGACCCGGGTGCTCATGGTCTCGACGCTGACCTGCGAGGGTGCCAAGGCCACCTTCGAGGCACTGGATGCCGGCGCCATCGACTACGTCCCCAAAAACGTCACCGATTCGAAGGACGCCCAGCGCCTCTTCCAGGAAGCACTGCTCGCCAAGGTCATGGAGGCATCACAGTCCATGGTACTACGGCGGCCAGTCGGGGTGCTGCACCCGCAGTCGGTGAGGCCCGCCGAGGTAAGGCCCTCCCGGTTCTCGCACCGCAAGATCGACTATGTCGGGATCGGTGCCTCCACCGGCGGCCCCGTCGCACTCCAGGAGGTGCTCTCCCGCGTCCCGGTCAACTTCCCGCACGGCATCGTGGTGGCGATCCACATGCCCAAGGCCTTCACCGGCCCCTACGCCGATCGCCTGAACGCCAAGTGCTCGCTCTCGATCAGGGAAGGGGTCAACGGCGACATCGTGAAGCCGGGCCAGGTGCTGATCGCCCCGGGAGGGCAGCACACCTCGCTGGTCAAGCAGGGGAGCAACGTCGTGCTGCGCACCTCGCCCACCACCGACTATCCGCAATACATCTACATCCCTTCGGTCGACCTGATGCTCACCTCGCTGGCGGACGCGAGCGGCGGTTCGATGCTGGGTGTGATCCTGACTGGGATGGGGAACGACGGGTTCAAGGGGATGCAGCACCTGAAGTCGAAAGGAGGGGTGACCCTGGTGCAGAACCAGGAAACTTCCACCATCTACGGCATGCCGCGCGCCTGCATCGACGGTAAAGTGGCGGACGTGGTGCTTCCCTTGGAGCAGATAGGCTTCGAGATCGGCAAGATAGGCAGTTAAGGCAGCTCCTTCCTAGCGCATCCCCTGCACCAGGAGCCCCTCTTTGGAGGCGGCAACGGTGCAGCGGGAAAACCCCTCGCGTTTCAATCTGAATAGCAGTGCCGGAGCCGCGATGGCAAGGCAGCCGGGGAAAAGGAGCCTGAGCTCTCCCCGGCTGTTCGCCAGGTGTGCCATTCCGCCCCTGATGTCTTCCGGCTCGCAGCGCTCGACCTCCCCTGGTCCGCTCCTTGCGCGGGCAGGTCCGCCGGCTGCGGACTGACCGCGGCCGGCAGGTTCCCCGGTGTCCTGCAGGCCTGGGTCCGCGGCGTCACCCGGCTCGGGGGGGGTGCCCGGCTTTCTTTGGCCCGGCAACAGTGCCAAGAAGATCAGTCGCACGGTTCGCAATACTGTTTTCATAACCCACCTCACCCCTTGCCTGTCGATGCCAAGCTGCCAGCCTGATCCGCGCCGCCAACGGCTCGCGAACCCGGTTGCCTGCTTCCCCAATAGACCCCCACGACAACCAGGCAGCCTCCCCAGACCTGCGCCGCTATCAGGCGCTCGTTCAGGATCAGGGCCGCCAGCAGGGTGCCGAAGACCGGCACCAGGTTCACGAAGGCCGCTGCGCGCGCCGTTCCGATCCGTTGCACCCCCTCGTACCACCAGACGAATCCGACCACCGTACCGAGCAGCGCCAATTGCAGGATCGCCAGCCAACCGAGCCAGCTGAACTGCGGCACCGGCCCTCCTTGGGAGAGATGCTCCAGAACCGCCGCCGGCACCAGGAGACAGGCCCCGAACAGCGCGGCGTAAGCGGTCGCTGCCAGCGGGGTGAACCGAGCCAGCATCTTCTTGCCCAGGATCGAGTAGAGCGCCCAGCAAAGCGGCGCACCCAGCATGATCAGGTCACCCTTGTTGAAGGAGTGGTTGACGATGACCGACAGCGACCCCCGTGCGATGACCAACGCCACGCCGAAAAGTGAAAGCAACAGGCCGGCCGCCTGGATGGGCCGCACCTTTTCCCGCAGCCAGAGGGCGGAGAGCACGGCCGTGAGGAGCGGGTTGATCGCCACGATAAGGGCACCGTTACTGGCCGTGGTGAACTTGAGGCCGGTGAAGAATACCGCGTTGTAAAGGAAGACCCCGGTGAGCCCGAGGCTGAAGAGCCCTGCCACGTGCCGGAGGCTTTGGGGCAGGGGAAAGCTCCGCCCTTCGCGGTTCGCCTGCCAGGCTGCCAGTGGGACGAGTACGAGCGCAGCGATCAGGAACCGACAGCTGGCAGCAAAAAAAGGTGGCGCCTCTTTCACCGCAAAGCGTGCGGCAACGAAGGTGCCACCCCAGAAAAAGGTCGTCAGAAGAAGCTTCAGATAGACGCGGTCGATACAGGCCTCCGTTTTCAGCGAAAATCGTGGAGCAGGTGATGATCCTGACATCCGGCAACTGGTGGTGTGGATTGTTTCGCTTGGCGTGCGCATCCCCGATGTCGGCGGGCAGGTGAATCCCGCCACGCATGGTCGGTCCTCGCAGCTTCCCCCTCGCCCCGCCCCTCCCCCGCCAGGGGGGAGGGAGAGTTGGGACCAGTTTTTACAGTTTGAGGCAGGCTAAGCTCGGTGTCTTGCCCCGAAGGTTCCAACTAGAACCACCTGATCTGCTCGTGTTCCATGTCGATCTGGTAGCGGTGCCTGCTGAGGAAGTCCATGCCCAGGAGGCCGTCGTGCACGCCCTGGTTGCCCCGATAGGGGATAATGTCCAGCTCCGCTGCGGTCATGGTGAATGGCCCCACGGTGACCGAGTCCAGCGTCGTGCTGACCGAGCGCATCAGCCGGCCATCGGCCACTTCCGCCACGGACTGTTTCGCCTGCCGTAGATCGATCCTCAAACGGTTGGCCACGCCGTCATGTATGGCCGTCCGGGTCGCCCCGGTATCGAGGACCATTTCTGCTCGCACCGAATCCCCACCAGATTTCAACAGGACCGGAACCAGTACCTGGTTGTTGATGATCCTCACCTTGGTGGCCTGTTCGCCCTGCGGCACGCTGTCGCTCCCTTCGCGCACCGTGGTGGTTGGCGCTACGGGGGCACTTACCAGAGGCTCCCGAAGGGCACTAGGTGCCTCGGCGCTGACCGCGCTCGGCGTTGCCGAACCAGGCAGGGTCGCGGCCGGCTGAACGGCAGACGGAGTTGCTACTGACCGCAGCGCAGTCGCATCCTGCTCGTTGTTTGAACCGCCCTGCGGGGCCAAGGACACGGCGAGGCTCAGCCCTACTGTTCCCGCTGCCGTTGCTCCGATCAACCAGGGCAGCCAGCGTCTGCGGCCCGGAGACCCGCTCGGTGGCCCCGGCGAGGATAGGGCCAGCAGTTGCTGGGCGTACACCGACAGTTTTTTCTTCAAGAGCGGATCCTGGCACCCTTCCCCGACTTCGGTGAGCACCGCGATCCCGCGGGTATCCAAGGTGGAACCCCTGATCAGCGGGATGGCGATGAAGCTGATCAACTCAAGCACCGCCGCCTGACCTTCCTGGTACTCACGTGTCTTGAGCGGCGGTCCCAGCGCAGGGAGCACCGTCCGGCTCAGCTCATAGAGCGCCGCCACCAGCACCTCGCTCCTCACCCGCGCGTCGACCGCTTCCGCCATCTCGACCGCGATTCGGGTCTTCACTGCAACACACCGGTATCGAACATCCACGAGATCACCTCCAGGCCACCTCAAAGCTCCCGGGATTCGGGAACTTTACGAGGATCTGCCCGCCCAGGCCAGATGTGGATATTCTAACGCATAATAGTGTCGACGTCGGCAGGCTCCTTTGTCCGCTCCTTGGTGAGCAGGGACACGGTCCGCATGACGTAGACCAGCGCCACGCAGGCAGCTCCCCAGGTCACCGTGAAAATCCCCCACCAGATTCCGTAGAGCCCCCAACCGAAGCTGACCGCCAACAGGTAAAAGACCGGCACAGGCAGGACGATCTGCCGCAACAGCCCGATCACCAGGGGGAAGACGGGCCGCTTCAAACCCTGCAGGACGGATACGGAGGTGTAGAGGATGACGTAGGCGATGAAGACGAATACTTCGATCCTCAGGTACGACACGCCGATGTCGAGGACGACCTGATCCTTGGTGAACAGTCCCAGCAAGGGACGGGCGCAGAGGTACGCGACGACGGTTCCGCCCCCCATGAGAAGGACGCCGGCCTTGAGGGCCTTGGCTATGGTTTCCACCACCCGCTCCAGGTTTCCCGCACCGCTGTTCTGGGCCACCAGGGTCAGGGTCGCGACGTTCATCCCCATGATCGGCAGGAGCGCGATCTGCTCTATCCGCGTCGCGATACCGTACGCTGCCACCGCATCCTTGCCGAAGCGTGCCACGAACCAGGTGATGACGAAGATCCCGATTCCCACCGTCAACATGTTGAGGCTGGACGGGAACCCCTGTTTGAAGAGTGCCAGGTAGGCGCGTCGTTCAGGTAGCAGACCCCTCAGCCCGGAACCGCTCAAAAGCCCGGTGTGCCTGACTCGGGCCAGCAGGTAGAAGTTCCCCAGCGCCTGGATTACCACGGTTGCCCAGGCTACTCCGGCCACGCCCATGGCAGGTACGCTGAATCCGCCGTAGAGAAACCAGGGATCGAGGAAGAGGTTGAGGATGCAGCCTGCCACCAGGAAATTGCGAAAACTTCTGGTGTCGCCGACGGCGTTCAGTATCGAGCTCAGCACGAAGTTGACCAGGAAGAAGATGCTCCCGGTGAAGATGGCGTCTATGTAGCTGAGGGCGAGGTTCAGCACCTCGCCTTTCCCGCCCAGCAGCCCGAAGAGCCAGGGGGCAACCTGAAGCCCCAGCAGCGTCACCAGGATTCCGTTCGCCAGACCGAAGGAGATGGTCTGCACAGCCAGGTGGCTTGCCTCTTTGCGGTCTCCGGCGCCCAGGGCATGTCCGATGAGGGCGGTGGCTCCCGTGGAAATGCCGGCACCGACCGCAATAATGAGGAAAAACACCGGAAAGGAGAGCGACATGGCGGCGAGGGCCTCTGTCGAGATCTTCCCGCCGTAGTAGGTGTCGACCACGTTGAACATGGTGTTGAAGAAATACCCGATGCTGGTGGGAACCGCTATTTTGCGTATCAGCTTGGGGATTGGCTGGTTCAGCAGATCGAACTCTTGGCTCATGGTGCCCTTTTTCCGTGGTTATCTGGCCGTCCCGTGCCGGCGAGAGCTCGTTTGGTTCTTGTGGGAGCGCCATTTGGGTGACCATGCCTGCCCTGGAAGGCGAACTTTATTGCGGGGGCGTTGGCCGTGATTGCACCAGCGCTTCCCGGTCAAAACCACTGCCAGAGCTGCCGCTGGTCGTCGGATGGTAGCCTGCTTTGCAAACGGGGGCAAGGGCGGAATTTGCCAAGTAAGGCAGTCTGGCTCCGGTACCGGCAGGGTCAGTACTTAAGGACCCGGCTCAGGAAGCCCTGCAGCTCCGGTGTCTGCGGCGCGTTGAAAAGCCGCTCCGCCGTTCCCGACTCAAGGACCTGCCCCCCCGAAAGGAACAGGCAGTGATCGGCCACCCTTCTGGCAAAGCCCATGTTGTGCGTCACCAGTATGAGCTCCCTCCCCTCTACTTTGAGCTCGGCGATCAGATCCAGCACTTCAGCAGTCATCTCCGGATCGAGCGCCGAGGTCGGCTCGTCGAACAGCAGAAAGCGCGGCTTGATGGCGATGGCCCGCACGATAGCTACCCGTTGCTGTTGCCCGCCGGAGAGCTCCATCGGCATCTTGTGGGCGTGCACCTCGAGCTGAAAGCGCCGCAGCAGCTCCATCGCGTACTCCTGCGCCTCGCCTTCCCGCTGCCCGTGCGCCTGGACCAGCGGCAGGGTGACGTTTTCCAGCGCAGTCAGGTGCGGGAAGAGGTTGAACGCCTGGAACACCGTGCCGATCCCCCGGCGGTAGCGGACCAGGTGCTCTTCGTGGCTCGGCAGCGGTTCCCCGTCTACTTCCACTCTCCCCTGGTCCGGCAATTCCAGCCCGGCCAGCACCCGCATCAGCGTGGATTTGCCGCCGCCCGAGGGGCCGATCATAACGATCGAACCCATGCCGGAAAGCTCGAGCGAGATCCCGTCCAGCGCCGTAAGCCCATGGTAGCGTTTCACCAGGTTGGTGAGCTTAAGTCGCATAGCGGTACTTCTCCTCAAGATACTTGCTCAAAAGGGATATCGGCAAGGTCAGGGCAAGATAACCGACCGCCAGCGGCAGGTAGCTTTCCATGGTCGAGTAGGTGAAGGCGTTGACCTCCTGGGCGTTCAAGGTGAACTCGTTCACCGCGATGATGGAGAGCAGGGACGAGTCTTTGATGAGCGAGGCAAATTGACCGGCGAGGGGAGGCAGGATGCGCCTGACCACCTGGGGAAAGATGACGAAGCGATAGGTCTGGCCGCGTGTGAGTCCGATAGCCCGCGCCGATTCCAGCTGGGACTCTCCGACGCTTTCGATGCCCGCCCGTACGATCTCGCTGATATAGGCCCCGGCGAAGAGCGCGAGCGTCAGCACGCCGACCAGGTAACGGTTGCCTATGCCGAAGGCATCGGCAACCACATAGAAGAAAACCAGGATCTGCACCAGCAGGGGCGTGCCGCGGATGATCTCGATGTAGAGCTTGCCGAGGTAGCGCAAAGGGAGGAAGGATGCCTTTTGGGCGAGTGCCGCCAGGAGACCGATGACCAGGCTCGCCACCAAAGACGCAGCGGATATGGCCAAGGTTACCAGCCACCCGGTAATAAATTTGTGGCGGTAGACGTAGACCGCGCTCCAGTTCCAGCCGTATTGGAGCCGGGAGAAGGCGAAGCTGAAGATAAGGGTCAGTAAAAGTACTGCCAGGAGAACCCCGAGGGCAGGACCGTACGATGGGAGTACCTCTTTAGTGCCCCTGCGGCGTGCGAAAAAAACGTCGAACCAGCAGGATTTCATGGTACCTCGGAGCAAGCAGGTTTCTCCCACCCTGCCGGCGCCCTGAAAGGCAACGGCAGGGGAAGGATCGGCTCTACAGGAAAAACGGGAAGCCCAGCAGCTTGAAGGCTTCCTTCTCCTCTTTCAAGTAGCGGTCGCCCAGCTTGCTGAAGCCGCCGCTGCGCCTGAAATCGGCCAGGAATCTGTTGATCTTCGCCTTCAGCTCGTCGTTGCCCTTGCGGATTCCGATTGCCCAGGACTCGGTCTGGAACGGCTTAAGGACGGGGCGGGTGGTGTTCTTGTTCCTTTGGTAGTTCTGGTAGGTAGACATCTGGTCGTAGATGAAAGCATCCGCCTTCCCCTGCACAACCTCAAGGACTGCCGCCGCCTCTTTGTCCAGGACCAGTAAGCTCGCCTGCTTTATGTGAGAGGCCGCGTAGATGTGACCGGTGGTCCCTTTCTTTACGGCAATCGTGCGCCCGGGTTGGTCGAAGTCGGCGATGGTCGCCCCGCGAACCTGACTGTTGACCAGCAGGCACAAACCGGTAGTGAGGTAGGGATCGGAGAAATCTATCGACTTGGCGCGTTCCTCGGTGGCCGTCATGGAGGAGATGATCAGATCGATCTTGCCGGTTTTCAGCGCAGGGATCAGGCCGTCGAAGGACATGTTCTTGATCTCGACCGGTCTCCCCAACGCCTTGCCGAGTTCCTTGGCCAGTTGCACGCTGACGCCGTCGGGCTTCCCGTTGGCATCGGTCATCTCGAAGGGGGGATAGGCGAGTTCCATGCCGACCACCAGGGGTCTGGCGGCATGGGTGGGTGCAGTCACGACAACCTGAAGGGCCAGAGCCACCAGCAGGCATAACCAGTTGATACCTTTGAACAAGGGACACCTCCATTAGAAAGTTGCTGTTACCTAATACACCTTCGGGCAGCGACTGTCAATGAAGCGTGACTTACTTAAGCTAACGGACGCACAGTTCTCATGTGACCTTTGGCGGGGAACCGGCACCTCCCCTACGCGCGCTTTGGGAAACGAGGCCCATTATTCTTCAGGCACCTTGACTCAAACCCAACGCCCCTCTCCCCTCCGGGAGAGGGCCAGGGTAAGGGCGTTGCCACGAAGGGACCCTGCTGCAGCCGGAGCAGCTTCCCTCACCCGCCCTTCGGCCACCCTCTCCCGGAGGGCGAGGGTGGCTTGGTCATCGGCTGGTGAGGGGCGCCGTGAGCTGAGCAAAAAAAGAGCGGCCTAAGCCGCTCTTTTTTGTAACTGTTTCGTTGTTACTGCTTACCGCCTGGCAGCCTTGGCGGCGACCTGGACCCTGATCAGCGCGCGCTCGAGTGCCGCCTCGTAGACGCGGAAGTTCTTGTCCTCGGGGGTAAGCCCTTTAAGTTCCTGCTCGGCCCGGCCCAGAGCTGCCTTGGCACGCTCCAGATCGATCTCGTCCGCCTTCTCGGCGGTCTCGACCAGCACGGTCACCTTGTCGTTCTCTACTTCGAAGTAGCCCCAGTTGAGAGCCATGTGGTGCACGACCCCGTCCTGTTTGTAGGCCAGCTCCCCGATTTTCAGGGAGGTGAGAAAGGGGGCGTGACCCGGAAGTACGCCGAACTCGCCGAGTGCACCGGTCGCGGTGATCTCGTCGACCTCTTCCGAGAGGACCTTCTTGTAGGGGGTTACCAGTTCGACCTTCAGTTTTTCCGCCATATATGATCCTTCTCAAGTCCCGTGTTTCGGATGAGGCTCCCGGCCGAAACCGGAAGCCCTCCTTACAACAAAACCAATGGAATTATTCCCGATCTCCCGTTACAGCCTCGCAACCGGCGGGGAGACTCGTTCAGCGCTGCGGCCTAAACAGCCAGTTTCTGCGCCTTCTCGATTGCTTCCTCGATGGTACCGACCATGTAGAAGGCCTGCTCGGGGAGGTCGTCGTGCTTGCCGGCGATGATCTCGCTGAAGCCCTTGATGGTGTCCTTCAGCTCGACGTACTTGCCCGGGGAGCCGGTGAAGGCCTCTGCCACGTGGAACGGCTGGGAGAGGAACTTCTGGATCTTACGGGCGCGGGCCACGACCAGTTTGTCTTCCTCGGAGAGCTCGTCCATACCGAGGATGGCGATGATGTCCTGGAGATCCTTGTACTTCTGGAGCACGAACTGAACCTGACGCGCGATGGCGTAGTGCTCGTCGCCGATGACCTGGGGATCGAGGATCCTCGAGGTGGAGTCGAGCGGGTCCACTGCCGGGTAGATGCCGAGCTCGGCGATCTGACGGGAGAGAACGGTCGTTGCGTCCAAGTGGGCGAAGGCGGTAGCCGGAGCCGGGTCGGTCAAGTCGTCGGCCGGTACGTAGATCGCCTGAACCGAGGTGATGGAACCCTTCTTGGTCGAGGTGATGCGCTCCTGCAGCTCGCCCATCTCGGTGGCCAGGGTCGGCTGGTAACCGACGGCGGAGGGGATACGGCCCAGAAGTGCGGACACCTCGGAACCTGCCTGGGTGAAACGGAAGATGTTGTCAACGAAGAGGAGCACGTCCTGGCCTTCCTCGTCGCGGAAGTACTCGGCGATGGAGAGCGCGGAGAGAGCAACGCGGGCACGTGCCCCCGGGGGCTCGTTCATCTGGCCGTACACCAGGGCAGCCTTGTCGAGAACGCCGGACTCTTTCATCTCCATCCAGAGGTCGTTCCCTTCGCGGGTACGCTCGCCGACGCCGGCGAAGACCGAGAAGCCGCCGTGCTGCTTGGCGATGTTGTTGATGAGTTCCATGATGAGAACGGTCTTGCCCACGCCGGCGCCGCCGAAGAGGCCGATCTTGCCGCCCCTTGCGTAAGGCGCCAGGAGGTCGACGACCTTGATGCCGGTGGTGAACGCCTCGACCTTGGTGGACTGGTCCACGAAGAGCGGGGCTTCACGGTGGATACCGTACTCTTTCTCGTTGCCGATCGGGCCCATCTCGTCGACCGGCTCGCCGATGACGTTCAGGATGCGTCCCAGGGTCTTCTTGCCGACCGGGACCGAGATCTGCTTGCCCATGTCGAGGACAGCCTGACCACGAATAAGACCATCGGTGGAGTCCATTGCGATGGTACGCACTGCGTTCTCGCCGAGGTGCTGGGCGACTTCCAGAACCAGGTTGTACTCCTGGTCGTCGATGGCCGGGTTGGTCACCCTCAGTGCCTGGTAGATCGGCGGAAGCTTGCCCGGCTCGAATTCGACGTCGATAACCGCGCCGATGACCTGCGATATTTTTCCGATGTTCTGACTCATGTAACGCCTTCCTCCTGCGGCCCCTTACGGACCACTATTTTTATAAGTGTTAACCTTTAATGGATTCCGAACCGGAGATGATTTCCATCAGCTCCGTGGTGATGGCGGCCTGGCGTGCCCTGTTGTAAATCAGGGTCAGCTTGCCGATCATCTCAGTGGCGTTCTTGGAAGCCGCGTCCATGGCCGTCATGCGTGCACCGTGCTCCGAGGCAACCGATTCGAGCAGGGACTTGAAGATCTGCACCTCGATGTGCTTGGGGAGCAGTTCGTCAAGCAGCGCCGCCTTGGAAGGCTCGTAGATGTACTCCACGGACTGCTCCTCGGTCTCGCCCGACTTGGGGGCGATCGGCAGGAGCTGCTCCAGGGTGATGTCCTGGGTCATGACGCTCTTGAATGCGTTGTAGATGACGTAGACTTCGTCGTACTCTTCCGCCAGGTAACCCTCGATCAGCTCCTGCGCCAGCAGGGCCGCGGTCTGGTACGAGAGGGTGGAGAAGACGTTGCCGTGATGCTTGCGCACCGTGTGGCGATTCCTCAGGAACTCGTACCCCTTGCGACCGACGGTCATGAGGCTCATTTCGGAGAATTCACCCTTGCGTTCCTTGATGAAGCGCTCGGCGGCCTTGGAGAGGTTGGCGTTGAAGCCGCCGCACAGACCGCGGTCCGAGGTCACCACCACCAGAAGGGCGCGGCGGGTTTCGCGCTGCACCATGAGCGGATTGGCATCCGACTCCTGGCTTGCGGCCAGCCGTTCCAGCACTTCTGCCAGCTTCCCGGCGTAGGGCCGTGCCGCGACCACGTTTTCCTGGGCGCGACGCAGCTTGGCCGCCGAGACCATTTTCATGGCCTTGGTGATCTGCCTGGTATTTTTTACGGATACGATCCGTTTCTTGATGCTTTTAAGGTTCGCCATTTAGCTGTCCGTCCTTGGATTAGGCAGTAAATTCCTTTTTGAACTCTTCGAGCGAGGCGACGATCTGGCCCTTCATGTCGTCGTCGATCGCCTTCTTGTCGCGCAGTTCGCCCAGGAGGGTTGCCTTCCTGGCGTCGAAGAATGCGTAGAGTTCGGTCTCGTAGCGGCCCAGCGAAGCGACCGGGTAGTCATCAACGAAGCCGTTGTTGGCGGCGAAGATGATGAGAACCTGCTTCTCGTTCGGGATCGGACGGTACTGCGGCTGCTTCAGGATCTCGACCAGGCGTGCGCCGCGGGCGAGCTGCATCTGGGTAGCCTTGTCCAGGTCGGAACCGAACTGGGCGAAAGCCGCCATCTCGCGGTACTGTGCGAGGGCCAGACGAAGGGTACCGGCAACCTGCTTCATCGCCTTAACCTGGGCGGAACCGCCGACGCGGGAAACCGAGAGGCCGACGTTGATGGCGGGACGTACGCCGGAGTAGAACAGGTCGCTCTCCAGGTAGATCTGGCCGTCGGTGATCGAAATCACGTTGGTCGGGATGTAGGCGGAAACGTCACCGGCCTGGGTCTCGATGATCGGCAAAGCGGTAAGCGAACCCGCGCCGCACTCGTCGGACACCTTGCAGGCACGCTCCAGCAAGCGGCTGTGCAGGTAGAAGACGTCGCCCGGGTAAGCTTCGCGCCCCGGCGGGCGGCGCAGCAAGAGCGAGAGCTGGCGGTAAGCGACGGCCTGTTTGGAGAGGTCATCGTAGATGATGAGGGCGTGCTTGCCCTTGTCGCGGAAGAACTCGCCCATGGTGACGCCGGTGTAGGGGGCGATGAACTGCAGCGGAGCCGGCTCGGAAGCGGTGGCGGCAACGACGATGGTGTAATCCATGGCGCCGTGCTCTTTCAGCTTGGAGACGACCTGGGCAACGGTGGAGCGCTTCTGGCCGATTGCAACGTAGATGCAGACCACGTCGCCGCCCTTCTGGTTGATGATCGTGTCGATCGCGACCGCGGTCTTGCCGGTCTGACGGTCGCCGATGATCAGTTCGCGCTGGCCGCGCCCGATCGGGACCATGGAGTCGATCGCCTTGAGGCCGGTCTGCATCGGCTGATGCACCGATTTACGCTTGACGATGCCGGGGGCCTTCACTTCCACCTTACCGAAGGTGGTGGTGTTCAGGGGGCCCAGGCCGTCGATCGGCTCGCCGATCGCGTTCAGCACGCGGCCGATCAGGGCCTCGCCAACCGGAACCTCGACGATCTTGCCGGTCAGTTTGACCGTGTCGCCTTCCTTGATCTCGGAGAACTCACCGAGGATCGCGGCGCCGACGTTGTCTTCTTCGAGGTTGAGGACCATGCCGGTGATACCGCCCGGGAACTCGAGCAGCTCGCCTGCCATCGCCTTGTCAAGACCGTGGATACGTGCGATACCGTCGCCGATCGAGATAATGGTGCCGGTTTCAGCTACCGCTACCTCAGTGCCGTATTCCTTGATCTGCTTCCTGATAATCTCGCTGATTTCTTCCGCTTTGATTTCCATAGAACCGTCTCACCCCTTCTGTAATGTATCTTGAATTCTTGCTAACTGTGTTCTTACACTTCCGTCAAAGACCTTGCCGCCGATCTTGGTGACCACACCGCCGATCAGGCTGGGATCAACCTCAACCTTCAGCTCAACTTTCTTGCCGGTCGACTTGGCGAGCGCCGCCTTGATCTCCTCCACCTGGGCCGCGTCGAGCGGCAGGCCGGAGGTGAGGGTCGGGCGGATCACGCCGGAAAGCTCGTCGGCAAAAGCGCCGTAGCTCTCGGCGATCAGCGGCAGCACCGAGATGCGGCCGCGCTCGAGCAGGAGCATCAGCAGGTTGGAAACGATCGGAGAGAGCTTGGTACGTGCCACCAGCTCTTTCATGATCTCACTCTTGGACCCGATGCCGTAGGCGGGGTTGGCGAACACCGCGGTGATCTCGCGGTTACCGGTCAGCAGCGTGCTGAACCGGGCCAACTCGGTGTTGAACTGGTCGACGGTCCCGGCTTCGGACCCGATCTGCACCAGCGCCTTGGCGTAACGTTTGGCAATCGCGTTAGTACTCAATGTAGAGTCACCACCTTGGAAATATATTCGCCCACCAG
>Ga0079306_1000990_pt1 | contig 21622 bp, 21 predicted proteins | sample Methanotroph_Enr_FD_79181 | JGI IMG/M metagenome (GOLD analysis project Ga0079306, IMG submission 79181) | Enriched soil microbial communities from Old Woman Creek wetland in Ohio, USA - Methanotroph_Enrichment_5 | ecosystem: Environmental > Terrestrial > Soil > Wetlands | place: USA: Ohio...
AGTCCCCAGCTCCCATTCCCTGCCGACATTGTCAAGAAGGTAAAAAGCTCCAGCGACATAGCCTTCGCCGGCGACATCAGCAAAGCTCAAATGGATGGCTATGTAGTCATACCCAAGCAGCACCTGATGGAAATAAAGAGCGCTTTCGAAATGGTCATGCAGCAGCAGAAACAAAAACAGCAGACCGCCCCAATAACTCCCGACGGCAACTCCCCCCCAACCCCAAAACCCGAATAACCGCCAAATTCGCATTTACGTTTAGCCCCCAGGCCCCCGCCTGGGGGTATTTCTTCTCCTCTCCTGTCTCCTGTCTTCTGTCTTGTCTTATTCTCGATACTCGATACTTGATACTTGATACTTCTCCTGTCTTCTCAATTTCTCTTTGCACTCCAAACCATTTCCATTATACTTATCCCAGCATATATTTTCCTCTCTTTGGAGTACAAGTTGATTAAACGAGTAAAAACAAAGACCGTTTCCGTCGGCCCCGTCAAGATCGGATCCGCCCACCCGATCACCATCCAGTCCATGACAAAAGTCTCCACCTCGGATGCCGACGCGGTAATAGCCCAGATCAAAACACTCGCCGCTGCAGGCTGCCAAATAGTACGCTGCGCCGTCCCAACAGCCGCCGACACCGCTGCACTCAAAAAGATCGTTTCTGCTTCACCGATTCCCGTCGTCGCCGACATACATTTCAGCGCCGACCGAGCCCTCGAAGCCATCGAAGCCGGCGTCGCCAAGATCCGCCTTAACCCCGGCAACATCAAAACCAAATCCGAAATAATCAGCATCATCGATGCTGCCAAAGCAAATAAAGTCGCCATCCGCATCGGCATAAATGAAGCATCCATCCGCGACCTCGGCCAAGACACCCCACCCGACCGCCGCACTGCTTTGATGCTCAAAGAAATGCGATCCTATATCCGCCTCTTTGAAAACCACGGCTTCAACCAGATCGTCCTTAGCGCAAAAAGCTCCGATGTCCTACGCACCATAGAAATAAATCGCGCCATCAGCAAAAATTTCGATTATCCCCTCCACCTTGGCCTCACCCACGCCGGAATTCCCGAAGACGCCGCCGTTCCCACCGCCGCCGCACTGGGTGCACTTTTATCCCAGGGCATCGGCGACACCCTCCGCGTCTCTGTCGCCGGCGACCCCGTCGAAGAGATCCGTATTGCAAATGAAATTCTTACCTCGCTTGGCATAAGGCCTCGCACCGAGCCTGAACTAATCGCCTGCCCCACCTGCGGCCGTGCACAGATCAACGTCGTTGCCCTTGCGCGCAAAATAAAAACAATACTAGCCTTGATCCACAAGCCCCTCCGCGTCGCAGTAATGGGCTGCATCGTTAACGGGCCCGGCGAAGCCGCCGACGCTGATGTCGCCGTCTGCTGCGGCAAAGACAAAGCCTTCATCTACCGCGCAGGCAAGAAGATCGCAACCGTATCAACTGAAGACATCCTCCCCCAGATGCAAAAACAGATCACCTCCGCCGCCAAAAAACTCTAGCGGGCGATGCGATCTGTTTTGTTTCTATTTTCCTGCTTGTCTTCGTTTCGAATTTGTTTGATATTTGGTTCTTGTGATTTTGAATTGTTTCGGGTTTCGAGCTTCGGATTTTTTCTGCATTGAACGTTGGAGGTTGGACGTTGAATGTTCGGCGTTAATTTTTTACTCCCAACCCGCAATTTATAACAGCTCCGCCCTATTCCTTAGAGAGCCTCTCCTCCACATAGCTCAGCACGCGCCGTACCGCCGTCTGAACTTCTACTGTATTAGGCAGCATCTGCCCGATCTCTTCCAACTGCCTTCTCTCACGTATTCGCATCAGCGCCGGCGTATAATTAATATCAAAAACCCACCCAAGCTGCAAAAGCCGAAAATCATCCATGCTCTTGAGCAGCCGGTAATCCACCCGCTCACCCTTCATAACCGCGCTTATCACTTCCGGCGAACAGCCCCCCTTTGCCGGAAACTCCACTTCAAGCTGATACTTCTCTGGATTTGCCGCGAACTGCCGGTAATTTTCTATCGACACCACGAAAATATCCATCTTATCCGCATCACGCACCATCCGCGTAAATTGTAATCTCTTGCCGCCAAGTCCAACCGGAAGATCCTTTACCCCATGATATTCTACAGCCGTCTCAATTATGCTCATTTCCGTTTGATCAAGCCCCTCCAGCACAAAACCTTCCCTCAGCACCTTTATCCCCAGCCGCCCATGGTTCGTACTCTTTGAGTCAACGTATGTCTGATACGCCACGAACTGCTCAAACCGACCCGCATCGTGCAGCAGTCCTATTGCCTCCGCAAGATATCTGTCCTCCTGCTTCATGTTCAACATTTCACCCAGGTACCGCATCTCCGCCGCTGTGCGTTTTGAATGTTCCTCTTTCAGCTTAAGATTTGCGTTTATGTAATCATCTTTGCCGTACATCCCGGCCACATAAGAATTAAACCATTCAACAAGGTTTTTGAATTGCAATTGTTCCATTTTTTTACTCCGCAAAGCATCCAGTTTACACCACTGCCGCCAATCCCCAAACTATTTTTTAGACGCTCTAAAATGTTTACTTTCTTTTTTCCTTCAGGTAATATTACCCCGTTAACCCCCACTGGAGATTCTTATGGCTGGCATAAAAGACATTATCGTCAAAAAACCTTCCGCCACCGACAGCCAGACCTGCTCACATTGGCCGATCTGGACATGCCCCATCAGCATATTCGACTGGGAATACGATGAAAAAGAAACCTGCCTCATTCTCGAAGGCAAAGTCCGCATAAAGTCGCCCGATTCAAAAGATGAAGTATCCTTTGCCGCCGGCGACCTCGTTATCTTCCCCAAAGGCCTAAAATGCATCTGGCACGTCCTCGAACCCGTCCGCAAACACTACAACTTCGGCGAATGATCAAAAATCATTAATCAATAATCAATTTAACAAGTTCCCCCGCAGCCGGGCTCAAAACTTCGTACCCATCATTCGTCACTAGCACATCATCCTCTATCCTCACCCCCCACTCGCCCGGAATATAAACACCAGGCTCTATCGTGATCACCTCGCCCGCCCGCAATTTTCCCTTGTTTTTCCCGCTCACCACAGGCCCTTCATGCACCTCCAGCCCCAGCCCATGCCCCGTCCCATGACCATATATAGGACGGCCGTACACCCTCAGTACACCCCTCGCAGCCTCATCAATTTCAGAGATCGCAACCCCCGCCCTCACCTTAAGTATTGCTGCCCGCTGGGCTTGCAGCACCGCGTTATATATCCTGGCATATTCCGCCTTGACTTTTCCCACCCCAAAACACCTCGTCAAATCACAGCAGTAATTCTCATACCGCACCCCCCAATCAACTAGTATAGTATCGTTCTTTTTAAGCTTTTTCATCCCCGGCAGATGATGTGGACGCGATGCATTAGCCCCAAACGCTACAATAGTTTCAAAACTCTCCCGCAAGCCCCTCTTCCTTATATTAAGGTTTATCATCCCCGCAAGTTCCCCCTCGCTCATGCCAACCCTCACCACCTCCAGCGCCTCATCAAGCGCTGCCGTCGCGATCTTCCCCGCCTTGGCGATTAATATTATTTCATCTTTCGATTTCATCTGCCTTAATGATTCAATAACCCCGCCGCATGCTTGCAGTCTCACCCCAAGTTCTTTATGCAACGCCCTTTGCGCCGCGATCGAAAGCTCATCCTCAATCGCTATCCTCCTCTTAACCTTCCTGCCCCCAAGCACCTCAGCTATCGACTTCGCCATCGGCCCCTTGCGGTCTATAATTTCACAGCCCGCGCACTCACCCTCTGCCTGCTCCGTGTACCTGCTGTCTGTTAAAAGAAATACTTTTTTATCGGTCACCAACGCCCAGCTGTCCTCACCCCGAAAACCGGTCACATACGAGACGTTGGCCGTTTTACTCACAACCATCACCCCGATCGATGCTTTTTTCATCAGCTCGCGTAAATCCTTTATTCGTCCACTGACCTCAATGCCCATAATAATCCTCCGGTTTTGAATAGAATTTAAGCATAAATACACGAAAAAAAAAGCTTTTTCGCACCAACTCTCTTGCTCTGCCCCTGTCAATTTCTTATAATATAAACAGATATCCCGGCCGAACTCTTTCAGGCTGATGTTTTCCAGAGGGTGAGATTTCTATCAGCAAGGCCGGTATATGAAAAGACAGCCCCGGGCCATAACGCTTGAGGCGGTCTTTTTTTTATCCCTTGTGCACACACCGGTTTACAATTAAAATTACCCCACGACACATAAATAATATTTTGTCTCGGATTGTAATTTAACTATGATTTTACCGATAAGAACTAACCTTGTACCCCGCCGAACTCCATACGCCAATTATTTTTTCATTCTGGCAAATATAATTGTATTCATTTTCACCTATTCCTTCCAGGCCGGCACAACCAAACCCGTCGTAAATAATTTCATGCTCTGGCCCGCCCACCCGGAACTTTGGCAATTCATAACCTACGCCTTCCTTCATGCCAACTTCCTCCACATTTTTGGCAATATGTTCTTTCTGTATCTTTTCGGCAACAATGTTAATGATAAGCTCGGCAATGTCGGCTACATAAGCTTCTATCTCGCCGGTGCCGTTTTCGCCGCCCTTGGCCATAATATGCTCAATGCCGGGACAGGCGTTCCCATTCTCGGTGCAAGCGGCGCAGTCGCCGCAGTAACAGGAGCGTTCCTTGTACTTTTCCCAAAGACAGATATTACCGTCCTTATCGCCTTCTTCATTATTACAACATGGGATATTTCCGCCCTCTATTTTATCGCGTTCAAGCTCATAATAATAGATAACCTCCTTGCCTCCGGTGCCAACGTGGCCTACGATGCCCATCTTGTCGGTTATGGATTCGGAATTATCGTTGCGATTCTTCTTCTCTCAACAAAACTCATCAGCCCAACAGGCCTGGATCTCTGGACCATGCTCAAACAATGGAATCGTCGCCGAAGTTACCGCGATATGACAGCCCAGGGATATGATCCATACGAGCCGCGTCCCAAACGCATCTTTTCAAAAGAAGTGGAAAAACCACCCACCATATCCGAGCAAAGAATAATGGACTTGCGCGCAAGTATCACCAGCTATATCGAATCCGCCAATGTCGCTTCCGCAGCAGACACTTATCTCGAATTGATACGCCTGGATCCTGCCCAGATTCTCCCCCGCGCCCAGCTCCTCGATATCGCAAACCATCTCATGTCCTCAGGCCAATGGAGCGAAGCCGCCCAGGCCTATGAGAAATTCCTCACTCATTACAAAACTTATTCGTACTCCGAACAGGTAGAACTAATGCTCGGCATACTTTACAGCCGTTATTTAAATCGCCCCAAAGATGCTCTCGAACACCTGACAAAAGCCGCCGCCCGCCTCACATATCCCGCCCAATTAAAAATGTGCCGCGATGAACTCACTAGAATTCAAAACCAATAACATCAGTTCTACTGGCCACTCCACCAATGGATTACTGACCACAACTAATTTGAATTCGGCAAATCCTCGATCAAACTCGCATAACTCTCTTTGATATGCTCTGACGCGCCAAGCCCGATGTCTTGCTGAACCTGCTCGATCACTTCCTCACCTGGCCCTTCAATCTCCACGAACGTCCCAAGCCCTTTTACATCATCAAGCCCCACCTGGCAGCCCTTGAACTCAAATATCTCCCGGCTCTTTTCCACAACCAGCGACTTATGAAAACCAAGCTGGCCCAGCACTTCTACCGCTGCCTCTTCGTCATCCACCCCAAGCTCTATTTCCGTCCTGCTCTTTAACTTCGTCCCTTGCCTTGGCCCCTTGTAAGTCAACAAGGTCTTAGTCCCCTTTTTCGACACCTCATTCCGCAGCCGCAGCGCGAAATCCCCGTTCTTCATCCGTTCCTGGATTGTATCGAAATAAATATCTTTCTGCCAGACACTCTCGACAAACTTCCCGCCGACCTTTTTCAGTTGTGCCCGCACCGGCGCAAGTTCATCAACCCTAAGCTTCGCTTCTATCTCGATTGCCATATCTACACCACTATTGAAACAAGTTTACCCGGCACAACGATCACCTTCTTCGGCTCCTTGCCTTCAAGCATCGCTATGATCTTCTCGCTGCCAAGCGCCGCCTTTTTGATATCATCCTGGCTCGCTCCCGCATCCACAGTCAGCTTATCGCGAACCCGCCCGTTTATCTGCACCGGTATCTCGATCACGCTTTCTTTCAAAAGCTCCGCCTCATACTTGGGCCACGCCTCATAAGCTATCGTGCCCTCATGCCCCAGCTTGCTCCACAACTCTTCTGCCACATGCGGCGCAAACGGTGCAAGCACCAGCACAAATTTTTCCACTACGTCCTTCGGCTTAATCTCCAGCTTCATCAGGTGATTTGTAAATATCATCATCTGGCTTATCGCCGTATTGAACCCGAACGTATCAATATCATCGCCAACCTTCTTTATCGTCTGGTGCAGAATCCTCAGCGTATCCTTATCCGCCTCGGCCGTCTTCACAGAAGCGCTAACTTCACCCGTATCCTCATCAACAATCGCCCGCCACACCTTCTGCAAAAACCTGTGCACCCCCTCCACACCCTGCATCGACCAGGGCTTCGTCGCCTCCAACGGCCCCATGAACATCTCGTAAAGCCGCATCGAATCCCCGCCGTACTCCGTTATAACCTTATCCGGGTTGATAACATTGCCACGCGATTTCGACATCTTCTGCCCATCTTCGCCCAGTATCATCCCCTGGTTGACAAGCTTCTTGAACGGCTCCTTCGTCGTAACATACCCAAGATCATAAAGCAGCTTGTGCCAGAATCGCGAATAAAGCAGATGCAGCACCGCGTGCTCCGCCCCGCCTATGTAAAGATCCACCGGCATCCAGTACTTCTCTTTTTCCACCTCCCACCCGCGTTCGCCGTTCGCCGCGTCCATGTACCGCAAATAATACCAGCAAGACCCCGCCCACTGCGGCATCGTATTGAGTTCCCGCACAAACGCCGTCTCGCCCTGCTCGCTTATTTTTACTTTGCCATTGGCCAGTATTGTGCCTTTAACATTAACCCACTCAAGCGCCTTAGCCAGCGGCGGCGGTGTCGGCTCATTTGAATTCAAATTCAGCACCGGCGCAAAACTCTCCATCTCAGGCAGCATAAGAGGCAGCTCGCTCTCATCCAGCGCATACTTAATAGCCGGATCGCTCGCAAGGTGCACTATCGGGAAAGGCTCACCCCAATACCTCTGCCGTGAAAACAACCAGTCCCGCAATTTATAATTTATCGCCTTCTTCCCTAGCCCCTTCTCTTCAAGCCAGTTGGCGATCTTTTCTTTGAACTCCGGCGTCGAAAGCCCGTCGAATTGTCCGCTGTTAACCGCCTTGCCATCCCCGCTAAAGCAGAGCTTACCCTGATTCACAAGCTCTTGATCTGCCTTGCTTGGCGGCTCTACAACCTGGATGATCTCCAGCCCGAACTTCGTCGCGAATTCAAAGTCCCTCTCATCATGCGCCGGCACCGCCATTATCGCACCCGTACCGTAACTGATAAGCACATAATCGCTTATCCATACCGGTATGCGTTTGCCGTTCACCGGATTAACCGCATAAGCCCCCGTAAACTCTCCGCTCTTTTCCTTGGCAAGATCCGTCCGATCAAGATCACTCTTAGACGCTGCCTTCGCGCGGTACGCCTCGATAGCCGCCTTGCGATCCGTCGTAGAAATTTTATCAACTATCTTATGCTCCGGCGCAAGCACCATGTACGTCGCACCGAAAAGCGTATCAGGCCGCGTCGTAAATACCCGTATACTATCCGCCGCCCCATCCACCGCGAAATCCACTTCCGCCCCAACGCTCTTGCCTACCCAGTCCTGCTGAAGTTTCCTTATCGCATAAGGCCAGTCAACCTCCACCAGGTCATCCACCAGCCGCTCGGCATATTTTGTTATCCGAAGCATCCACTGCTTCATCGGCTTTCGCACAACCGGATGCCCGCCCCGCTCACTGACCCCGCCGACAACTTCCTCATTCGCCAGCACCGTCCCCAGCGCCGGGCACCAGTTCACCGGCACCTGGGCCTCATAAGCAAGCCGCTGGCTATCTATATACTGTTGCTTTTTCTTCTCATCCTCAGAAAATTCCGTCGGTATCTCAAGTTCGCTTATAGGCCTTGCCTTTTGTGTCTTCTCATCATAATACGAATTGAAGAATTTCAAAAATATCCACTGCGTCCACCTGAAATACTTCGGATCTGTCGTATCCACCTGCCGGTCCCAGTCGTATGAGAACCCCAGGCTTTTGATCTGCTTGCGCATGTTGTCGATGTTATCTTGCGTCGTCTTTGCCGGGTGCGTCCCGGTCTTTATCGCGTATTGTTCCGCCGGCAGCCCGAACGCATCCCACCCTATCGGGTGAAGCACATTAAATCCCTTAGCTCTTTTATATCTCGCCACGATATCAGAAGCAGTATACCCCTCAGGATGCCCCACATGCAGCCCCTGCGCACTTGGATACGGGAACATATCCAGCACATAATACTTAGGCTTGCCCCCGCCATCATCAGCTTTAAAAGTCTTATTAGATTCCCAAAATTTCTGCCACTTCTTCTCTATCGCGTTAAAATCGTAACTGCCTTTTCGCTCAACCATGAAACATCCACTTTAAAATAATCAATAATCACTAATCAATAATCAATGTGCTGAATGTGGGCACGCCCCATCCGTGCACCCATGACACTTCTTGCTCTGTCCTTCTTTTATCCGCGGTGCAAAAGTCGAAAACAACTTCTCTAGTTTCCCCGACCCGCAATGACCACACTTATTTTTATCGCTGGAACTTCCGCTGACCAGGAATTCACTTATCTTGCCGCATTCCTTACACTTATACTCAAATATAGGCATCGTCTTTCCTTTTCTTCTGAATCTTCAATTCTGAACTCTACTACTATAATATATTTAACCAAACTGTACAATAAACTTCAAACCGCCAAGGTTACCCTTGTACCCAGGCCCTTTTTTCACTAAAATACCCCGAATTTTACGTTCCAAATTGATTTAAGTTGGTTTTACCGGAGTTGTAATGGCTGACCACGGCTTTGACCCTAGTTCCCCCCCGCCCGATGGCAGGCTCCCCATCTCGCGAATCCAGAAGATTATCTCCTCCCGAATGCTGAAGTCCAAGCAGGAAAAACCGTCCTATTATCTTCGTATCAACGCCGATATGACCCTTTTAACCACCACCCGCCGCGAGATTGGCCGAAAACTTAAGGTCAAGCTCGCCACCAACGATTTCCTGATCAAAGCAATGGCCCTCGCTGTCGAAGAATACCCACTCCTCGCTGCCGACCTCAAAGGTGACTTCTTCGAGATCGCGCCGACCGTCAACATAGGCCTAGCTATCTCCGCCCCCCAAGGCCTAGTCGTACCCGTAATAAAAGATTGCCACACAAAATCGCTCATTGATATCGCCAAAGATTCCCAAGATTTCATCGAAAAGGCCCGATCAAACAAGCTCACCCCAAATGACCTCTCCGGCGCCTGTATAACCCTCACCAACCTAGGAGTCTTCAACATCGAATCCTTCTACGCCGTAATGCCCCCCGGCCAGTGTGCCATCCTCGCGATAGGCCGAAATATCGAAACATCCATCCCCATCGAAAACGGTTTTGCCGAGCGAAAACTCCTGGCCATTACCCTCGCCGCCGACTACCGCATCGTAACGGCCCGCTATGGCGCCCAATTCCTAAACCGCATAAAAGAACTCCTGGAATCTCCCCGCTCCCTTATATAAACCGTGTTCTAGGATTGCCAGGTGCCGGGAATAAAATTGAGCCCCTGGAATACAAATTGCGGTTCTATTGAATTTGTGATTTCGCGATTTCGATCACTTCAAAATGAAATTCGCCGCCTGGGGTCTTTACCAGTGCCTTTTCTCCTGGTGAGAGCATATGAATAGCATCTCCTACTGGTGAGTGAATTGAAATGCTTCCTGTATCAATATCAGCATCATTAGGGCCCAGCAATTGATAGGTCACCTTCTCTTGAGTTTTCAAATTCAACAAAGTCACTATTGTGCCAAACACAGCACGATCAGTTTGAACTTTCGTACAATCAATTTTTTCTGAAAGATTAATTTGCCCCCTCAATTCACCCAGACGCCCCTCAATAAAGCCTAACTGCTGGCGACCGTAAATATACTCGCCGTTTTCCTTTAGATCACCCTGTTCGCGAGCGTCACTAACCCTTTTTCTCACTTCGTTCGCTTCTTTCTCGAGCTGCTTCAGTTCCTCATTGAGCTTGCTGAAACCTGTTAACGAGATTGGCACAAGGTCAAACATCCTGATATATCTCCATAATCAAATCATCTGTTGCCAGAAAAATATTATTCTACATCTCAGCCGAGCTAAGCTGCTGAGCTTGCAGTTGGATAAAATATCAAATCTGCCTTAAATAGTCAAGGCACGCGTACGCAGTCGGGGTTTTTGGGGCTGTGAAGGCGTATTTTGGGACAATTCTGGAATTAATTTTACTTGTTACTTGGGTAGACAGGCGGTAGACAGAGGTTGGGCAGTGGGTGGGCAGTGGGGAGTTGAACAGGGCTCAGGAGTAGTGCAGCCGGGGTGCGAAGGGCAATTTTTATTTTCAGCAAAGCGGCCGACCGGCTTTTTGGATCAGTGCCTGGTAGCCGTAATGCATGATCAGGTTATCCAGCAGCACCATAGCAGTGAAGTTCTCCGCTACGGGCCAGATGCGCGCAACTATCGTGGGGTCCCGGCGGGTTATTGCCGCCAAGGCCTTGCTTTCGAGCGTGTACTTATCGATTGTCATCTGAGGTTTTGCAATAGTGGGGGTGGGTTTTACAGCCAGCCGAACGACTATCGGCTCGCCAGTAGCCAGGCCTCCAGTTATGCCGCCGGCCTGGTTGGTCTTAAACCGTACTTTGCCATCCTGCGAATACATCTGGTCGTTGGACTGTATGCCGGTCATATCCTTTACGCCAAAACCGGCCCCGATCTCGATGCCTTTAACGGCGCCGATGCCGAGCATCATGCCAAGCTGGGCATCAAGCTTTTGGAATACCGGCTCGCCAAGGCCTGCCGGAACGCCGGTAGCTACGACTTCAACAACGCCGCCGGATGAATCACCATCGGCTGTTATCCTGTTGCAAGCAGTGAGCATTTCTTCGGCCGCTGCGAAATCCGGGCAGTTGAGGACGTGGTGCACCCCGTATTTTTCCCTAATCGCCGCACCAGAGATGTGCACAGCGGTATCGCGGATCTTATCTATATCTTTTTCGATCTGAGCAAAAACGGCTGCCTTTTCCAGAAAACGCATATCCATGTTCACACGGTTCTGGGCATAAACATATTGATAGAACGGGTCCAGATCGGCCCGCATTTTCTTGTAGTTCTCGGTATGGGCAAATATCCGCGCAAAATCCATATCCGGGCAGCGAACGGAGGCGGCTTCACGAACGAAAGCGAATACCTCTATGCCGCAGCGTTTGAGTATCTTTTTGGCTATATAACCCGCCCCAACGATGGCGGCGGTGTAACGGCCGGAGAAAATGCCCGCCCCGATAGCATCATCATCAGGGCCATATTTCATAAAGCTGGCATAAGAAGCGTGGCCTGGCCGGGGTGTGCGGTTAGTATCCTGGTACTGCTTGACATGAACAAAGTGGCGGTCAAGGTTGGGGATGAGCAGGGTTATCGGGGTGCCGTTGGTGTGGTTCTTGTTGTCGGCACCTTCGATGGTATCGGCGGCGTTTAGGCCGGTGTAGAGGATGGGCAGGTCGGGTTCTTTACGGGGTGACGAAAGCTCATCGGCGCCGGGCTTTCGCAGGAGCAGATCGCCGTAAATTTCCTGTTCAGTTAAGAGCATACCCGCGGGGGCACCCTGGATGTGGGCTGTGAGCCCTTCCTGATAAGAACCGCCTGCGATAGCTACCTGGAATAACTTGCCTAAATTACAGCCGAACATAAAAACCTCCTAAGTGCGCCGCAAATATACATAGAAAAAGCCGGCAGGAAAAGGGAAAATTGAGAAAGCATGAAATCGCGGCGATATTATGCTAAAATGGGTCACCAGGGAACCGATTATGGATAATGATAAACTAGAAAAATATTCATCCGCCATTACGCTTTCAGATATGGAAGTATTCGTATTTCCAGAGCTCATGTATGCGCTTCTACTTGCAAATGTGATGAGCCCGGCGATATGGCGATGGCGGGAGCTGGAAACTTTCAAAAAGCTGGCCAAAAAGACTCCGCTCAAGAAGTTTATGAGAATGAAGCAGTTCATCATGGACGAGTACGAGTTTAACCTGGACCTGGAGACATGGGGCCTGACCAGCAAGAGCATGGAACTGGCGAGGTTTGAAAAATATATTTCCGCAGGGCAGATCGCACAGAGCAACGGCCTTTTCGGGTACGAGGGCGACAAGTACTATTTTGATGTTGATATCCGCAAGCACTTCGGGCTGGACGCTTACGACTCAGATGTGATACCGTACTGGAAGACGGAGACGGTCGAGGCGATGGACGCGTTTCGCTTCAAAAAAGGCTATAAAACCGGCGCGGGCGAATGCGTGTCGCTCTCATCGCTGTATATGGCAGCGGCTTTTGTAGTCTGCGGCATACCTTTAGAAGACTTGTATGCGGTGCTTACACCACTCCACAGCCAGAATTATATCGATATCGAGGACGGCATACTCACCAATAACCGCCGAATAGTAACACGGGCAATGTGGTTTAACGGCACAGAGCTTTCTATGAAGGCCCAGCGGGCATTGAGGAACGAGCAGGTAACAGTGGTGGCTCATTGCAGTGGATATACACACTGCGTTTACGACGAGGCGACAATCGACCCGGCGGCATTTAAGCATCTTGACGGCAGGCTGCGGGCATTTTGTTCGGCCAGTCTGGATATGGGCATGTTTGCTAATTTCCTCCGTGCCCAGACAAAATACCAGAAATATATGCAGTTCTGCAAAGATTGCCACGGCCAGGCCAGATTCGTGCCGGCGGAGACGCTATTCTCGTATGAGCACGGCTCAGATATGCGGATATGCACTAATACCCATGAAAAGCTCCTCGACGAAGTGCATGATGAGGATTGGCACGGCTACGAATTGCCCAGGCGGATACGGTGCGACAGGCTTACCGAATTTCTCGCAGGCAATAAGCTTGACCCGCGAAAAAGCGAAGACCGGGAAAAACTGGCGAAATTCGTGCAAGGCATAATCCCCAACCCAGCCAAATTTGCCGGGGACCTGTATGAATTTGTGCATATCGAGCCGCGGCTGCCCGGGTTGGATAAAAAATACGTTAAATCAAAGCCGATAGAGATCAATCCACAGTGGGATAGATTTGAGGTTATCGACTACCTGGAAAGCATACGCGGGGAAAACGAAACCGCCGACCTGGCTTTTTACGCTTACCGGGATATGACCCGCTGTCTGTGGGAACCGTTCGTCAAGGCGGCGATCGAAAGAAATCCGGTGTCCATAGAAGCGGCTAAGAATAAAACGGCCCAGGAAACCTACGATTGGCTCTGCTTAATGCCCAATGAATCCATCTACGAAGGGCAGCGCCTGGCCAGTCCGGACGAGTTGGCCAATTACGGCCGAGGCGACGGCATCGAAAAGGCGTTTACCTTTGCAAATATTCTGATGGCCAAAATGCCCGCTGAAGAGGTGCAGATCACCATCGACGGGCCGGATGTGGTGGTGAAAAACTCCAAAGAGTGGCGATTTGAGTCTGCCAAAGGGCTTCAAAAGCAAATAAGACTGGCAAAGGACAGGATAGCTGTTAGGGCGTAACTAGCGGATAGGAATAGCGTATAGGAACAGAACACGGCCTAGCTGCGCTAGACCGTGCCACAAACGCCGCGGTACACGGCCAAGATGGCCGTGCCACACTTTTTAATTCTCACCTTCGTAAACTGGTGTCTTCTCAATTTTGCCACCCGGCACGGAATGAACGCGATAGCCAATAATTTTCCGGTTATTGCGGGCATCCGAACTCGTTGAAGCATCATTTGTAACATAAGGAACGTTCACAACAGTACCCTTCACTACATAGCCGCCACAAATCAACGGAACGGATTCGTAATAAATTACGGGGTCTATTATTAAATTACCGTTTGCACTCTCAAGAGCCTTATCGGCAGCGTTCTTCATATTCGAGCCGATGCCCCAGAACTTAATGTCCTTGCCTTTGACACATTTTTTCTGCTCGAGTTTTGTCAAATCAACATTCTTGCAGTAAATATTCTTGGTCGACATCAAAGTACAATCAGCCAACCGGGTCGAACAACCAGAAAGCAATGATACAAACATACAGAATGTAGCGAATTTTATATATTTCATAATCAACTCCGAATTAGTTATTCCTAACAGGGTGGCCTTCAACAATAAATTTTTCCTGTCCATAAATCAAAGGTATATAGAACCATGTGTACCTTACAACGGCATCAGAAAGCATATAAGAGTTACTGGCTTCTATTGCATTATCTACTGCGTCTTTAAAATTGGGTACTTTGGTTGGGAAAACAACAATAATATGAGAAGCATCTTCCCCATTTACTCGTTCCTTACCATCATCGGTGCAAGTACTGAAACTGCTTAGGTCGATATTCTTTGTTGTTAGCAAAGTAAAATCGCCAAGCCGCTTGGAACAGCCAGACACAAAAACGACACAACAAGTGCCTAATAATAATAAAAACATCCTCATAAAGTCCCTTTCCTATTGTGAGCCGAACGATCTTGCTTTATTATTTAAAACATCCTTTAATCTATCAGAATGTAATAATGTCGCAAATTTTCCACGAATGCTAGATAAAGTCAATTCTTAATTCCTTATTTTTACGTTTTTGCGCCTATTAACAATGCGCGTTGAGCAAGGAAAACTGCTCTATAGAGGTCTTATCTCGCCCTTACAGGGCTTGGCATATGACATTTTTGCCCCATGGCTGCGCTGCGCTCCACCCTGGGCTATCGAATTTAGCCCTTTCAGGGCCAAAGGCAGCATGCTTTTTACAGAGCAGGAAAAACAAAGTTTGCAGGCTGAAACGTTTTCTGTGCGATTAAGCCAGTGGTACTGTTTTTGCATGTTATGGGGCATGAAAAGTATTGGAAAAGACAAAAAGGGATTTAATGTAGCGGTTATTGCGCTTGCGGTTGTGGCGATAATCGGGGCGGCGGCGGTATCACGGTCGGACACGAAAGCCACCGCAAGTGCGTGGGATCAGTTCAAGGCAGAGCCAAACGCAACGCCTGGGGCGGCGGACAAAACACCTACCAGTGACGCGGTTAAAAGGCTGCTTGCGGCAATTGTTATCGTGCTGGTAGTCGGTTCGGCGGCGATATGGGCGAGCAAGAAATATCTGCCTAAGATCGCAGCTGCCAAGGGCAAAAACATCAAACTCATCGAAACGGTAACGCTGGCACCACAAAGACATGTACACATAATCGAGGTGGGCACACAGAAGTTTCTCATCGGCTCAAGCGTCGATTCCGTTAGGATGCTGGCGGATGTAACACTGGCATTGACGGACGAAAACGAGCAAACACAAAAGTAACAGGTGCATAAATTGGGATCATTTAAATATTTCATCGCATTTCTGGTACTGGCTGCGGTATCGCCGGTTTTGGGTGCAGACAGCAATGTGCCCGCGATGCCCGGCGTAGGCGATATGCTCAACGTGATCGATAAAGCCACATCGCCCGACAGCATAGGCACCAAGGAGTGGTCCGGGCCGATACGGCTGGTGATCGTATTTTCGGCTCTTGCGATACTGCCGAGTTTGCTGGTGATGATGACTTCGTTTACGCGGATAATCATCGTACTTTCATTCGTGCGAAGGGCGCTGACAACACAGACGATACCGCCGACCATAGCGATAATAGGGCTGGCATTGTTTTTGACGCTATTTACGATGGCCCCGACATTTTCCAAAATAAATGCCGACGCGATCACACCATACATCGCTAACAAAATTACAACGGACGCGGCAGCGAAAATATCGGCTGGCTACATAAAAGAGTTCATGCTAAAGCAGACCCGGCCGCAGGACCTGGCGGTATTCGTGGAGATGGCCAAGATACAAAGGCCGGCCAGCCCGCTCGATCTGGGCCTGCACATCATTACACCCGCTTTTATCATCAGCGAGTTCAGAACATCGTTTGAAATAGGGTGCCTCCTGTTCATACCGTTTTTGCTGATCGATCTTGTGGTGTCGAGTATTCTGCTAAGCGCTGGTATGATGATGCTGCCGCCGCAGATGATATCGCTTCCGTTCAAGCTGATATTGTTCATATTAGTGGATGGCTGGGGTTTGCTTGCAAAGAGCCTTAGTATGGGATTTAACTAATGGATGCAAATTTAATCTTATACCTGGGAAGATATACACTTGAAACCGCACTGCTGCTTTCGGCTCCGGTGCTGATAGTGTGCACGCTGGTGGGGCTTATAATTTCGATACTCCAGGCAGTTACTTCTATTCGCGATATGACCCTGACGGTAGTTCCCAAGCTCATCGCGGTAGGATTTACTATCCTTCTCTTCGGTTCATGGATGCTGGAGATAACGCTGAAGTTCACGATCGACATTTTTTCGCATATTTCCAAAGTCGGGCATTTCTAAAAAATGGAATTTCTCGTTGCCAAACTGCTGGGTCTGGTGCTGGTACTTACAAGGGTGAGCACGTTTTTCGTATCGATGCCGCTTTTCGAATGGCCTGCGATACCAGCAGCAGTAAAAGTGGCAATGGCGATACTGCTGACGATCTTTTTCGCGATGGTAATGCCTTTGGGATTTAACCCGGGGGATATGTCACTCATCCAGGCAGGTCTTCTGATCTGCTATGAGGCCATATACGGTTTTGCGCTGGGGCTTGCGACCACAATGCTGTTTTCCACTGTCAAGCTGGCAGGCACGATAATCGAACAGGAAATGGGACTTTCAATGGCGGAAGTCCTGGATCCGCTCACGGGCGAGCCTGGCCAGGCGATCAGCACTTTCCTGGAGATGGTATTCATTCTGCTGCTGCTTTCGGCTAATTTTCACCATTGGCTGCTCGCGGCACTTGGTTCAAGTTTTGAATGCTTCCCAATAGGTTCGATCCCGAATATTACCATGCTGGTAACGGGCGTTATACAGGCTGGTTCAGAAATGCTGCTTTATGGCCTTAAACTTGCCGCCCCGATGCTGGCGGCGTCGATGGTGCTGATGATAGTGCTTGCGATAGCTTCAAAGATAATGCCTGAAATGGACATACTGTTCATAAGCCTTCCTCTGAAAATCGCGTTGGGCATGGTTATCCTGGCATTACTGATGCCGTATTTCAATTCGTATGTTTACGAATTCATGCAGATGATGAAGAACATCCTGCCTTTATAAAACATGGACAAAGGCGCAGGCGAAAAAACAGAGAAACCGTCAAGCAAACGCCTCCGCAAAGCGCGAGGCGAAGGGCAGGTTCCACAATCACAGGAACTGCCCGCTGCTATGATAATCATAGCTATAATGCTTACGCTATGGCTCACCGGCCCGGATCTGCTGAGGTGGATACGCGGCGAATTGATACTCGGGATCAATTGTAAAACATCGGTTTTTCAAGGACCCGACGCATTTATGAATTTTGCAAAAGCCAGGCTTATTGGTTTTACGCTGGCGATAATGCCCATGCTCCTGGCGATAACGGTCGCCGCTATCGTAGGCTCTATAACGGTATCGGGACTGAATTTTGCCCCCGGTGCGCTGAAATTTGAGCTTAATAATATCAGTCCCGTCAAAGGTTTTTCGAATCTATTTTCTACGCAGTCAATTATGAACCTGGCCATAAGCATAGTCAAAATGGCGGTACTTTCGGTTGTGGTCTATATTTACCTGCGTGACAAAATGGACGACATTGCGACACTGCGATGGCTGGGCGCTGCCGAGATACTTGCGTCGATATCGTCGCTGACTTTCGGAATCCTCATACGGCTTTCAATAGCGGTGTTCGTAATCGCGGCATCCGACGTGATATACCAGAAATGGAAGTATATACACGACCTGAAAATGACCCGCCAGGAAGTAAAACAGGAGAGAAAAGAAGAAGAAGGCTCACCCGAAATAAAACGCAAAATTCGAACCATGCAGTTCGAAATGGCAATGAAACGCATGCTTCAGGAAGTGCCAAAGGCCAACGTGGTGATCGTCAATCCGACACACGTTGCGGTAGCGATCAAATACGATCCCAAGATGAGCGCGCCGCTTGTGGTGGCCAAAGGGCCCGACCATCTCTGCGAAAAGATCAAAGAGATCGCCCGCTCACACGGCATACCCATTATTCACAGACCGGAATTGGCAAGAGCGATCTTTGGTACCGTAGAAGCAGGCCAGCCCATACCCGAAGCACTCTATGTTGCGGTGGCAGAGGTACTTGCGATGATTTACAGATTAAGAAAACGGCTCTAAAGTTATTGCTGATAAGTGTCTTGAAATTTGCCGGTTTTTAGCGTAGAATATCCGCTAATGCACGGCAGTACACCCTCGACAGATGCGGTAAAGGATTCCCACGGAGTTTTGCAGGAGAGCAAGTCTCCGCGCGCATTCTTTGCGCTTTTCGCAGTGGTGATACTTGCGGCATTTGCAAGCCCGACGGTGGGATTATTAAACGGGATACTGCTGATCGGCCTTTTGACTTTTTCCGGTTGCGCCCTTTTCGCGGCTGTGGTGGTGAGAAAACCCGGCGATATTTTTAACTTTCCGCTTATCGCGGCGGTGATACTTTTTTTACGGCTGGGCCTGGGAGTAAACATTTCCAAGGCGATCCTGCTCAAACAGGAAACAAATGGCCTGGTGAGTGCGGTCGGGCCGATTTTCGGATCGTGGTATGCCGCGGCGGCGTGGTGCGGAATTGCGATAATGCTTGCGATAGCGGGGCTGAGGATTTCAGAGACAATAACCAGATGTGCAGTGGCAAGGCTTGCACAATTCGCGGATAATCAACCGCTTGGGCGTTTTTACCGCGCTTCTATAACAATGGGCAAAATGCTCGGTGCAGATACGGCTGCATGGCTGGTCGTAACCCTTGCCGGAGGATTCGCCGCCGCCACACTGTCCATTATGGAACCTTCAGAAAAATTTGGGATGGGCCTTGTCATGGCAAATTCCGCCCTGACTGCTATGCCGGTGGCTATGCTGCTGGTGTCTTTTGGCATATTGATGAAGAAAGATTTTGTTTGCTCTGTGCCTGCTGAGGCTTGCAATGATGATCATGAGAACATTGGGGCTATACCGGTTGAAAGTGCGGTAATTGACCAGAGGGAAATTGAAGATTTAGACCACCAGATCGAGCCGGGAAGGGATTTTGACCTTAGCAATTCGCATCTTGCCCAGGAGCAGGATTTCGAACCAGCTATTGCCGAGCCTGATGAGAAAAGTTCGATAGCGAGATTTTTCGCCATTAACGATTATTACGAGCCGATCGCGGCGGAAATATTCGCCTGCGGCAAATCAATAACGCTGTTCGCGGGGCAGTCAAAGGATTTTCTGCCTGTTACTGTGCCGGTAAATGTAGCGATTAACCTGGCACAAATGAAAAAAAGATGTCTTGTGATCGACAATGATTTTGGCAGGAACGCTATCGCAGCGGTGTTCGATCTCGACTGCAAGGCCAATGCCGGCAAAGCCGTGCTGACCGATCATGATTTCTGGGTAAGTCCGGCGGATGAAAAAGTTCCGCTTGCAAAAAAGATCAAAAATGCGGCCAAGGCATTTGATCATGTGCTTGTTTATTCGCCTTCGCCGTTCGTGCAGGATCTTTCGATGCTCAAATCCGATTGCTTGGAAGTGAAAAAAATTGCTATCACAATGGGGCCGGTGGGACCACTTTCGGCCCTGCTGGACACGCTCGAAGGTGTGGGCTTTAAAATAATTTACGACGGGGATCTGATCAAAGAAGCAATCTGACCGTCATTCAAAATGGTAATTATTTTCAACCACTGATTAACACAGATTAGCACTGATTTCTGAAATGCAAAAAATAATAAAATCTGTAAAAATCAGCATAAAACAGCAGTTAATTTTTTTGTAAACGGCTACTCAAAATGCAGTTCGACTATGTCCTTATCGTGCAGGATATGCGTACGCTGGACAGACTGGCCGTCATAGACATCTGTTCCCCATGCACGGGCGCTCTTTAATTTATCCGCCAGGTCGCGATGGATCACCTGGGCAAGATCCATCACGTTCGAACCAACCGGAATAGTGAAAGGATCCTTCATATCAGGCTCTTTGCCGGGTGGCTTGGCGTAAATTCGCATAACGTTAAGAAGGCGAAAACACGTCTCAACAAACACATCCAAACCAAAACCTGTCTTTGCGGAAATTTCGACGTATTCAAATGGCCTGGAGGTGAGTTCTTTTAAAGTATCCAACGTGCCCGGCTGGGCGATATCCGATTTTGCTGCCACCACGAAAACCGGCTTTGATATTTCGATGCCGGCAGTCTCGGCGGACGGGATGAGCTTTTTGGAATCAAGGTATTCCAGGCATATCGCCATCTCGTCGAGCGGATCACCCGAAAGATCGACGACTATCGCGATAAGATCACAGTTGCGATATGTGCCCACCTGCTGGGGAGCAACATAATCCTTCGTTATCGGCGGCATGTCCACAAGCTGGATGGGAACGTCTTCGTAATGAGCCATGCCGGGGATGGGCGTGTGAGTGCCAAATGGAAAATCTGTGACGTTTACCTTTGCTTTGGTGAGAGCATCCAGAATTGAGCTTTTGCCGGAATTAGGCGCACCAATGAGTGCCACCTGCCCTGCGCCCTGTTTTGGTATATGAAAAATATCGACTGTCTTTGCGCCGGATTTAGCCTGCCTGGCCTGCCCTTCCTTGATCTCCTTGATCTTGTGCTTAAGTTCAGCCTGGATATGCTCGGTGCCCTTGTGCTTGGGAATAATACGGAGCATCTCCTCAAGAAGCACAAGCCTGTCTTCATCGCTTGTGGCTGCACGGTACTGCTCTTCGACTTTCTTATATTGGGGTGTCAGATTTGCAGGCATTATCACCTCTCGGAGATTTATAACAAAAAAAAGGCACAGGGCTTTTGGCGCCTGTGCCTTCATCTAAAAAAATTACTGAGCAACTGCTGTTGCGATAAGGTCACCGACCTCTGTCGTGCCATAGCCCATCTTGCCTGCGGCAAGGGATTTGAGCTTGTTGGCGACGGTATCACGGACAGCGGCATCGATCTTCTTTGCAGCTGCCTCTTCGCCGAGGGTTTCAAGCATCATCTGGCCCGCGCAGATGGCTGCCAGGGGATTGATGACGTTCTTGCCGGTGTACTTGGGAGCTGAACCGCCGATAGGTTCGAACATGCTCACACCTTCGGGGTTGATATTGCCGCCGGCTGCGATGCCCATTCCGCCCTGGGTGATCGCGCCAAGATCGGTAATGATATCGCCGAACAAGTTGCCAGTGACAATGACATCGAACCATTCAGGATTTTTGACCATCCACATGCAAGTGGCATCTACATGGTAGTAGTCGCGTGCGACCTCAGGATAATTTTTCTTACCCATTTCATGGAATGCGCGTTCCCAG
>Ga0079306_1000991_pt1 | contig 21565 bp, 21 predicted proteins | sample Methanotroph_Enr_FD_79181 | JGI IMG/M metagenome (GOLD analysis project Ga0079306, IMG submission 79181) | Enriched soil microbial communities from Old Woman Creek wetland in Ohio, USA - Methanotroph_Enrichment_5 | ecosystem: Environmental > Terrestrial > Soil > Wetlands | place: USA: Ohio...
GAATGCCGCCTTCTTTGTTCAACCTGTAATAGTGGAATTGATTGCCGGCATCAGAGACACCCTCACGGTCTTTCCAGCCGATGCTCTCGCGCTGCTCTGGAGTAAGGGGCTCGGTAACAAGTTGGAAGTCGTAAACCGGAATGACGTACTTGCGGGCACTTCGTACTAGGGACTTGAACACGTTGGTTGCGAGAGCGACCTTCTTTGCTGTTACCGCGCCATAGGGCGTGTGAACAACTACATGATCTCCCTTCTCCTCCAACCATTCGACCTTGGAGTTCTCGTAGATCTTCACTCCTAAGGAGATGCACACCTTCTCCAGACCCCACACCAATCTCGCCGGATCAACGAGAGCAGTCCCGTCATGATCAAAAAGAGCGCCTTGGTAGGTAGGAGATTTGACTCGATCCTGTGTCTGTTCCTTTGTTAAGAATTCAACATTGTCACCATACTTATTGCGAAGATCTGCCTCTTCTTGCATCCCATCGAGTTGCCACTTTGTGACGGCAACGCGCAATTCGCCAGTTCTTTCCCAGTCGCATTCGATGTTGTACTTCTTTATCGTCTCCTCGATTGCATCCAGATTCTCGCGGCCGAGACGTTCGATGGTTCCCATCTCGCGACGGAAACGTTGGTAGCCGTTGGAGAATCCATGAGTCAATGACGAGTTGCAGAATCCGCCGTTGCGTCCTGAGGCACCAGCGCCAGTTTCGCGCTGCTCGACGATGACAACCTCACGATTCGGATCTCGCTCTTTGGCAAGGAGGGCGGTCCAAAGACCCGTGTATCCAGCGCCTACGATGCAAAGGTCCGCGGTGATGTTCTCGATGAGAGCCGAATGTGATTCGGGCTCGAGGGGATCTTCGTCCAGCCAATACAACATTGGTTGGAGATCGGCTAAATGACGCAGAACAAAGGGGTCGATGGTGACCATCGCAGCTCCGGCTTATCGCCGGACTCACCCCTTAACGCTAATTCATAGTTGGCCCGGGTCCTCCGGAGTCCTACCCCATAACGCAGATTGGAATTCAATCTGTAGTTCGCTATGGCTACTGGGCTAGATTAGCGCGCCTTTTTCCGGTTGACCAGTTGACCCGCCACCACGATCACAAGGGCTATCAAGAACATCGATGAACCAATCACGTTGGCTTGTGCGGGGATTCCGCGTGCGGCCGAGGTGTATACAAACTTCGGGAAGGTGTTCATGGTTCCGGAATTGAAGTTGGTGATGATGAAGTCGTCGAACGAGAGACTGAAGGCAAGCAACGCCGCCCCTGCAATTCCAGGCATCACAAGGGGCAAAGTGACCCGCCTGAAGGTCTCCCTCTCGTTGGCATAGAGATCCATCGCCGCTTGCTCCAAACGCGGATCCAGGCTCGCGATACGGGCCTTCACAGTGACGACGACGAATGAAATACAGAACATCACGTGCGCGGCAACAGTGGGCCAGAATCCGGGGTTGATGCGAAAAGCCAGAAACATGGCGAGAAGCGAGGATCCAAGGACTACCTCTGGAGTGGCCATAGGCAAGAAGATCAGAAGGTTCGTCGTTGCGCGCCCTCGGAATTTATGCCGCCCAATCGCAAATGCAATCAATGTTCCCAAGATTGTCGCTACCGTCGTTGCGAGAAGCCCAATTTTAAGCGAGTTGCCAAGGGCATTGCAGACGTCTGGGGCGCCGCAGGGATTTTGCCAGTTGCCTAAGGTGAATCCACGCCAGACGAGGTTGCTCTTGCCTGCATTGTTGAACGAAAAGGCAATCGTGTAGAAGACCGGGATGAAGAGATAGGTAAACCCAATCACCGCGTAAATACGGATGAGATTTCGACCAAACCAACGCGAGATTCTCTTGGAGAGTGGAAGTGTGGGTATCGGGACCGTAACAGTGCTCATACCAATTCATCCGTTCCAGATCGACGAATGTAGATAGTCACGAGAATCAAGATCGCGGCCATAAGCATGAATGAGAGCGATGCGGCAGTTGGGTAGTCAACGATGCGGAAGAACCTTGAATCAATCACATTTCCAATCATTGTCGTATTTGGATTTCCAAGAATGGCAGCATTTACATAGTCACCCGCGGCAGGGATAAATGTAAGAAGAGTTCCAGCGACAACACCTGGCATTGAAAGCGGGAAAGTCACTCTTCTAAATGTGGTTATCCCATTGGCATAGAGATCATTTGACGCCTCTAATGTTCGGGGATCAATGCGCTCAAGCGAGGCATAAAGAGGCAACGTCATGAAAGGCAAGAAGTTGTAGGTCATGCCGGTGACTACGGCCAACGCACTCGCCGTCAAAGTCGTCTGCTGGCCAATGATATGCATCGAGCGCAGGGCGGGAACCACAAATCCTTGCTCTCCTAGGATCTGTTTCCAAGCGACGGTTCGGAGTAGGAAAGAAGTGAAGAAAGGTGCGACAACGAGAACGAGAAGTATGTTCTTGAATCGACCAGATCGAAACGCAATGGCGTATGCCAAAGGATAGGAAATAGCCAGAGCAAGAAGAGTCGCCAGCATCGCATAGATGAAGGATCGCGCAAACTGCGGCCGAGCTTGATTGAAAGCATCGATGTAGTTCGCGAAGCGGAAAGTCTGGACGTATTGACCAGTATCTCCGCCCAGCACAGGAGTCTGTGTGGATGTCCCCGCCAAATTGATAATGGGCAAAATAAAGAAGGAGAACAGCCAGAGCATGCCTGGAAGGAGCAGAAGGTACGGCAGACGTCCCTTTCTACCTGTGAATGAACCAGCACGGGTTACGGCGCTTTGAATAAAGGCCATTACGCCGGGTCATCCACTTCAGAACCTGCATTGACATCTTCTGATCCATCGAGGCCGAATGTGAATGGCGCATTCCAGGATAGTGAGACTGGATCTCCCGGACGAAGTGTTGGCGTTCCGCCATCATTCTGCTCGAAGACCATGAGATCCTGCTTCCAGGGCATTTCAACGACATACTGCGTGCTGACGCCAACGAAAGAAACGTCTGAGACGATCCCGCCCGTCAGCACGTTGCCATTACATTGATCCTCGGGCAAGGAGATGCGAATCTTCTCCGGACGAATTCCGACGAGAATAGATTTCCCAGCTGCTCTGTTGCGAGATTTAAGCACTGCAATCTTCTGCCCGTGAACTTCTACGACAGACTGGTCTGCATCACTTGTAGAGACTTCCCCGCGAATCAAGTTTGACTGGCCAAGGAAGTTGGCAACAAATGCCGTGCGTGGAGATTCGTAGAGTTCAGCCGGCGAGCCCATCTGCTCAATCCGCCCTTCATTCATCACTGCGATCGTGTCAGCCATAGTCATGGCTTCTTCCTGATCGTGGGTGACGTGCACGAAAGTGAGACCAACTTCAGTTTGAATCCACTTCAACTCGATCTGCATCTGCCGACGCAGCTTCAGATCGAGCGCACCAAGCGGTTCGTCAAGTAACAAAAGTGCAGGGCGGTTAACGATCGCGCGTGCGAGCGCGATGCGCTGTTGTTGACCGCCGGACAACTGTGTCGGCTTACGATCTGCAAGGTGCGGAAGTTCGACAAGCTTGAGAACTTTATCCACCTGCTCCTTGACGTCCTTCACCCCACGCCTCCGCAACCCAAAGGCTACGTTCTCGTAGATACTCAAGTGCGGGAATAAAGCGTAGTTCTGGAAGACCGTATTAACTGGACGTTGATACGGCTTCTTCGTTGTGATGTCGGTTGCACCAATGTGAATCGAACCAGCGGTTGGCTCTTCCAAGCCAGCGATCATTCGCAGAGTCGTGGTCTTGCCACAACCGGATGGTCCGAGCAAGGCAAAGAATGATCCCTGCGGAATTGTCAGAGTTAAATCATCGACGGCAGTAAAGTCGCCAAATGATTTAGTGACACGGGTGAGTTTTAAATCCCCGTGCGAGGAAGAAGATGCGTCGGCCACTAGTTTCCGGTTGCCTTTTGGAAGGCAGTAGTGAAGGTGGTCTCTTCCGCTGGGGTTAGCGAGCGGAATACCTTCGCCTTGGACAGCGCAGTTGCATCAGGGAAGATGTACGGGCTCTTAGCCAGAGTTGGATCGATCTTCTCCATCTCTGCCTGTGCACCCTTAACAGGACAGATGTAATTGACGTACGCAGCGACCTGAGCAGCAACTGCTGGCTCGTAGTAGTAATTCATGACCTTCTCTGCGTTAAGTCTGTTGTGAGAAGTAGATGGAATCATCATGTTGTCACTCCACAAGGTTCCGCCGCTCTCAGGCAATGCGAATTCAAACTTGCCGTTGTTCTCAGAGTTCAATTGGAACAAGTCGCCCGACCAACCAATCACGGCAACCGCGTCGCCGCTAATGAGGTCTTCCTTGTAGCTGTTGCCCGCAACTTTCCTGATAAAGCCATCAGAAATCTTCTTCTGCAAGAAATCGATTCCGTTCATGAACTGGGCTTCGGTGAAGTTGGATTCAATATCCACGCCTTGGTACTGCAGGATGATTCCCATGGTGTCGCGCATCTCCGACAAGACTTCAATCTTGCCTTTGTTTGCGGGGGCAAATAATTGATCCAATGTTTGGACTCCACCAGGAAGCTTCTGCTTGTTCCATCCGAAACCAGCAAAGCCAGATTGCCAGGTTAGAGAGTGGTTACGCCCTGGGTCAAAGCCCACTGTATTTAGCTTGTCCAGGATATTTACCTTGTTGGGAATTCCCGCTGCATCAATCTTCTGGGTGTAGCCGAGTCGAATCCAACGTGCGGCCATCCAGTCGGTGAGTGTGACGATGTCGTAGCCAATATCTTGACCAAGCTTGAGTTGCCCTTGCACTTTGCCGTAGAACTCATCGTTGTCGTTGACATCTTCCATGTAATTAACTTTGATGCCGGATTGCTTTTGGAATGCTTCAAGAGTTGGGTACTTCTTTGTCTTTGAGTCATAGTCCAAGTACAGGGTCCAGTTTGCCCAACGAACCGTTCCACCTGTGTCCGTAACCGCGGTCGGTGACGAAGAAGCCTTAGGGGCGGAAGTCCCGCATGCTGCGAGCAATCCAGCAGCACCTAACCCGCCGGCACCAGCAATGAATCCACGCCGAGACATCTGCGCCCGAATGAGTTCGAGTGTTTTAGGAGAGATCGGGTCATTCTTAGACATCGTATTTCCTCTTTCGTATCGTGGACATTGTTGGAAAGTTATCTTGCCTTCATTTCGTTTTCGTTAAATTGGGGAATTCAATGCGGGGAGTTTATGCCCTCCCCGCACTCTTCGCACGCTATGCGTTGAGGTTTGTCATAACGTGTTTGATCCTTGTGTAATCCTCAAATCCGTACCCGGAAAGGTCCTTCCCGTACCCGGATTTCTTGAATCCCCCATGTGGCATTTCGGCAACAATAGGAATATGAGTGTTAATCCATACGCATCCAAAATCAAAAGCCTTCGCCAAGCGCATAGCCCGGCCGTGGTCCCGAGTCCAAACACTTGAGGCCAATCCGTACTCCACTCCGTTAGCCATTGCGATCGCTTCGGCCTCCGTTTTGAACTTCTGGATAGTAATGACTGGGCCGAATATCTCCCTCTGGATCATCTCGTCCTCTTGACGCAGATCCGCAACTACCGTCGGTGGGAAAAAGTATCCAGGCCGATTGAGTTGTGACCCGCCTGCCATGACGCGCGCGTGGGATGGCATTCGATCTAGGAAGCCGCTAACAGTAGCCAATTGATTGACGTTATTTACCGGTCCAACTAGAACCTCCTCATTGGGCATTCCAATTGCAATCTTGTTTGCCGCCTGATCGGCCAGGAGAGCCACCATCTGGTCATATACCCCCTCTTGAACGAGAACTCTCGTTGCGGCGGTGCAATCTTGACCCGCGTTGAAATATCCAGCAATGGCAATGGCCTCTGCTGCATTCTCGAGATTTGCATCATCAAAGACAACCACTGGTGCCTTGCCACCTAGTTCAAGGTGAACTCGCTTGACTTGCTTAGAAGCAGCTTCGGCAACATGCATGCCCGCGCGCACAGAACCGGTGATTGAAACCATCCCTGGAGTTGGATGTTCAACGAGGGCTTGTCCGGCCTCATTGCCCCCGCACACAACATTAAAAACACCCTCGGGAAGAAATTCCGCCATTACCTTCGCCATGAACAAGGTACTTGCAGGTGTTGTAGGACTCGGTTTCAAGACCACTGAGTTACCCGCAGCGATTGCCGGCGCCCACTTCCAGACGGCCATCATCATCGGATAATTCCACGGCGTGATCTGCCCACAAACACCGATGGGTTCACGGCGAATAAATGACGTCATGCCGTGCATATACTCCCCGGCAGATTTGCCCTCAAGATTTCGCGCAGCACCTGCAAAGAATCTGATCTGATCGATCATCGGAGGAATCTCCTCGGATGTGGTGACAGCTATCGGCTTGCCGGTATTGCGACTCTCAATCGCGACTATCTCGTCAGCGCGATTCTCAAGTGCATCTGCAATTTTGAGGAGAGCGCGTTGGCGTTCGCTAGGTGTCGACTGGCCCCAAGTTTGAAACGCTCTCGAGGCGGCCTGCATGGCAGCGTCAATATCGCTCTGGTTGGATTTTGGCGCCTGCGCGTAAACCTCGCCGGTGGCTGGATTGATCAGATCTGACGTCTCTCCTGAGGTACTTGCGACCTCGTGACCATTGACGAAATTCAGTAGTTTTTCCATGCATCATCTCCAAATCAGCCCTATCGAGTGTGAGGTGAGGGTACGCCCAGAATGCCACTCTGAACAGCCCCCACCACGAATTAGCCCCATTTATGTCCCAAAATGTGCGGATATCGTCGTGAAACGGGGCAAAATCTGCGGATTCCTTTGCTTTTGCCTCAAAGGTGCGAGAGAGTTAGCCATGGCCATCAAGCACCGCCCGGTTCTGGATGACATTTCTCGGGCGATTATTGAGCAACTCCAGATCGACGGGCGCAAGCCCTACGCAGCGATCGGGGTGGCTGTGGGGCTGTCTGAAGCAGCGGTTCGCCAGCGCATTGCCAAACTCATTGAGTCTGGAGTGATGCAGGTGGTCGCCGTCACAGACCCGCTGACTGTCGGTTCATACCGCATGGCCATGATCGGCATAAAGGTTGAAGGAGATCTAGTAGAGGTTGCAGATCAACTCTCGCATTACAAAGAAGTTGATTACATCTTGGTCACCTCCGGTGGCTTTGACGTGATGGCGGAAGTCATCTGCAACGACGACGAACATCTCCTCGAACTTTTACAACGCATACGAGCAATTCCGCAAGTACGCAGTACGGAAAGCTTCATCTATCTAAAGTTACGCAAGCAACTTTATAACTGGGGAACATAAAAAATGGCAACAACAAGTACATTCGACAACGTTCAATTCTTTGAATCAGATCTCGATTCAAACTGGTCCAACCGAGCAAAAGAGCATCTATGGATGCACTTCTCTCGAATGGGTGCTTACGATGCTGGAGGTTCCATTCCAATCATCGTAAAAGGCGAAGGTCCTTATATCTACGACGACCGCGGCAAACGCTACTTCGACGGAATCTCGTCGTTGTTTGCAACGCAGGTCGGTCACGGCCGCGAGGAGTTGGCCGACGCATACGCAAAGCAGATTAAGGAAATCGGGTACTTTCCAATCTGGTCATACGCGCACCCTCGCGCGATTGAATTAGCCGAGCGCATAACCGACTTCACCCCCGAGGGCCTCAACCACGTCTTCTTCAGCGCCTCCGGCGGCGAAGCAGTTGAGACTGCTGCGAAGTTGATCAAGCAGTATTTCAAGCTCACGGGCAAGCCGATGAAGCACAAGATCATCAGCCGCCACGTCGCGTATCACGGCACTACTCAAGGGGCGCTTTCCATCACAGGAATCCCTGCCGCAAAGCAATACTTTGAGCCGCTGATCACTGGTCACCATAAAGTGCCGAATACAAACTTTTACCGTGCACCGTTGAATCACCGCGATTCTTTTGAAGAGTTCGGTCAATGGGCAGCCAACCGCATTGAAGAAGCAATTCTCTTCGAAGGTGCCGACACCGTGGCCGCAGTCTTTATCGAGCCAGTACAGAATTCCGGTGGATGCTTCCCGCCTCCCCCAGGCTATCTGCAACGGGTGCGCGAAATCTGCGATCAGTATGACGTCATCATGGTCGCTGACGAGACCATCACTGGTTTCGGCCGCATCGGTGATTACTTTGCCTCATCAAGATACGGTGTGGTTCCAGACATCATTACATGCGGTAAGGGGCTGACTTCGGGATACTTCCCGATGGCAGCGATGATCGCCAACGAGCGTTTGTACGAGCCATTCCGCAAGGGAACGAACTCGTTCCTACACGGTTTCACATTCGGAGGACATCCAGCAGGTGCTGCCGTTGCGCTTGCGAACTTGGACATATTCGAGCGTGAAGGCATCAACGAAAACGTGCGCGCCAACGAAGATGCACTCAAGGCAACTCTCGAGAAACTCTACGATCTGCCCATCGTGGGCGATATTCGTGGCGCTGGCTACTTCTATGGAATCGAAATGGTTAAGGACAAGGCGACCCGCGAGACATTCTCCGCCGATGAGAGCGAAAAATTGCTACGTGGATTCCTTTCCAAAGCACTCTTTGACAACGGTCTCTACTGCCGTGCCGATGACCGTGGAGACCCCGTGATCCAGATTGCTCCACCTCTTATCTGCGATCAGTCTCACTTCGATGAGATCGAGTCGATTCTTCGAACCGTGTTGACCGAGGCTGCATCTATCATTCTGTAATGACGACGGCTCGCACCAAGGTCCACCGTGCACCTCACAAACAGGTCTTTGATCCTGCGGTGGCGCGAGGGATCTTGGAGCGAGCGATCATCGCCCACGTAGCAATCTGCGTTGATGACCAGCCGTATGCCCTTCCAGTCTCATGCGCGCCGTATGGCGACGAGTTGCTCATGCATGGATCTCCCGCGTCTCGCCTCTTCAAAGCGCTGGCAGATGGCGCACCTGCTTGCGTGACAGTGACCCTCATAGATGGACTAGTCCTTGCTCGGTCATCATTCGAATCCTCTATGCACTATCAATCTCTGATGGCCTTTGGAAGCGCACGCCTACTTACCAATCAGGAGAAAAAAGCCGCACTGGAGGCGCTTACCGATCACCTCTTCCCTGAGCGCCGTGTGAGCCTGCGCGAAACCACAGAGAAGGAATTAAACGCAACAATGATTGTTGCTTTCCCTCTTACTGAGATAAGCATCAAAGTCTCGGCTGGTGAGCCCGATGATCCGGCCTCAGATCTTGATTCAAGAGTCTGGGCAGGAATACTTCCGATTGCTAGCGTTTACGGTGCACCTATTCCAGCGGAAAATCTTCAAGAAGGAATAGATGTGCCTGAATACATTTCGCGCTGGCCAGAGAATCGCTTATGAGCCTCTGGTGGTCACTGGTAGATCACCCCGTATTCAAACCGGGAGATCTTAATCGCCCATGGGATGTGGTCATTATTGGCGGAGGATTCAGTGGCCTTTGGACCGCCCACCATCTCAAGGAATGGGAGCCAACCCTACGGATTGCGATTCTTGAGAAGAATCTGGTGGGCTCAGGTGCCAGTGGGCGCAATGGTGGATGGGTGTCGGCTCTTTACCCAATTGAAGACCACAAGTTGCTCAAGCACTCCACGGTGCAATCGATTCACGATTTGCACACACACCTGCGCAAGACAATTGATGACATCGGAGCCTTTGCGCAGAAGGCAAATTCCGACTGCGGGTTCACAAAGGGTGGAACCATAGTTGTCGCAAGAAACGAGGGACAACTCAAGAGAATCGCCTCACATGTCGACGAGGAACACACGCTGCTCAGTGCGCGGGAGACGCGATCAAGGATCCATATGGCTGATGCGCTCGGCTCGATACACACACCTCATTGCGCGGCCATCAACCCTGCCGCACTCGTCGTTGATTTAGCGCGTTCGTTGGAACTACGTGGTGTAAGTATTTTCGAAAACACGGAGGGCTCGATAGCAAGAGACCGTTCAGTTTCGGTCGCGGGCGAGAAGATTGATAGCAAGTTTGTGGTCCGCGCAATTGAGGCGTACCACGAAGGCACGACCGACCAAATTCCCATCTATTCTCTTATGATCGCAACAGAACCACTTCCCTCGGAAGTCTTCGAAGAAATTGGTATACGAAATCGCGAGACTTTTGCCGAAGCGTCACATCTTGTGACATACGCGCAACGCACATCGCAGGATCGCCTTGCGATTGGTGGACGTGGTGCACCGTACACATGGGGTTCACGGAGAAACGAAGCAAGTGAGCACAATCGACACGATCTCGAACGTTTACGCAAAATGGCGCGTGAGTGGTTCCCGATTCTAGGCAAGTACGAATTCACGCACTCATGGGGTGGGGCCGTGGGTGTGACACGTGATTGGGCTCCATACGTGAGAACCACCGAGAATTACGGCGAAATGGGAGGGTACGCCGGCGACGGTGTCGCCCTTTCCTATCTAGCGGCCGGTGCCATGGCAGATCTCGTACTCTCAAAGGACACGGTGCGAGCGCAATTGCCATTCGTTCAATGGAAGAACCCGAAGTGGGAACCTGAACCTCTGCGCTGGATTGCAGTTAATGGCGCGATAAGACTGTCAGGATATGCAGATAAAGAGGAGAAACGCACGAAACGTCCCAGCGGGATCATGAAGATTCTCTCGTCGATAACTGGTCAATAGGCAGAACATGGGCAGTCGATTTAGCGCGATGATCTTGACGGGAGGCGCTAGCAGCCGATTTGGCTCCGACAAATCCCAAGTTCTGGTTGGCGAATACTCCCTTATAGAGAACTTGCTGACGACCCTTCCTTCGGAGATCGACATCGTGATCGTAGGTCCGCAATTGGACAAGCCCTCACGAGAAGTCCGATACGCGAGAGAATCACCCTTAGGTGGAGGCCCCGTTGCGGCAATAGAGGCAGGACTTGCACTTATTGAATCGGAGTTTGTCGCCGTCCTCGCCACGGATATGCCTTTTGCTGGCCAGATACTCGAAGTTTTATTAGACAATTTCCCGCTCCTCGAAGACGCGACAATTCCCCTAGATTCCGAAGGAATTAGGCAACCGCTCTGTGCCCTCTATCGATCCAGCGCTCTCGCCAGAGCCATCACTGAATTGGGAAGCGTCCAAGGTCAATCCGTTCGCCGACTGATTGAGATTCTGACCGTAAAGGAGCTGGTACTTGAGCCCAACCTACGGCGTATTCTTCTCGATATTGATACTCCTTCAGATCTCTTGGCCGCTAGAAACTTGAGCAAAGAGTCCGAAGTACAGGGAAAGGTGCACGACATGGAAAAGTGGATCGACGCCGTACAGAAGGAACTGGGAATCAACGTCGTCGTTGACGAGAAGATGATTCTGGATTTGGCCCGCGATGCAGCCCATGGCGTGGAGCGAAAGGCTGCCCCCATCACCACTTTTCTACTCGGAATCGCGATCGCAGGTGGTGCCGATCCTAAAGAGGCGGCAAAGGGCATTGCCGAACTTGCTGGGCGTTGGCCAACAGATACATGATTGATGGGCAAGAAGTCGACTGGGATCACGCACGTAATGTTGCTGCATCACTGGGTCAGCAACTCCCCCATGAAGATCTTCCTTTGGTGCAAGCAATTAATCGAGTCCTTGCGAAGGACTGCATGGCGCTGTGCGATCTTCCCACGTACACAACGTCGTCTATGGATGGCTGGGCGGTAGCAGGAGAGGGACCTTGGAAGATCGTCGGTGATGTTAAGGCCGGTGCACCATATGAAAAGAATTTGGATAAGGGAACCGCAGTTCGTATTGCCACAGGTGCAGTGATTCCGCATGGCACGTTAGGCGTAGTGCGTTGGGAAGTCGCTGACGTTCGCGATGATCTCGTACATGCAATCGCTCAAGCGGGTGCAGACATACGTCCGGCTGGTGAAGAATGTCGTGCCGGTGATCTGTTGGCCAGTCAAGGAACAACATTGACGCCATCACTACTCGGCCTACTTGCCGCATGCGGCTACGACGAAGTCCGCGTAGTTCGCAAACCAAGGGTCGCCCTGTTGCTCTTGGGTGATGAACTCTTGCTCGAGGGCCTACCTCACAGTGGAAGGGTTCGCGACTCTCTTGGGCCTCAACTTCCTGGTTGGCTAGATCGGCTCGGTGCTGACATCGTGAGCACACGATATGTAACCGACGAGCTTTCATCAGTGATCGATGCCATCTCGCAATCCCTTGATTATGATCTGCTAATAACTACGGGCGGAACTGCCGACGGACCGCGCGATCATATTCACAGTGCGCTTGAATCAATGAAGGCAACACTGGTTGTGGACCGCGTGCGATCCAGACCAGGGCATCCGATGCTCCTTGCTCACATTCCACATCGTGGGAATGTGATACCTATGCTTGGCCTTCCTGGCAATCCGCAATCTGCGATTGTTGGCCTGATGAGTCTTGGTAAGCCACTTATCGACGCACTTCTCGGTCGTACTCCTTCCGAACTGCAGCCTGTGACTACGCAAGATGAGCTCACCGCGCCTAAGGATTTCACCCGACTCGTCCTTGGCAATCTCGTCAATGGCCACTTTGAGATAGGCGAGCATCTTGGCTCGGCGATGTTACGTGGCTTGGCTGCGTCTACCGGTTTTGCCATAGTCAAAGCAGGAACCACACCCGCTGGCGGAGATGTCAGGTGGCTCCCTCTGCCTTAGTCATCACGGCTACGATTAGCCTTTATGAGCGCAGAGAAAATATTCACGCACCTCAATGATGAAGGCCAAGCTCACATGGTCGATGTCAGCGACCGCGAGATCTCAACTCGATCGGCAACCGCCTCAGGGAAGGTGATACTTTCACCAACTGTTGTTGCAATGCTTCGTGATGGAAACGTACCGAAGGGCGATGTCCTTTCAACTGCTCGCCTCGCCGGAATCATGGGCGCGAAACGCACTCCGGATCTCATTCCCCTCGCTCACCCCATCTCGCTCCACAGCGTTAGCGTCGAATTGCACGTTGTCGACGATGGGGTAACCATCGCCTCTTTTGTACGCACCGCCGATCGCACTGGCGTGGAGATGGAGGCGCTGACCTCCATATCCATAGCCGCATTGACAATTATTGACATGGTCAAATCTTTGGATCCAGGTGCCACCATTACAGATGTCCGCGTCGACACAAAAGATGGCGGGCGCAATGGCGCCTGGAAACGAACGTGACGGTGCTTAAAGCCGCAATCATCACCGCGAGCAATCGCGCATCTCGTGGGATTTATGAGGACAAGAGTGGAGAGATCCTTGCAGAAGGATTGAAGGCGCTAGGTTTCGACGTGTCTGGACCCATAATCGTTCCAGATAGCGTGAGCCTCATAGCTGCTGAGATAGCCAAGGCAATTGACTCCAAGGTCGATCTGATTGTGACGACGGGTGGTACAGGAATTTCTCCCACTGATGTCACACCAGAGGCGACCGCACCGCTTCTTCAGAAGCCTCTCCCTGGTATCAGCGAAGCCATCCGTGCATACTCCCGTGAAAGAGTTCCGACGGCCGACTTGAGTCGAGGGCTAGCGGGCACTGCCGAAGCGTCCCTCATCATCAATTTGCCCGGATCCCCTGGCGGAGTACGAGATGGACTCGTCATCATCGAGCGATTAGCCATTCATGCCATCAGCCAATTGGCTGGCGGAGATCACAATCAACCATGAGGCACAACGAAAGCCCCAATTCAAGATCCATCGCCGTTACTCTAACGGCAGGGGCCATTTCGTCCGTACATTCCATTGAGCGGGTTGAATCCGATTCTTGTGGAGCAATCGTGACCTTCATCGGGAACGTCCGCGCCTTTGATCACGGGAAAGAGATTGCCAGTCTCTCCTATGAGATACACCCCTCAACGGAGGCGACCCTTAGAGAAGTTGTACAGGAAGTGGCGGACCGGCACAAGATCAAGCATGTTTCGGTCGCCCATAGATATGGTGAGATCCCGATTGGTGAGTCCGCTTTCATAGTTGCGGTGTCATCTGAACATCGTGCGGAGGCATTTGCGGCGTGTATGCAGATAGTTGATGAAGTGAAAGCAAGAATTCCGATCTGGAAACACCAAGTCTTTGCCGATGGATCCGAGGAATGGGTGAATTGCCCATGAGTCAGCTGATCGATACTTTCAATCGAGTGCACCGTGATCTCCGAGTGTCATTGACTGATCGTTGCTCTCTACGCTGTAACTACTGCATGCCCCTCGATTTCGATAAGTGGCTGCCAAGTGAGGAACTCCTGACAACTGACGAATTGATGACCGTTATCGGTGTTGCAACCGAGCACGGCATAGACCAAGTAAGACTCACGGGTGGCGAACCGTTACTGCGCCCCGACATCGTCGATATCGTCGCGCGTATCAAAGCCCTTCCCAATGCGCCTGAGCTCTCCATCACTACCAATGGACTTCGACTAGCCAAGCTTGCTGCCCCACTTGTGCATGCCGGTCTCTCTCGAGTCAACGTCAGTCTGGATACCCTGGACCGCGAGCGGTTCACCGCCATGACTCACCGCGACCGATTCGACGATGTGATCGAAGGGTTGAATGCGGCCCGCGTAGCAGGCTTGAAGCCCATAAAGATCAATAGCGTTTTGATGCCCGGTATCAACGACGATGAGGCCCCGGCCCTCTTGAAATGGGCCGTTGAAGAGGGTTTCGCGCTGCGCTTCATCGAGCAGATGCCCCTGGATGCCGGTGGTATCTGGAATCGCAGCACCATGGTCACTGCTGAGGCGATATTTGAATCCTTATCCCCTCACTTCACTCTGAGCGCCGTTCCTACGCGAGGTTCGGCTCCGGCGGAGGAATTCTTCGTAGACGGCGGGCCCGCAACAGTCGGAATCATCGCCAGTGTTACCAAACCATTCTGCGGCTCTTGTGACAGGGTGCGCCTTACCTCTGATGGTCAACTAAGGTCATGTCTTTTCTCCAGAGATGAGATGGATCTACGGAAGATCCTTCGAAACGAATCAATGTCGGTGGAGGGCATCCGCGCGGAGATTTCGGATCGGCTTCAAAAGACCGTGCTCGCGAAACTTTCCGGACACGGGATCAACAAAGCCGACTTTGTCCAGCCAACCAGGCCTATGTCTGCGATCGGCGGCTAGCCACCTGCAAAAGGTGGAAGAACATCGACAATGCTGTGCTCCAGAACCGGAACATTCTTTTCATGCTTCACGACGCCGTCTATCAGGAATGAACACTGCCCAAAAACTTCTGTCAGGCGTGAGTTATTCTGAGCTACCGCTCCAAGAATCTCATCAAGTCGACCGGGTTCAACTAGGATTTCGCTCTGCCCGGCCGCCGCACGTGCTGCCGCATAGAGGCGCACCGTCACGGATTTATTCCTCTGATGTGTCAATTTGTGAAGGCCCTTCGCAATTGTTTACGGAGCGAGAAGACGACCCCCACAGCAACTGTCGCCATGGCGGCACTCAACGCATAGGCGGTACTCATATCCTGATCTGCTGCGAAATACACCTGCATCGGCCATGTCTGCGTTAAGCCCGGCAATGAACCCGCAAACATCATGGTTGCGCCAAATTCCCCCAATACGCGTGCCCAGGCCAGCAGCGCTCCCGTCGCAATGCCGTTGCGGGCCTGCGGCAGGGCAATGAGTCGGAACATTGTGAATGGTGTGGCTCGATCAATCTCAGCAGCATCCTGTTGATCACTCGGAAGATGGCGAAAAGTTGATTCAACCACCAAAACTAGAAAAGGCATTCCCACAAATACACCAGTGAAAACCACTGCGGATGCGGTGAAAGGCATGGACCATCCAGTCGCATCGTAAATGTAACGACCGATCAATCCGTGACGGCCAAGCAGTGCGAGCAAAGACATTCCTGCCACGGTTGGGGGAAGCACGATTGGAGCTAGCACGAACGGCCGCACAATATTTACTACGCGACGATTACCTCTGGCCAGAACCCATGCCAAAGGAACGCCCAAAATCGCGCAAATCACCGTCGCAAGGACCGAACTCCATACCGAGAGCTTGATGGCACTTACCGAATTTGGCTCAGAAAGACGAGGGAGCAATGTGCTCCACGGAACTCTCGTGAATAAAGCGATTAACGGAAGAAGGAGGACCAAGCCGCCCAACGTCGCCAATACAACATTGAACGAATCGAGTCTCCTCCGAGTCATCTACTCAGCTCGCTCTAATGAATCCGGCCTCTGCAAGGACCTTTCTTCCGTATGCAGAAATGACCGTGTCAACGAAAGCCTTCGCTAAAGATTGTTGGCTGCTAGTTTTCACAACCCCGATCGGATAGCGCGTCGTTGCCGCAACGGAGTTCTTAAAGCGAATTTCTCTTAACGTGCTGCGATTGGCGATGAAATCCGAGTGAAAAATGATCGCGGCATCGACTTCACCGCTAATGAGTTTGGCAACCGCGCTGGAGACTTTGGGTTCGAAGGAGACAGGCTTTGAAGTGACTCGGCTCTCCGAGGCCAAGGCTGCATCCGCCGCTGCACCACATGGCACCACATGGGCGCACTGAATCCATTTCACGCCTCGCTTGTTTAGATCCATGATCTTGTTGATGTGAATCCGGTCATCTCGGGGAGCCGCCAATACAACCCGATTAGCAGCGAAGATCACCGAACTCGGCACCAGGGTCTTAACGGTTCTCATGTCAGTCTCGGATGCAGATGCAAAAACATCAACAGGGGCACCGGCCAACATCTGCGTGGCTAGAGTCGAGGATGCAAGAAAGGAGAATTCAACGTTCACTCCCGGATTCTTTGCCTCAAACACCTTGCCAATTGCGGTAAAAGTCTGCCCGAGGCTAGAGGCGGCAAAGACCGTGAGGGTCACTTTTTGATTTCGATGAAGGGATGCTTGAGATGGAGATGCCGTCATGGCCAACAGCGCGGTTACAACGAGAAATACAGATCCGCGGCGTCTCATCAAGTCATCCTAACAGCGGCGTATAGACCTTCGCTTTTCCATGGCGCGCAAATGCCAGCAAGGTAAGCCCAAATTCATGGGCCAAGTCGATCGCAAGAGAAGTTGGCGCTGATACCCCTACTAATGCGGAAATCCCGGCGACTATTGCCTTCTGCACGATTTCGTACCCGACTCTTCCCGACACGACGATGGTCCAATCACTTAACGGGAGTTCTTGCGCAATGAGAGCCGCGCCCACAACTTTGTCCACTGCATTATGCCGCCCGACATCTTCCCGTATCCAGCGCGGCTTTCCCGCCGAATCCACCAAGAGTGCTGCGTGAAGGCCGCCGGTTTTATCGAAGAGGCTCTGCCTTCCCTCAAGTAGTTCTGGCATCACTGCCAGTTCCTGGAAAGTACGCGTTGATTTCACAACCTTTGTCACACCCCTTTTATGTAGATCTGTAATACTCGTGGAACCGCAGACGCCACAAGCCGATGACATCGTGAAGCGGCGCTCGAGCGCCCTCGGATGAATTGGTGAGTCTTCGCTCACCTCTGCGATGACGATATTGGCGCGTTGCCTTGGTGTCAGCGTCCGGTCACCGCAGACTTTGACTGAGATCAGATCTCTAGGTGATGAAAGAAATCCTTCACCCCAGAGGAAGCCAGTTGCGAGTTCGAGATCGGCACCCGGGGTGCGCATAGTGATTCCCAATTGATCTTCAACGCCTCCGCGCTTGATGCGGATTTCAAGAGGTTCTTCAACGACCACGCTATCCGTTGACGAATTTCCGGCCTGAGTGTCCTGAACTTTCACTCGAGCTATCGAGGACGGTGCGGCTTCATCGTTTGGCACGGCTAGGCCTTTTGGTGACGGTAGAACTCTATGTTCTCAGGGGGAAGTGGTTCCTTGCCCAGTATCAAGTCTGACGCCTTCTCAGCAACCATCATGACTGGAGCATAGATGTTTCCATTGGTCACATAGGGAAAGACCGAAGCATCTGCCACGCGCAGACCTTCTACACCATGGACTTTCATGGTGTTTGGGTCAACTACTGACATTTCATCGGTACCCATCTTCGCAGTACATGATGGATGAAGCGCAGTCTCCCCGTCGCGACGCACCCAGTTCAAGATCTCCTCATCCGTGGCGACGGATGGACCAGGTGATGTCTCGCCGCCGTTGTACGGATCCATAGCTTTCTGCGTCAAGATCTTTCTTGCGACATGAATTGCTTCTACCCACTCCTGTCGATCTTGCTCCGTCGATAGATAGTTGAAACGCAACTTGGGCTTGTCCAAAGGGTTGGTACTACTGATCGTCACTGTGCCACGTGCGTCCGAGTACATCGGTCCCACATGTACTTGGTAACCATGACCCGAGGAAGGCGCAGTGCCGTCATATCGGATTGCCAGTGGAAGGAAGTGGAACATCAGGTTGGGGTAGGCGACTTTGTCGTTGCTTCGTGCAAATCCACCCGCCTCAAAGTGATTGGTCGCACCAGGACCTTTGCGAAGGAAGAGCCACTCTGCACCAATAAAGGGGCGCCGCCAGGTCCTCAACATCGGTTGCATCGAAACGGGTTGCTTGCACGAATACTGAACATAGACCTCGAGGTGGTCTTGCAAGTTGGCTCCAACTCCCGGGAGATCCTTCACGATTTTGATGCCAAGTCTCCTGAGATCCTCTGCCTTTCCAATCCCTGAAAGCTGAAGAATCTGCGGGGTGTTAATCGCTCCCCCACACAGGACGATCTCCTTCGCTGAAAACGTTGTCTTTTTGCCTTTGACCAATGCCTCCACACCGACGGCACGCGTTCCTTCGAAAAGCACCTTTGTAACCATCGTTTTGGTTTTAATCGTCAGGTTCTTCCGATTCTTCACCGGGTACAGATAGGCCCGGGCAGCGCTAAGGCGGCGACCACGTCTAACATTGCGATCAAAGGCGGCGAAACCCTCTTGGCGGTAACCGTTGACGTCATCGGTACGCGAATAGCCGGCTTCGACCGTTGCATCGAAGAAAGCTTTGAAAAGCGGGTTCTTGATGGGACCGCGTTCCAACTGCAGTGGGCCGCTATCGCCGCGGAAAGCGTTTGTCGGATCGGCTAGGCAATTCTCCATGCGTTTGAAATACGGCAGGCAGTGGGCATAGTCCCAATTCTCCATGCCTTTATCCTTAGCCCAGCGTTCGTAATCCAAAGGATTTCCGCGTTGCCATATCATTCCGTTGATGCTGCTGGAACCACCGAGAACCTTCCCGCGGGCATGATAGATGCGACGGTTGTTCATGAAGGGCTCTGGTTCGGACTCGTACATCCAGTCGTAGTGCTTATTCCCAATCGGAAATGCGAGGGCGGCCGGCATATGGATGAAGACATCCCACTTGAAGTCGCGGCGACCTGCTTCAAGTATGAGTACCTTATTATCGGGATCAGCGCTTAGTCGGTTACCCAATGCGCTTCCCGCCGAACCACCACCAACGATGATGTAATCGTATTGCGCACTCACCGAAATTCACCTTTGCTTTCTTTGGAATCACAATTCTATATCTGCGCGAGGGCGTGTTTGCCTGTCAAAACTATGCAAGCAAACACGCCCTACACGTCAGACCGTTCCAACTTCCTTTATGCGAGCCAAGCCTTTACCTGAGCCGGGTGAGCGTTAACCCAGATCTTTGCTGCTGCCTCATCAGTCAACTTGTCGACCGCGAGTGATTTGGCTACAGAGTTCTGGTCCGCGTTTGTCCATTTGAAGTTCTTGATCACCTTTACAGCTGGTGATCCTGAGTTCATGAACTTAACACGTGCAATCTTGTTAAGTGCATACGGTGGATAGTCGCAGGCGACCTTCGCCGGGACTGCGTCGCAGCCAACGGTGTAAGGAGGAAGCGTCACGTGCTTAAGTGGAACTTGTGCGAGGAACCACTGTGGCTCGTAGAAGTAGCCGATCATTGGTTTCTTCTGAGCCTCCGCTGTGCGGAACGAAGTGATAAGGGCTGCCTCGCTGCCTGTGTAGATGACCTTGAAATTGAGTTTGAGGTTCTTAATGAGGGCTTCATCATTGGTCACATACGATGGATCGCCATCAAGGAAAGCGCCCTTTGAGCCAGATTCAGATGTCTTGAACATGGATGCGTACTTGTTCAAGTTCTTGTAATTAAGGATGCCCGGGTATTTCTTGGCCATCCAAGGAACGACATACCAGCCAATAATGCCTTTGTTGCCGGTAAGTCCTACATCTACTGCAACCTTCTGGGTGGTGATGTATTTCTTGGCTAGGTCCTCATGTCCCCAGTTTTCCAGGATCACATCAACTTGGCCTGATGCAAAGCCCTGCCAAGAGATCTCTTCGCTAATGTTTTTCACAACAACCTTGCAACCTAGATTGTGTTTGAGCACATAAGAAACAACAGCGAGGTTGGCTTCATATCCAACCCATGCGTTATCTGCCAACGTGACTGTCCCACATTTTGCTGTACTCGCCTGTGAGTAGGCAGCCTGCGCACTACCAGCGGCTGATGACGCAAATGTCACCGCGCCTGCTAATAGCAGGTAAGTTGTTACTCGCCGAGCACGATGGTTTTTAAACATTGTGCGTCCTCCAGCTCCGACGACCGAAGTCGTCCTTACCCGCTGCTCGGATGAGCAACGGAACCTAGTGTGATGCTGCGACTTGCTCCTTGGAGTTCCTGTGTGCAGCAGCCTGCGTGATGCGATCAAGCATTATCCCGAGTAGCACAATGGCCAATCCTGCGGCCAAACCCTTGCCTTTGAGATTTTCTTGGGCAAAGCCTGCGACTACGAGATAACCAAGTCCGCCTGCACCGACAAGACCGCCGACGACAATCATCGCCAATACATAGATAATGCCTTGGTTGGTAGCAAGGGCAAGCGCTCTTCGCGCACTAGGTATCTGCACCTTCGTGATCATCTGCCATGACGATGATCCGGCTGCTGTAGCGGCTTCAATGATTGTTTCTGGAACTCCCCGAATTCCATCGGCCATCAATTTGATTGACGCTGGCGCGGCATAAACGACCGCGGCCATGATGGCCGTAAATCGAGTCGCACCAAAGAGCCCAAGGAATGGAACAAGATAGACAAACGCCGGCAACACTTGACCAGCATCCAGCATCGGCCTTATCCATCGATCGGCTTTCTTGCTCCGACCGATCCATGTGCCCACCACTATTCCTAGTGCGACAGTGATGACAGATGCCACCAAGGTGGAGGCGAGAGTCACCATTGTGTCGGACCAGAGTCCCGTCCCGACAATCGCGAGAACACAGAACAAGGAAATTCCAGCTAACTTCTTTCCGCCAAAGATCGCGCCTAATCCGACAAATGCAAGGCCTGTTACAAACCAAGGGCTTTGGGTCAGAAGAGATTGCATGGGGTTGATCAGACCGTAAGAGACAACATCGGTAATGTCGTTTGTGATCGTGACAAAATGCATTTGAAACCAATTCACATAAATGTCCACGTATTTCGCAATGTTGGATCCCAACGTTCCAGAACCTGGGAAAGCCCCTGCCCACTGGACGACCCTCGAGATAAAGACTGTTGCGATAGCCGCTAACGCCAAAATGCCCAACAGTTTTCTGCGTGATACCTGTGACTTTTCGGCGATGTTACCCGTGTCAACTTTTGATGCAGCTGCCGTAGTCGATCTATCCA
>Ga0079306_1000992_pt1 | contig 21540 bp, 18 predicted proteins | sample Methanotroph_Enr_FD_79181 | JGI IMG/M metagenome (GOLD analysis project Ga0079306, IMG submission 79181) | Enriched soil microbial communities from Old Woman Creek wetland in Ohio, USA - Methanotroph_Enrichment_5 | ecosystem: Environmental > Terrestrial > Soil > Wetlands | place: USA: Ohio...
AGCGGTTTTATTACCGAAATTGGCTTTGAAATGTACCAGAAGATACTCGATGAAGCTATCCATGAATTAAAAATATCGGAATTCAGTGAGTTGTATCCTGAAGATATAACCAAAGATTTTGTGAGGGAATGCCAGATTGAAACTGACCTGGAAATCCTGATTCCTGATGATTATATCGCGAATATCACGGAGAGATTGAGTTTATACAAGGAACTGGACAGCACGGAATCGGAAGATTCATTGCTCGCCTTCCAGGATAGGATGATAGATCGTTTCGGCCCTGTTCCTGCAGAAACCCAGGAGCTTTTCAATGCCATTCGGCTGAGAAGGGTTGCGAAAGAGCTTGGCATGGAAAAACTGGTATTGCGCAATGGATTAATGACAGGTTACTTTGTAAGTGATCAGCAATCTCCTTACTATCAATCAGAGATTTTCACTTCAGTGCTAAAATACGTTCAGTTAAATGCCCGGGATTGTAAGATGAAGGAAGCTGCCAATAAGTTAACATTGACTTTTTACAATGTAAACAGTGTTGGCTTGGCCTTGAAAATGCTGAGGGAAGTGAATCCTGGAATTTCATAAAAACCTGAAAAATCAATATTTTTTACTTTGCCAAATGTATTTTTTCATAATAAGAAATTGGCATTTCCATTTCCCTGCTCAGGCTGATCTTTAATTAGGAGATAATCGAACAGGTAAAACTGATAGAGGATTGGCCTTTTCAACCCTTACCTGATTGTGAAATCTACTGGCATGATCATCATGCTGGCAATAGGTTTGCCTTTGTAATAGGCTGGTTGCCATCGGGGCATAGCCTTAACAAGCCGGATGGCTTCCTGGTCCAGTTCAGGATCAATTCCTTTAACAACAGTCGGCTTGTCGACTCCTCCGTTCATGTTGACCACAAAACTTACAATTGTACTTCCATGAATTCCATGGATCAGTGCATTCTCAGGGTAATGCTGATTCTTGTAAAAATATGCCTGGACTGCAGCATACCCCCCGGGGTATTGGGGGACTTTTTCAATGAATATGGAGAGAGAATCATTTTGAACGGACTTCCCCTTGTTTAAAAGATTCTCATGTTTACGCAAAACATCATCCACTAGCCGTTTATGGGATGTATCTTCCTTGGGAAGGATCGGTTTGAGATCAATGATAGGGACTTCCGTCCGTTTATACACTTCCTTCTCAGTTACGGCATCATCTTTTGGTTCCAGTGATAATACAGTTGGCACTTCGGGATCCGGTTGAATTTCAGATAATTGACTGAGAAGAGTAACCATTTCACGATCATAGCTGATACTGTCCATACTCATGATATCCGTTGGATTAAACCTTTTGTTCCAGGGGCGGATTTCAAACAGGTAGAATCCAAGAATGGTGAGGAGAAAACCTGAAAACGCCCAGGCAATGCTGATCAATAATCTCCGTTTGTGGGTAGCCCTCAGGTAATAGCATCCATATTCCTTGTTCCGGGTCTCGAAAACAATGTCATCAAGGGTTCTAAATCTATGTTTCTTTTCCTGTTCTTCTGACATGATGGACGCTGGACACAAATATTAAGCCAGATAGATGCAAAAGTAGCAACAAATACCGGGCATTCATCAATTGGAAAGATGGGCCGGGAAACATCTTTTGCTTTAACGGCTATATTCCGGTTGTACATCAAATTCTACTGCCTTCCTGGTATAGAACTGCCCAGGTTCCTGGTTTATTATGTTACCTGGCTAACTTCCTGTCATTGAAGTCCCCAATCTCCACCAATGGCTTGTTTTTCAACTTTGATATATAGAAAAGAATAGCTATAGTGATTATACCACTTGCAATAACAATAAGAACATTGTCAGAAAAGCCTAGTTGGTCGGCATTTACGGATATGGTCCCTTTCCGGAACAGGAATTCCGCAATAACTGACAAGAGGTTATTCGTGAAATGAGCAATAACAGGCAGCCAAAGGCTTCCTGACCAGAAGAACAGGTATCCGAGCGACATTCCCAATAAGAAACGGGGAAGGAAGCCATAGAACTGCAGGTGGATCCCGGCAAAGACAAGGGAAGAAATTACTATAGCCCAATGCTTGCTACGGGTCCAGTCGCGGAATAGCTGGGCAAGCACCCCGCGGAAAACGATTTCCTCGGTGACTGCCGGCAGGAGGGCTATCATAAAAATATTCAACGCCAAGCCCGGCAGGGAGGTTGTCGCAAGAAACGCGTCCGTTAGATGTTGAGCCTGTTGTTCCATGTTCAGCATCCATGATTCGAGTCCCTCCATTGAAACCGGTAACTGCATCTGCCCGTTCAAGCCATTGATAAAGCTAATGAAAGGTTGGGCTGATACAATCAAAAGAGCAGAGAGGATGAGCCTTAAGGAGCCGGGGAAAGCGGAAAGTTTGAGATCAGAAGACCGGTCTCCCCTTATTAACCAGGCGTAAATCAATGCAGGAAAGAGAAGACCCCCGACCATGTTGATGATTTGCAGGGCTTTCATTGCATTGATAGCGGCCGGATTGGAATAGTCAGGGGAAGTAAGGATGTTTAATACCCCCGATCCCAGGAAAGGCATCAGTACAACGAACCCGGCAAGGGATGAGAACAGCATGAAAACAATGATGAGGAGAAGAAATAAAGCCAGTTTGGCAGCAGAAGAAATATGTGAAAAAGAACCTTTTAGCATGGAGATGTAATATAAAACGCAAAAATAGCATATCCCACGGGAAATTAGCATGAATATTCCTGATAGATTACATTTGCAAACATTATGCATGCCCGTTGGTTTTTTAAGTAATGCAGCTATTTTGTACATGCATTGGGAACAATCAGGACAATTTGTTTACATATGAAGATAGGGAATACTGAATTAGGGGATTTTCCTTTATTATTGGCACCACTGGAGGATATCACCGATTCCGCCTTCCGGACTATATGCAAATCTTATGGCGCCGACATGGTGTATACTGAATTCATTTCCTCGGAAGCGCTGGTACGTGATGCTGTTAAAAGCCACAATAAATTACAGTTTGATGATTTTGAGCGCCCTTTGGGAGTCCAGATTTTTGGGAATGACCCGGAAGCCATGCGAAAAGCAGCCCTGATGGCTGAAGAAGTTTCCCCGGAATTGATAGATATCAATTTTGGCTGCCCTGTCCGGAAAATAGCCATGAAAGGTTCCGGGGCTGCCTTAATGAATGATGTTCCTAAAATGGTAAAGATTGCGGAAGAAGTGGTTAAAGCCACACATCTTCCCGTTACTGTAAAAACACGTCTTGGCTGGGACGAAAAGACCAAAAACATAGTTGATATTGCTGAACGACTGCAGGATGTTGGTATACAGGCTATTACGATTCATGGACGGACTCGTGCCCAAATGTATACGGGAATTGCTGACTGGACATTGATCGGCGAGGTCAGGAATAATCCCCGAATGCACATCCCGGTTATCGGTAACGGAGATGTAATAAATGCTGATGTAGCATTGAAAATGAAGCAGGATTTCGGTGTGGACGCCATTATGATTGGCAGGGGAGCCATAGGGAATCCATGGATATTTGAAGAAATAAAGCAATTCATTCAAAATGGGACCTATAAAGATACTCCTTCGCTGCAGCAGCGGATAGAAGTGTGCCTGCGTCATCTTAGGCTTGCTGTGGATAAGAAACAGGACCGCAGGGCTTTATTGGAAATCAGGAAGCACTATTCGGGATATTTCCGGGGTATTCCCAATTTCAAACAAACAAGAATGAAACTCCTCACTTTAACAGAACTGGACGAAATTGAAGCACTGCTTTTGGGTTTGAAGGAAGATGAACTTGTGTGAAACGGATTTAGAGAATTGATCCAAAATGGAAAAGTGGCTCCATTTTTGCACATTTCACCTTTTTTATTAATATTTTTATTACCTTTTCAGTTTTGGGAAATAAATAGATAAACCAATTTACAGTGGAAACCTTTAAGATTTTCATAGTCGAGGATGATCAGATGTATGCCAAGATATTGTCATACCATCTGTCGCAGAATCCCGATTATGAAGTGATCGTTTATTCAACTGGGAAAGAATTGCTGGCCAATCTGTACAGGAACCCGTCCGTGATCTCTCTCGACTTCAATCTTCCTGATATGAGCGGCTTCGACGTGCTTAAAAAAATCAGGGAATTTGACCCGGAATTGCCGGTCATCATTGTATCAGGGCAGCAGGATATATCCACTGCGGTTGAACTGCTTAAAAAAGGAGTATACGATTACGTACTGAAAGACTCGGATACCAAGGAACGACTTTGGTCAGTCATGCGCAACATCAAGGGGAATTTTAACCTGAAGCAGCGTATTTCAAGGCTTGAAGAGGAAATAGGGAAAAAATATCAATACAATAACCTGATAAAAGGCGATAGCCCGGCCATTCACTCTGTTTTTAACCTGATTGAAAAGGCTACGAGGACAAACATTTCTGTTTCTATTCAGGGTGATACCGGTACGGGAAAGGAACTTGTTGCCAAAGCGATTCATTATAATTCAAAACGGCACAATAAGCCTTTTGTGGCCGTAAATGTTACTGCCATCCCACGTGAGCTCATTGAGAGCGAAATGTTCGGCCATGAAAAAGGTTCCTTCACCGGTGCTCATGTACAGCGGATAGGACGATTTGAAGAAGCCAATCACGGAACTATCTTCCTGGATGAGATCGGCGATATGGACCTCAACATGCAGGCTAAGTTATTGCGTGTATTACAGGAAGAAGAACTCAACCGCGTGGGTTCAAGCAAGCCTATCAAGCTGGATGTGCGAGTAATTGTTGCCACCCATAAAAACCTGCTTGATGAGGTGAAAAAGGGCAATTTCAGGGAGGACCTCTATTATCGCCTCCTGGGATTACCTATCGATTTACCTCCCCTCAGGGAAAGAGGCAATGACCTTTTCCTCCTGGCCCGCTATTTTGTGGATGAGTTCTGCCAGAAAAATAACTTACCCAAGCTGACCATATCTGCTGAAGCACTTGAAAAGTTGCGTAAATACCCCTTCCCGGGGAATGTCCGTGAACTGAAAGCTATAATGGAACTGTCCGCGGTTATGACGAATACCAATACAATTCATGCGGAAGACATCAAGCTTTCAAATGCAGGCACGATGATCGATTTCCAGACCGGTGAAGCTTCGCTCGACGATTACATAAAGATGATTATCAAGCATTACCTGCGTAAATACGACAATAAGGTTCGATTGGTTGCAGATAAGCTTAATATCGGGAAGACTACTATTTACCGCATGATGAAGGACGAGGAGAGTGAGCTTAATTAACAGTTGAAAGCATTCGTTTTACATATAGAGAAACTCTGCCCCCGGGTGGAGTTTCCCGTTTTTAAACAGTTCTGTTATATCCATACTTTCTGCCAGGTGGAAAGCAAGCATTCCTGCTTTAACTGCTGCTTCTGCATTAGCCAGCACATCATCAATGAACAAGGTTTCTTCTGCCAGCAGGTTCCCGGTTTTTAAAGTCATTTCATAGATGATTGCATCCGGTTTATGGACCCCCATTTCGTAAGAAAGAAAAAGCCTCTCAAACAGGCCCGGCATCTCTTCCCCGTGTGCAATCCTGAAAGTCTTCGTATAGGAATCAAAATGGATGGAATTGGTATTCGATAGAAGGAACAAACGGTAGTTTTGTCTCAATTCATGCAGGAGGGCTGCGCGAGGGGCAGGGAAATCAAGAAGTAATGCATTCCAGGCAAAATCCACCTGCTCATCCGTGAGCCTGATTCCGCATGCCTTCCTTATTTCTTCCCGGAAGCATGAAGGGGAGCACTCTCCTGTGTCGAAACGCTGGTAAAGCTTTGTTTCCAATAACCTGGCATGTACTTCAGCCATGTTTTTCACTCCCATGTCCTCCAGGGCCTTCCCTGTATATTTGGGTTCAATATTCAGAAGGACGCCTCCCAGGTCGAAAATGATATTTTTTATGGAATCTATATTCTTCATTATTAGAGTTCTGTTGCTTGATTGGGCGGAAAGTTACAAAAATCAATTACACAATCTTTGTCAGGAATTGCTGGAAATCATTTTCAATACCATTTTCAATGAATAGATCCCGTTTACCTGGATTAATAGTATATATATCATGGCTTCCCATTCCCCCGGGCCTGTTGGAAGTAAAGAACCCATTGCTGCTGTTGGGAGCTTAATTCATGGCAAAATCATCGTATGAACTATTGAGGGGAGCGCCAAGGTTTTCCGGTTTTGCCCAATGACCTTGGCTGGGTTTCGCACTGAAAATGTCCAGGCTGCCATACCCGGGAAGCCCGTCAGAAGAGAATAGCAGCGATCCGTCGGCTTGTAGGGAAGGGAATACTTCATTGCCACCTGAGTTGATTCCCGGACCCAGGCTTTCCGGCTTGCTCCATTTTTCCTCTTCCCATTGGCAGGCCCAAAGATCAGTGCCTCCCTGGCCCATCGGCATATCGGAAATGAAAACCATAAAGAGGGCATAGGTCGGAAGGAGATACGTTTTCATCTTGTTGTGTTTTAAAGTTAGTAATAGATATTTCGAGCTATGTAGATTTTTAGATATTTTTTTTATTTACCCTTGTTTCAATCCTGAATTTCATTAATTGCCTAAGAATTTGTATAGAAAATTATTATGAAATATTCATTATTTTAGCATGTTATTCTTAATTCACGGGTATAGAAGCGATACGGGGTAGTAAAATAAAAATTAAGCGGATAGGAACCCCTGAATTTGTTTTAATCCGGCCAATCATGCATCCAGGTAATAAAATGGAGAGATCCGTTTTGATCAATTTGAATACACCCACAGTTTCCGGGCTATTGACTCCCGATTCAATAATATTTAAAAGTTCCAGCGCTTCCCATATTGTCGTGTCATCATGAACCTGTCATACCAGTATGCTGCTCCATCAAAGCCATTCAGATAAATCTTGACAAATCGTTTGAGCGTATTTATAATTTTTGTTGCTTGCCTAGGTATCCCGGTAAAGCATGATATGAAAACGCATCACATCAACCCTGCGTTGCATGTATATTCCTACAGTTTCCCGGTTGAAAAGCCAGTGGTCCCTGAAAATGCCGGTTCCCACCATAACCCCGTCCACGCCATGCTGTTCTGCCTGTCTGAATCCATCTTCATAGCTGCTCACCTCCCCATTTCCCAGGATAACCGTTGAGCTTTGCATAAGGTTACACAGCTTAACGGCTTTCGCTATTTCATCCCATAAAGCCGTTCCCTGAGGACTTCTTTGTTTATCCTGTTTGCAAGCATGTATTTCCTGATATGATTAATTTCAGTTAGAGTTGAATGATATCCTGAAATGCTTCAACATGATCTGAATAAAATGTGAATCATAGGATAGGCCTGATTTAACGCATTTCAGGCAGGAATTGTTTGCCGGGTGGTCAACAATCAGTTTGTGGGAAGAGGATTTTCTGTTCTGGCACATCTTGAAGAGATGTATCAACTTTGCTTTCCAGTTTATTATACCGTGGCTTCCAGGTGTGCAGGTTTCGCAAAATGAAATAGCAACGGAATATCATCATATTTCTCCGTAATGAGTAGCTGTTTGCGGCCTATTCTTCCCCTTGAAGTATCATTGAGCCCTGGACGATCATTGATTTACCCTCCTCAATAATGATCTTACCGCCGGGTTGGATTACCACATCATGGCAAAATGTAGCATTTTGGGTTGTGATGGTCGGTTTATTAGGGACATCTGGAATAATTACATCGTTTAATGTGGTGGGTACTGCCTGGAGATTCCAGTTACCGGCTTTGTTCCAGTCAGTGTCAATGTTCCCTGTCCATATAAGGGTCGTGAATAATGCCGGTTCTTCGGTCCAGATTTCCATAGCAGGGTCACCGAAAACGTTGCAACAATAATGGACCCAGCGTTGGGCACCGGCCTCATACTCTCCCGGAAGTCCAACCCAGGGTGCTGTTTTGATCTTTGAAATCCTGTGTGCGGTCCCGATATGTTTTTCAGGAAGCGTATCATTGAATAAAGCGCTCACAAATTCCCGCTCCAGGTGTTCCGATGGCCCATCTGTTGTGCCTTCGTTGAACCAGCCATACCGGGAATTGAAAATACCGGCAACAAGAAAATTCTGAAGGGTAACAGATGCTACAGCAACACAAGCCGGGTAATCAAAAGCCCCGTCATAACAACCCTGGGTGTATAAAACCGGGTAATTATGGGTGATCCCGTCAACCAGTGAAAAATTTTCATTGGTGATAGCCGCTGTACTGAGCCGCATCATGGTTCCTGTGTTTGCATGGCCAAGATGATGAATGAATGATTTTCCCGTATTGAGTTTGTTGATCATCATGGTCGAATTCCATTGCCAGACTGTAGAAGAGGCAGTCAGGGAATCATACATCTTTTCGATGGAGTGGTTAGGAGTTGGGATTCCATGCGTAAAATAGCCGTTATCGGAATGGTCGTTGATTAATAGATCCATGTAGGCCCCCCCGAAGGTCAATGGGGATGCCCAAAGGTATTCACCCGCCAGGAGGATTTGATTTAATTCACCTGGAACAGGATTGGTTTGGTAGAATATCGATTTATGGATCATATTCTGTAGTTCTGCCTGGGTATTCACGGTAAAGCGAGCAACTGAAATTTCAGGCAGGAGGTCGGGGTTATCATCCGGTTCTGCATAGATATGATCCCCATCGGTATCGTAATTTCCATCCATTCCTGAATAGTACAGATCAGCAGGTATATTGTTGTCAGTATAACCCGATCCGGACTGAACATAGCAGTAAAAACCGCGGGCGGGAACAAGCGGTGGATTTCCTGCGAGCAAGACATATTCAATTTGATTGTTCACATATTGATCATAGATGTAGCTCCGTATTTTTTCCTGGAGATCCATCCCCGTGACAGTGGAATCAATGTCTTCTGTATTTTTTACCTGGCAGCTAATGCCCTTTTCATTGTACATGTTGATCAATGGCTGGAGCTCACCCTGGAATAGCGAAGGTGCGATAATCAGGTATTGATAAGACGTTCCGGGGGCTTTTGGCAATGAATACAACTGCTTCATTTCCGGGTTCTGAACAATGCTATTCAAGCACTCATTGACTTTCCCTGAGTGCTGCAGGTTTAACAATGCATGGGCTGCAGCAGGATCTTTGCGTGTCTTGATCCTTACAATGACTTTACTGAAATAAGAAACCTCTCCTTTTAAAGGATTATAAAGAACAGGAGTAAACGTGCACAGAGCTATTGAATACCCGTTCAGGTATTGTGTCATTAAATGGCCGGACGGAATGGCCGGGTACTTCCCGTTATGCTTATAAACAGCTTCATTAAGGATAAATCCGCCCGGAGAATCGTCAGAGGTTGTCCGGGGAGGTTGTTTTGGGTAGAGTTTAAAGAAACCAGGGATGACAATTTCATTTTCACCGGATATCTCGATTGATTCAGCCGATTCACCTGGTGGGAGGAGGAGCACCACTTGCCGGTAGGGAACAGAAGGCTCTCCCGGCAAGGCGGATTGTTGGGTGTTTTCAAACACAACCCGCTGGTAAGCGCTAGTTACCTCTAATCCTGGGTTGGAGAAAGAATACAATTTTTCGATACTTCCGGCAAAAGAGATTGCAGAGGGAAGAAAAAACAGGAGGAACAGGTAGATTCTTTTCATAATTTTCTTTCTAAAGCTACTGCTAAAATTAGACAATTACTTAGTATTGATGACCATTTATTATTTACTCAAGCTAAATTCTAAACTAATTAATCATATCTTTACAATTAATAAGTTTTGCATTCTATTCATTTACAGCCTATTGCAAATTATTCATAATTTTTGTAGTACCTATACTTAAATAATTCCTTGTTTATTTACAAAATACAACTTATATTTGTAGCGTTATTACTTTGAAATAAATTTGAAAACCATCTTAAAAAATATTGCAGGCATTCAAACAGGGCTCTTTGCAAAAACAGTTGCTGAAGGGGATATTGTATACCTTCAAGCCAAACATTTTGATGAACAAGGCCACTTGGTGCAAGCTCTCCACCCGGATCTGACTACTTCTACTTCAAACAATAAACATTTGCTCCAACCAGGTGATTTGCTTTTTGCGGCAAAAGGCAATAAAAATTTTGCAGCTGTTTATGAAATCCATAATCAACCTTGTATTGCTTCAACCTCATTTTTTGTAATCCGACTGTCGGACAGTTCTGTTTTACCAGAATACCTTGCCTGGTTTCTTAACCATTCAGAAACCCAGAAAATCCTTAAAGCTCAGGCACTGGGTTCTTCCATGGCATCTATCTCCAAACCGGTGTTGGAGAACCTGGAGATATTGATACCCAGCCTGAACGATCAGGAACGCATCGTTACGATTTCAAAACTCAGGATGAAACAGAAAGAGTTGAAAACCCGGATCGAAATACTGCACGAACAGCTGGTTCAACAACTACTAATTAAAGCTATTAAATGAAAAGTGAAAAATGAATAGTGAAAAGTCAAAAAGCCCATTAAGAGAAAAGAGTTACGCGTTTGCAATTATAATTGTAAAACTGAGTCAATTTCTTGTCCTCGAAAATAAAGAGTTCGTTTTAAGCAAGCAAATTCTCAAGTCTGGTACAGCAATAGGAGCACTGATCCGTGAATCAGAGTTTGCTGCAAGCAGAGCAGATTTCATAAATAAACTTACAGTAGCACTTAAAGAGGCGAATGAAACTGAATATTGGTTAATGTTACTGCATGACACTAATTATATTTCAAATGAACAATTTGAAAAACTTTGTGCTGCTTGTAAGGAGTTAATTGCAATGCTTGTATCATCCATTAAAACATCAAAAAAATAACTACTCATTTTTCACTTTTCATTTTCAACTTTTCACTCTTATTCTTAAGAATTGGCTTCATATGAAAAAAATTACGCAAAAGGAAATCAACGATGCTGTTTGGAAAGCCTGTGACACATTTCGCGGGAGTATTGACCCAAGTATTTACAAGGACTATGTTCTTACAATGCTCTTCATTAAGTACCTCAGCGATGTTCATGATGACAAACTCGAGGTTTACCTGAAAAAATACAATGGAGACATGGAAAGAGCCAAGCGTTCCATGCACCATGAGCGTTTTGTGGTTCCGGAAACCAGCCACTTCAACTACCTGTTTGAACACCGAAATGAAGTCAACATAGGCGAACTGATTGATATTGCGCTAACTGATCTTGAGGAAGCCAACCGTGAAAAACTGTATAGTGAGGATGGTGCCGGGATTTTTAAGAACATTTCCTTTAACAGTTCAATTCTCGGTGAAACCCAGGTTAAAAAAACAAGCCTGAGGAACCTGTTACTTGATTTTAATAAGGAATCCCTGGACCTGCGTCCATCGCATCTGGAAGGGACTGACATTATCGGGGGAGCCTATATGTTCCTGATCGAAAACTTCGCAAGTGACGCGGGGAAAAAAGCAGGCGAATTTTTCACACCAAAAGAAGTTTCTACCCTTGTGGCCAAACTTACCAAATCTGAGCCTGGTTCCCGAATCTGTGACCCGACTTGTGGTTCTGCATCTTTGCTTATTAAAGCAGGCGAAGAAGTAGGATCCGACAATTTCTCCCTTTATGGACAGGAGGCCAATGGAAGCACCTGGGCCCTGGCAGTCATGAATATGTTCCTGCATGGTTTTGATAATGCTACTATACGCTGGGGTGACACTATCCGAAACCCAAAGCTTAAGGAAGGCGATGCCTTGATGAAATTCGATACGGTTGTGGCGAATCCTCCTTTTTCGCTGGATAAATGGGGCAAGGTTGACGACAAAGAAGAAAATAAAGCCAGCGATAGCTTTGATCCCGAAACCGATAAATACAGCCGTTTCTGGAGGGGGATTCCGCCTAAGAGCAAAGGCGACTGGGCTTTTATCAGCCATATGATAGAAACGACCTATGAGGGCAAAGGAAAAGTAGGCGTAGTAGTGCCCCATGGGGTACTATTTCGCGGAGCAAGTGAAGGAAAAATCCGTCAGAAAACTATAGAAGAAAACATTTTGGAAGCCGTTATCGGATTGCCCGCCAACCTCTTCTTTGGAACAGGTATTCCGGCAGCTATACTGGTATTCAACAAAGGGAAAGGCAATAATAATGTCCTGTTCATTGATTCCAGCAAGCATTACGAAAGCGGTAAAAACCAAAACAAACTCAGTCCTTCACACATTGACCACATTGTTGATACCTACCGTAACTTCAATGAAGGAAAACTTGCCAGCGGTATTGTAGAAGACAAGTTCAGCTATGTGGCCACCTTTGAGGAGATAAAGGAGAATGATTTTAACCTTAATATTCCCAGGTATGTTGACACTTTTGAGGAAGAAGCCGAAGTGGATATTGCAGCCGTGCAGAAAGAAATTGTAAGACTGGAAGATGAGCTAAAAATAGTGCAGGTTGAATTGGATAAATATCTTAAAGAATTAGGCGTCTGAATATGAGGATACAATATTGCTCTGATCTTCACCTGGAATTTCCCGAGAATAAGGCTTTCTTAAAGGCAAATCCTTTGACTCCCGCTGGAGACATCCTGATACTTGCTGGTGATGTTGTTCCTTTTGCCTTGCTAGACAAGCACAACGATTTTTTCGATTATATAGCCGATCATTTTAAGTTTATGTATTGGATCCCTGGTAACCATGAATACTATTATTCGGACATCACTCAAAGGTCTGGCACTTTCAGTGAAAACATCCGGAGCAATGTAGTATTGTTAAACAATCAAGCTGTGATTCTTGAAAAGACAAGGTTCATTTTTTCAACCTTATGGTCCAGGATTAGCCCTGCTTACCAATTTCAGATTGAAAGAAGCATCAGCGATTTCCATGTGATAAAGCACAATGGATACCGGTTTTCGACGGATCATTTCAACCAGCTTCATTCCGAATCCATGAGCTTTCTTCAATCTGAACTTGAACAAGAATTTGCCGGAACAACGGTAGTGGTAACCCATCATATGCCTACTTTCCTGAATTATCCTCCAAAATTCAAAGGAGATTTGTTGAATGAGGCATTTGCCGTGGAACTTTCCGGACTCATTGAAACAACAAAACCAGCTTATTGGCTCTTTGGTCATGTACATGCTGATGTACCTACCTTTGAGATAGGGAATACCAAATTACTTACCAATCAACTTGGTTATGTTAAGTACAATGAACATGCTTCATTCCGTACTGATATAACTATTACTTTAGATAATGATGCTGATTAACATCATATTAAACGTATATTTGCATAATAAACCTGTTAGGTTTACAACTACATAATTAGGTTTACAATGGAGAATAAGCTAAACAAGTTAGTAAAGTATGTAGAGGACATCCTGGGATTGGGATTCGACCCGGTGCAGGTGCCGAAACATGAGTTGGGCACCTTACCCATGTACATAGGTGAAATGTACAGACTCTACTATGCCAGCATGTTCAATATTGATTTCCTGTTAATTGAATATAAGGATGATGATGGATTCAGTATTTTCCAATTGGAAAAACATATTGAGCTACTCAGGAACAATCTGAATAAGAAAGTTGCTTTGCTTGCCGAAAATCTTCCATACCTATACAGGAAAAGGCTGATTGAAAAGGGGATAAACTTTATTGTGCCCGGAAAGCAACTGTTTTTACCGGATTTCCTTATCGATTTAAGAGAAGGGAATCAAAATCCCAGGATAAAAAAGAAAACAGAAAAGCTTTTACCCTCTGCCCAGTTTATCTTATTATACCACATCCTTCAAAGGAACGAAAGCAAGCAACTTGGAGAGGATAGTTTCACACAATTAGCTTTAAAATTTGGCTATACCCGAATGGCTATTTCTAAAGCTGTTGACAACCTGGTATATAATGAGTTATGCACTGTTCAAGGCAGCAAAGAAAAATACCTGCGGTTTATTACAGACAAGGTTGAACTTTGGCAGAAAGCACTGCCTCTATGTGTTAATCCGGTGTTTAAGAAAGTTTATGTCGACGAAATGCCGGTAGGCCTGTTTTTGCCCCATAGCAACGAATCAGCGTTGCCTGAATACACTGATATGAATCCGAGCCGCCAGGAGTATTATGCGATCGAAAGGACACTTTATTATAACCTCCTTGAAAGTGGCAAGTTGAAAAATCCAAATGAACATGAAGGTGAATTTTGCCTGGAAGTATGGAAATATAACCCACTTAAACTCGCTGAAGGCATTACTGAAGAAAACAATGTTGATCCGCTTTCTTTGTACCTCAGTCTTACTGATACAAATGATGAACGCATTGAAATGGCCTTGCAACAAATAATTGAGAAATATATATGGTAAGAGGATTAGACATTTTTAAACAATATTTTGAAGCTTATCCTGATAGCTATCTGATTATTGGCGGTACAGCCTGTGATATAATTATTGATAAAGAGCGTTTAACTCCCCGTGCCACAAAAGATATTGATATCATATTGATTGTAGAAGCACTATCATCAGACTTTGTAAAGCAATTCTGGACTTTTATTATGGATGGAAATTACGAACGCAAGGAAAAAAGCAAAGATGAACGTCAATATTATCGTTTTTTGAAACCTGCGAAAACTGAGTTTCCTTACCAGATTGAGCTCTTTGCCCGAAATCCTGATTTAATAGACCTTGACAAACTAGCTCATCTGACACCAATCCCCGTGGATGATGATGTGAGTAGCCTTTCGGCTATACTTTTAAATGATGATTTTTACCATTATATGCTGAAGCAAAGTGTATTTGAAAACGGTTTGCATTATGCCAATTCCGAAGCACTGATATGCCTGAAAGCCAAGGCTTATTTTGAAATTGCAGAGCGCATTGCCAATGGAAGAAAAGAGGACAGCAAACAACTCCGGAAGCATAAAGGAGATATTTTCCGTTTGGCGGTTTTACTTAAAGAAACGGATGTATTTGAACTACCCGAAAGCATTAAAGGCCACTTGCAGGCATTTGCCGATAGTATAGTTAATGAACTGCCTGACGTTGCACTGTTTAAAGAAATGGGATTAGGCAGAGTAGATCCTAAAAATGTGTTAAACCAGATTATTAGAAGCTTTCAATTAAATGGGAACTAACTCTACAACATATAAAGACTCCCCACTCGGTAAAATCCCGACTGATTGGGATGTAAGACATTTTGAAGATATCGCTTATATTGATAAAAAAAGCTTGAAAGGCAATACTTCAAAGGATTATGAATTTGATTATATCTCTTTATCTGATGTAGATAGCGATGACTTAACGATTGAAACCACCAAACAAATTTTCGCATCTGCTCCATCTAGAGCAAGGAGAATTGTTAAAATGGGAGATATATTAATGTCAACTGTCCGTCCGAATCTTTTAGGATTTACTTTAATTCGAAATGATGTTAAAAACTTAATAGCATCAACAGGATTTGCGGTTCTTACAGCCCACAAATGCAGTAATGAATATTTATTTCAATATCTTTTTTGTCCCGGCATTTCAAAACAGTTTTATCAATTGTTAGTTGGTTCAAATTATCCAGCTATTAATTCATCTGATGTCAGAAAACTAAAAATAGCACTCCCTCCTCTTCCAGAACAAAACGCCATAGCCACCTGCCTCAGCATCATTGATGAAACCATTACTAAAACCAACCAACTTGTTGCCCAAAAAGAACTGCGTAAAAAATGGCTTATGCAGCAGTTGCTTACTGGGAAGAAAAGATTAATGGGGTTTGACAATACGAAATGGAAAATTCAATCATTGGAAAACTTTATTAAGTCAATAGTTAGAGAAGTTGACAAGCCCACTGAACCTTATTTGGGGATAGGAATTAGAAGCCACGGGAAAGGAACTTTCCTTAAACAAGATGAGCAACCAGAAAAAAACAGTATGGATAAATTCTATGTGGTTCGACCTGATGATTTAATTGTGAATATAACTTTCGCATGGGAGCAAGCAATTGCAATAGTGCGAACTGAAGATGATGGAGCACTTGCTTCTCATAGATTTCCAACATTCACATTTATCAAGGACAAAGGGCACCATGATTTCTTTAGATTTTACATTATTAAGCCAAGAATGAAATATATGCTCCAATTGATTTCACCTGGAGGTGCTGGCAGAAACAGGGTAATGAGCAAATCCGATTTTATTAAACTTGAGTTTTTACTTCCAGAATATAAAGAACAAACCGCAATTGCCCAAGTATTACAAGCAGCCGATAAAGAAATACAACTGCTGAAAGCTAAATCGGAGAAGTTGAAGGAGCAGAAGAAGGGGATGATGCAGGTGTTGTTGACGGGTAAAGTGAGGCTTAAAATAAATACAACATAATGCATGAATACATCTGAAACATTTAAAGAGTTCTTATCAAACATCAAGATTAACGATGATAAAGCTGATGACATTTCGTATCGTTATGGGCGTATTACGAAATCGTTAAACCGGGAATTTCGTGATACCGATTCGAAAATAGCAAATAGTCTGCAAATTGGTTCCTATGGAAGATATACTGGAATAAACGGCATTTCAGACTTAGACATGCTGTATATAATGCCTGCTTCAAAGTGGGTTGATTATAATAAATTCGGAGGACAGACCAAATTGCTACAAGATACTAAATCTGCGATATCTAAGACCTATTATTCCTCTGACATAAAGGTAGATAGATGTGTGGTTACGGTGAGTTTTACAGATTCTCACATTGATGTACAACCAGTTTTTGAATTAGAAGACCAAGATTACAAATATCCAGATACTTATAATACCGGCTCTTGGAAAGTTACAAAACCAAGAAAGGAAATGGATGCTATGGTCGAATTTTTACCTAATAAGAATCGAAACCTTAGGCGACTTTGTAAAATGGCCAGATCATGGAAGAACAAACATGGAGTATTTATGGGTGGTCTTTTGATTGATACACTGGTTTACAATTTTTTGAAATCAACAACCTGTTATGATGAAAAGAGTTTTGCCTGTTATGATGAAATGTGCAGAGACTTTTTTAAGTACCTATATGACCAGCCAAGAGATCAGAAGGAATATGGTGCTTTAGGGAGTAAACAACGAGTAAAGGTTAAAAAATCTTTCAAAAGAAAAGCGAAAAAAGCTCTTGATTTAGCTGAGGAGGCGATTGATGCAACTTCCGATAAAACAAAACACAATAAATGGCGAGATGTTTTTGGAAATAATTTCCCAAAATATGAAAGTGAAGAAAAAGAAGCTCAATTGATTAACCATAGTTATAGAAACACAGAAGAATTTATTGAATCAAATTACCGAGTTGATATTCGGTATGATTTAAAGATTGATTGTGAAATAAGACAAGATGGTCATCGCGATGGCTTGCTGCGTGAATTTCTTTTCAAGAAGATAAGATTAATGCCTAATAAGTCATTAAGATTTTATATTGATAGAATAGATGTTCCTTTCCCTTATGAGGTAAAATGGAAAGTTACCAATCGAGGAGAAAAAGCAATAAAAAGAGATTGTATAAGAGGACAAATAATTGATGATTTGGGTTCTTTTGAAAGAAAAGAAAGTACAAATTTCAAGGGAAGCCATTTTGTGGAGTGCTACATAATTAAAAATCATGTTGTGGTTGCAAGGGACACAATCGATGTTCCTATTTCAGAATAATTAAAAAACAAAATTATGAATGAACACCAAAACTTATTAGAATCTCAGATAAGAGAAATATACGGAAGGGTCGTTTACACACACAAAACCCATGAAAAATGTGCTGACCTTCTCAAAGGTAGAAGTGATTGCTTAAAGTTTATTGAAATCGCTTTATCAGCATTGACAACTACAAGTATTTTAGTTGTTTTATTTGGCGATGGTATTATTTTTCAGTTTGTTGCAACGTTATTTTCTACCGCCCTTTTAGGATTAACCTTATACTCAAAAGACTTTAATCTTTTGGCAATAGCTGAAAAGCATAAGCAGGCAGCATTAGATATTCTTGAAGTAAGAGAACTGTTTCTTTCATTACTAGTAGATATCAGGATAGGGAATAATGCAATTGAAGAACTTCAGCAAAGAAGAGACGAATTGAACGAAAAACTTGTAAACACATATCGAGGAGCTCCTAAAACAATTAATAAAGCTTACCAAATTGCTTCCAAAGCCCTTCAGCAAAATGAAGAGTTCACATTTTCTGATGCAGAAATTGATAAGTTCTTGCCTGAAAAACTGAGAAAAAATTAATACTGTGTATTATAGCACTTAAAGAAAGACACGTGTTTCCGATACAGATGCTAGTTTGAATTCTAAAAGAGAAATTTCTGAAAAGCATATTCATTTTGGAACAAAAGAAGATGCCATGAAATGAGTAATGAAAAATCAAATGAAGAAGGTTAAGAATTTAATGATCTGAATACAACAAATTCAATGTCCTGAGATAGAAAATTGATAATAGAGCAGCTATGATAACAGATAATGATGTCCGTCTGGCAATAAAAATATCCCAGGTTTTGCAGGAGTATTTTGAAAAAGCTATTACCCATGGAGAACTCCGAACAACGGATGTATATGACATACTAGCCAGAAAGGGGGCGGTAGAAAAAGACAGGCATAATGGGGCCAAATTCAGGGAGTTTTTGCAGCATCTGAAAAAAAACAACCAACTCTATCTTATTCCCCAATGCCGTGCTGAGGATAATGGTGGGGACTATACAAATTGGTTTTTTCACTCAGAACCAGGAAAAACTATCAAGGCAAAGAACCTGAAACCACTAGCAGAAATGGGTAAAAAGTCATCAGTGGATGAAAATGAGGTTAAGAAAAAAGTAGCTCAATACCCAAAGCGTGATACAACTAAATTTACTCCAAAAGAAATAGAAACACGAGTTAATTATCCAAGGTCTTTTGGGTTCTGGAAGCAGGAAGAAGAAAAATTGCTTCTTGAAGTGGTTAAGGAGATTAAAGATCCATTTAAACTCAGTGAACTTTTTCAGCGGCAACCCTCTGCGATTCAAACCCGGCTGAGAGAAAAATTCAATATCATAATTTAACCCTTCATGGATACTCCCTCTTTTAAAGAAGATCATATCAGCCAAATACCAGCTTTGCAATTGCTGCAAAAGCTGGGATATACTTATCTGAGCCCAGCTGAGGCTGATAAGCTCCGCAGCGGAAAAACCACCAATGTGTTACTCGAAGATATTTTGCGTAAGCAGCTGAAACTGATCAATTCTATCAGGATTGGAAGTTCCCGGGAAGAAAGATTTACGGATGCCAATATTGAAAATGGTATCCGTGCATTGAAGGAATTACCCATGAATGAAGGCTATATTGCAGCCAGCGAAACGGTTTACAACCTGCTCACTTTGGGCAAGGCTTTGGAACAAAGCATTGACGGTGATAAAAAGAGTTATACCCTCAAATACATGGATTGGGAAACTCCTGAAAACAATGTGTTTCATGTAACCGAAGAATACAGTGTGATGCGCAGCATGAGCAGGGAACATTACCGCCCTGACCTGGTCTTGTTTGTAAATGGAATTCCCTTATGCATCATTGAATGCAAAAGGCCTGATATGAAGAATCCGCTTGGGCAAGCCATCAGTCAGCATTTACGAAGCCAGCAGGAAGACGGTATCCGAAGTTTATATGTTTATTCACAGATTATCCTAAGTATTGCCACGCAGGAAGCTGCCTTTGCCACCAATGCCACCCCCGAAAAATTCTGGTCAAAGTGGCAGGAGAAGTTTACAAACGCTTCGGACGAACCGCATTACAGAAATACCTTACAGGAATTAAAGAACAAACCATTAACCATTGAACAGAAGGACAATCTGTTTGAGGAACGTTTCAGATATGTTCGAAGCTATTTTGATGCGCTCGAACAGGAGAACATTTTTCCAACCATCCAGGACGAATATCTTTATGGTTTATGTCGGCCCGAACGCTTACTTGACATAATATTCAATTTTATACTTTTCGACAACGGGGAAAAGAAAATTACACGCTACCAGCAATACTTTGCCATTAAAAAAGCCATGCAGCGCCTGTTCTTTGTGGAAGGCGGAAAGCGAAAAGGAGGAGTCATCTGGCATACCCAGGGAAGCGGAAAATCATTAACCATGGTAATGCTGGCACAGGCAATCGCCCTTGAGAAATCCATACGCAACCCTAAAATTGTATTGGTGACCGACCGAACTGACCTGGATGATCAGATAACTAAGACATTTCGTAAATGCGGGATGTTTGTTGAGAATGCTACCACCGGTCAGAGACTTGTTGAATTGCTTGAAAGCAAAAGCGATGCGGTGGTCACTACTATCATCAATAAGTTTGCTGCCGCCGTTAAGAAAATTAGGAAACCTCTTGAAAGCCATGATATTTTTGTCCTGGTGGATGAAGGGCACCGCACCCAGCACGGAACCTTCAACATTGAGATGCAAAAGACGCTTCCCAATGCGTGTTTTATCGCTATGACAGGCACACCCCTCTTCAAAAAAGACAAGAGCACAGCGGTCAGATTTGGTGGCATCATAGATTCTTACACGGTAGACCAGGCTGTGAAGGATAAAGCAGTTGTGCCTTTACTCTATGAAGGAAGGCTTGCCCGCCAGGAAGTCAATTCAAAACCCCTGGATGTTTTCTTTGAAATGGTTTCTGAACCTTTAACCGAATATCAAAAAGCGGATTTCAAGCATAAATTCAGTAGGGCAGACCAATTAAACGGGGCGGAGCAAAAGATTTATGCTATCGCTTGGAATATCAGCCTCCATTTCCGTGACAATTGGCAAGGCACCCCTTTTAAGGCCCAACTGGTTTGCGATAAAAAGATCAATGCCATTCGCTACAAGGAATTCCTTGATGAAATTGGCCTGGTGAGCAGTGAAGTGCTGATTTCGGCCCTTGATGAAAGGGAGGGTGAGGACAGTGCTTATGAAAGTTCAAGTGAGAAAGAAAAGCGTTTCTGGAAACGAATGATGGAAGAACATGGGAATTCAAAAACCTATGAGAAGAACCTGATCAATCGTTTTAAAAATCAGAAAGACCCGGAAATAATTATAGTTGTTGACAAGCTTTTAACAGGCTTTGATGAGCCTAAAAACACAGTGCTTTACCTGACCCGGAATTTGCAGGGGCATAAATTATTACAGGCAATTGCCAGGGTTAACCGCATTTACCAGGATAAAGAATTTGGTTATATCATCGACTTTTACGGAGTTATCGAAAACCTGGATGACGCCCTGCTTTTGTATTCCTCCTTTGAAGATTTTGATACGGAAGACCTGGAAGGGACATTGGTCAACATTAGCGAGGAAATCAAAAAGCTGCCACAAAAGCATTCTGAACTTTGGGATATTTTTAAAACCGTTGCCAATAAGCGCGATGCCGAAGCATACCAGGTTCTCTTAAAAGATGAAGCAATCCGGGCTATTTTCTATGACAAGCTGGCAATATTTGCCAAAGCCTTAAAGCTGTCAATGTCATCGCTTCAATTCTATAAAACGGTGGACGAGAAAACTATCAAGCGGTATAAGGAAGACCTCAATATGTTCCTGAAACTCCGGTTTGCGGTAATCAGCCGTTATAGCGATGCTATTGATTACAAGCAATACGAA
>Ga0079306_1000997_pt1 | contig 21443 bp, 20 predicted proteins | sample Methanotroph_Enr_FD_79181 | JGI IMG/M metagenome (GOLD analysis project Ga0079306, IMG submission 79181) | Enriched soil microbial communities from Old Woman Creek wetland in Ohio, USA - Methanotroph_Enrichment_5 | ecosystem: Environmental > Terrestrial > Soil > Wetlands | place: USA: Ohio...
ACTGGTAAGCGTCCTGCGTTTTCTGTTCGTTGTTTGAGGGATTAATTTATTTGATTCATATGTCTATTTGATTTATTTGCTTATTTTCCCGCTTTTGCGGAATCGATATTTTTTTGAATGGTAAAGTATAATGAATTACCGGTTTATAAGGCAATGTACGATTTGCATAAGGCTTTAAGGTATGCTAGCGCCCCCGCTGGCGCTGATTTGTAACTTAGCGAAGCGATCTCATGAGGCGAAGCCGAATAATCAGTGCCGGTACAATAAACAAAATACCAAAAGCTGGCGCACCGATGATTATGTATATAGTAGGACAACTTATTATGCATATGGTAAAGGATTGTTGGATATCTTTGTTATTGAATGATGGATTAGAGACAATTGACTAGCTAGTGGCACGGATTACAAATCCGCGCCAGCGGGGGTATTTAAGAATCATAAATAAATAACAAAGCTATAAAACCATGAAAGCGAAAATAAGACTTGTAGTTTTGAATATATTTTCGATAGTAATTTTAATGTGTTTGACAATTTCAAAATTAGTGGGGCAAAATATCGGCTCACTGAATTTAGCTAAAGAGAGTCAGCATTTCAATTTTTATTCAACCAATGGTGACATTAAAGTTTTAGATTCGCTGGCAATAACTTTAGAGAATAATTATTCCAGAATCACGAATCATTTAGGAATACAAATTGACAAAAAAATCGAAGTAAAAATCTTTCCAGATATTCAGGCTTTTCACGCCGCAATAAATCTTCCTGATGCCCCGGACTGGTTTGTCGGCGGAACAATGAATACTCATGAAATAGTGATGGTATCACCATTGCATCCCGGGAGTATTCATACATATGAATCCCTTATGCAGGTAATTGTGCATGAATTTACACATGTTGCGGTTTATAATGCACTTGGCGACAAAGGCTTTACCGGATTACCAAGATGGCTTAGTGAAGGATATGCACAATACGAAGCAGGCCAGGTAAATGAACATATACGCAAAATTGTAGCATCAAGTGTGATAGCAAAGACACCGCCAACATGGACACAACTTGATACCGTATCGGATATGGAATTTGGCAACATGAATGGTTATGGACTTTCTGTTACGATAGTAGAATTCCTGGTTGTTACATATGGTATTGACAAATTGGTTTTACTGATAAAAGAGCCTGAAAATTTTGAAATCATATACGGTTTGTCAGAATACACCCTTGAAAAACAATGGATTCAGTATTTAAAGAATGAAAAGATAGAATAACACCCGCTAGGGATCTGGCGCTACGGCTTCTTTTAAAAGAAGAGTGAGCAGGCCGCAGCGCCAGGCCACTGAACGTTAGCAGTCAGTGTAAAGAAAAACATTGCAGAAGTTATGAAATTAGAAGATTTTGGATACAATGACAAACTCCGGAAATTAAGAGTTGAGAATAACCTTTCCGGCTTTGAGATTGGAAGAGTGATTGCGGAACATAAGGAAAGATATATTGTAAAAACCGAAAACGGTGAATATGAAGCCGAAATAACAGGAAATTTACGGTTTTCAGCAAAAAGCCGTATAGATTTCCCGGCGGTTGGTGATTGGGTTGCATTGACAACGTATGATGCTGAATTTTCGGTAATCCATGAAACACTGCCGAGACTATCAATGATTACAAGACAAGCCGTTGGTCAATTCGGAGAGATACAGATAATAGCAACAAATATTGATTATGCATTTCTTATTCAAGCCGCTGACAGAGACTTTAATATCAACAGGCTTGAAAGATACCTGACAATTTGTTATTCGTCAAAAGTAAAACCAATCATTGTACTGACGAAAACGGATTTAATAAATGAACAAAAGATTACTGAAATTATTGACAGTATTAAACAACGAATAAAAGACATTGCAGTTTTTGCAATTAGTAACGAAACCCGGGATGGATACGAAGCACTTAAAATGACGATTGAAAAAGGCAAAACCTATTGTATGCTTGGTTCTTCAGGAGTGGGAAAGTCAACATTACTGAACAATCTCTCCGGAAAAACTGTAATGAGAACGGATTCTGTCAGCCTGAGTACAAATAAAGGAAAACACATAACAAGTCACCGGGAATTAATAGTTCTTGAAAGCGGAGGTATTCTGGTTGACAATCCGGGAATGAGAGAAGTAGGAATTGCGGATACTTCAGGCGGATTAGAAACTACTTTTGACAGAATTATCCGCCTTTCGCTGAATTGCAGATTTAAAGATTGTACACATACAAATGAAATCGGTTGTTCGGTAATTGAAGCAGTCGAAAAAGGAGAAATTGACAAAAAATCCTATGAAAACTATCTGAAAATGGAGCGGGAAAAAGCACATTTTGAATCAACAACTGAAGAGAGACGAAAAAAAGAGAAAGAGTTTGGAAAAGTGATGAAGAACTACAAAAAGGATATGAAGAAAAATAAGTTCTGAACCCGAAATCAGAGCCACGACTAAATTGAGAAAGGCAGATATAACTACAAATCCTTCGCTGGCGTCGCCCGACGTGTGCCGGTACCATTTAACCTTGTATACATATTTTAACTATCCTGCATAGCACACGCGCTGGCAAGGGATTATAATCTGCTTGCTGAATAGCTGTATATGTAACGATTATAAACGAACTAAATATAAAGTTCATTGTTACTATCCGGAAATAAGGCAGGTAAAACCGGGATACGAACCAAATAGCTTTTATCATCCTATTTAAGCCGTATTAAAGAGCAATCGTATGATTTTATCATACATACCCTGCCCGTTAGCGGCCATGGTGCAAAAACAACTCGCGGGATGAATATACCAACTAAAAATTAAATAATAGCTGCAATGTTTACAGTAGAACAAATTGAATCAGCCCACAGTAAAATTAAATCAGGAGCAGAATTTCCGAAATATATTCAGGAAATTAAAGAAATGGGAGTCACAGCATATGAAACGTGGGTTACAGATAGTCATACCAAATATTCCGGAAAGGATGACTTTACGACAAAATCCAAACCGAAATATGAAGCGTTGGCAATAGCGAATACGAGTGATAAAGAAAAGTTCAGTCAATATCTAAAGATCCACCAAAAGGGAGAAACAGACTATTTCACTTTTTGTAAACATTGTGCGGAAACAGGAATTGAAAAATGGATAGTTGACCTGGATAAAATGACTTGTATATACTACGACAAATCCGAAAATGAAATTCTGGTGGAAATTGTACCAACAACCTAAATAACAACGAACCGCTAACATCGGGTATACCCGTGCTCGTTTGCAGCAACCCTGCGACATTACTGGCATTAATCGACAGGCAATAAAACGAGCGGACAGGTAGTGTAATCAGTTAAAAAAAAATAAAATGAGAAATTTAATTTTTTTTATGCATACTTCGCTTGACGGTTTTGTAGCCGGGCTTAACGGAGAAATGGACTGGATAAAGGTAGACGATGAGTTGTTTGACTTTGTTGCCACTATGACGGACAAAGCCGACACTGCACTTTATGGCCGGGTAACGTATGAAATGATGCAAAGTTATTGGCCAACTGCCGGTGAACAACCAAACGCATCAAAACACGACAAAGAACATTCGGCCTGGTACAGCAAAGTTTCAAAAATCGTTTTATCAAGGACCATCAGCGAAAAAGGACTTGACAACACTACGGTTATCAGCGACCAGCTTGCTGACAACATAAATAAAATAAAAAAACAAGACGGAAAAAATATTTTAATCTTTGGAAGCCCGTCTGCTTCTCATTCATTACTAAGTCACGGTTTAATTGACGAGTTTTGGTTATTTGTCAATCCGATTATACTTGGAAATGGAATTCCGCTATTTAAAGATGCGATTGAAACGACAAAACTGAAACTTATAGAAACGAAAACGTTTTCTTGCGGAGTAATTGCACTTCACTACGAAACAAAACGAAATTAACGGCAACGATTTTGCGTAAATAATTTCAGGGCGGACAGGCACAACACGGCCCTGGAAAGGCAAAAGGGTATGCTGCTAACACGGGTTCAGCTTGGCTGAGAAAAGTTGTCCATCAATGCGACACCCAGCGCTCCAATATCCGGAATAAGAAACTTAAAAAATTAAAAATTAAAAATTATGGCACTGATCAATCCACACATCAACTTCAACGGGAATGCCGAAGAAGCATTCAATTTTTACAAATCAGTATTTGGCGGGGAGTTCGCCAGGATTGTACGCTTCAAAGACCTGTCGGGCACTGAATTCCTGGTAGCCGAAAAGGAGGCAAATAAAATAATGCACATTGCTTTGCCAATTGGCAAAAACATTTTAATGGCCAACGACGTTCCGGAAAGTATGGGACGGGTAGATGAAAATGAAAACAGGTCTAAGATATCGGTAAGTGCAGAAAGCAAAGAAGAAGCCGACAAAATATTTAGCGGGCTTTCGGCAGGTGGAACTATTGAAATGCCTATTGGCGACAGTCCCTGGGGTTCCTATTTCGGAATGTTCAGAGACAAATTTGGCATTGAATGGATGGTGGATTTTGACCCGAATCAGATCGGGAAAGTATAAGCGAAAAACAACGAACGCTTAACAGCCGCGCTGGCGCGTCTCCCGACGCGTGCCGGGAACATCTACCTTTGTATAATTAGTATTATCTTGAATCACTATGTCTGGCAAATCCAAAATAGTTGATGGTTATGTAGTGTATTTTGTAACCTTCACAAGGATTGATTGGATTAAAGTGGCATTGTTGAGTATGTGGTAATATTACGCCGTCACGCGGCAGGAGTTGCGCACCAGCAAGGGCCAGCAAAGGATTTGCTTCGTTTAAGCGATGATTCATGAATGATTAAGTCTTTTCATGATAGAAAAAAGCGGGAAAGTCTGATTCTTAATTTATACAAAGATTGCTGCCAATAATATATAGCAATGAATTCAATAGCTTTCTGCGAACCTTTTGACATCAGCGTTGAAATATCCTTACCAATTTATCGGTTTTTTTTGTATATTTAGGATCCTAAAACCTATTATCCTCTGACCCGGAATGAATCTTCACTTGGTCTGGATTAATTACTCAGTTCTCTAAACAAGTTAACAAGGTATTAACTTATAAATGAACTGTCATGAAAAAAACTATCCTTCTCATCATTTTTCTGGTTCTTGATTTTCTCATAGGTCAAGCACAAGACTACCTGATTAATTTTGCAGGTACTGGCGATACAAATGCGGTAACAAGTATAAAAGTTGATAATTTAACAAGGAACACGTCTGTTACCCTGAATGGCGGAGACATTCTGCATCTGACTGGTAATGTTGGGATTGGTGATATTAAAACTGCTGATGGCCGTTTGCAGATTTATCCAAACCCTATGGCAGAGAAAGCCATATTAACCTTTAAGGTGCCTGAAAGCAGTAATACACTTATTAGCATCTCGGACTTATCGGGAAGAACTGTGTATGAAACCAACAAATTACTTACCCCCGGCTCGCACAGTTTTCGGATTTACGGGATTGACCATGGGATTTATATAGTACGAATTATCGGAAGTAACTTTAACTATTCAGGCAAATTAACAAGTCAAGGCCTTAAACATAGCCAGTCAAAAATTGAATATGTATATTCTGATAACAGTACAATTGGAAATCGCCTTAAAAGTACAACCTCAACTATTGAAATGCCATATGCTGAGGGTGATATATTACTTTATACAAGTATTTCCGGACAATATAGCACAGTGATTACAGATGTACCAACTGGCAGTAGAACCATGACTTTCAATTTTACAGCGTGTACTGATTCTGATAAGAATAACTATCCTACAGTAAAAATATTTAATCAGGTATGGATGGCCAGGAATCTTGCCTATTTACCGTCGGTAAGTCCTTCTACAGTTAATTCATATACCACGCCTGTTTACTATGTACATGGCTACCAGGGAACCAGTGTTGAAGAAGCTAAGACTAATCCCAATTATAGCACCTATGGTGTATTATACAATTGGGAGGCTGCCAAAACTGCCTGCCCCTCCGGATGGCATCTGCCATCAGATGCAGAATGGACTACAATGACAAATTACTTAGGCCTCGCAGCTGGTGGCATGATGAAAGAAACAGGCATAATTCATTGGAAAGACCCAAATATAGGTGCCACAAACGAAAGTGGTTTTACAGCCTTGCCTGCTGGTGCCCGTGATGATGTATCTCTTTTTGGTAGTCTAAGTCGTTCTACCTACCTATGGTCATCTTCCCCGGTTGAGCCGTCAGCAGCCTGGTATATATACATGACCTACCAGGAAAACGTTGTACACAGGACATATTGTTACCGGGTTTATGGGTTCTCTGTGCGCTGTATCAAAGATTATTAGTCAGCCTCCGATGGCGCGCGTTCAATGTCATTAAGTTAAGCATTTCCTGATCTGAGAACAAGGATTACTCGCTTTGTTCGTGAGAACGCTTCGCTTAGTTAACGAATTATGATTTTGAATATAGATCGTTGAAATACCTATACTTCGAACATCAAAAACCGGTGTTCCTTGTTCGGATTTCGAAAGACATTTCCATAACTTAATAGCATTGGGCGCGCTCCAGCAAAGGATAAAAGCAGCCCGGTTCCCGATGGAGAAACTGTTGGAAAATCCGGTAGCAACTGTAAAATAGTTTATAGCGCAGCAGGCATATGTCCACCTGCTGACCAGATTCAAACACACCTACTTTAAATAAGGCATCTTTGATGAAATGCAAACCAGATTATATTTACTTTTGCCCTGGACAATGGAACAGAAAAAGAAATTGAACCTATGCTTCGAATGCCTTTCAACTTATAAGTTATTAAGAGAAACTAATATGCATTAATACTCCCGGATAGTAACTTATTTTGTAGCACCACACCATCCGTATTCTGAATATTTCTGAGAGATCGCCGGTAAAGAGTGGTGTCGGTTTTAAATCAGAGAATACCATTCATAAACCAGGTTATCCCATAAAGGTTGCTCGCCAGTAAAGCCTTTTTAGGTTTCACTTGTTACAAGGATGATAAAACTGTATCCTGAACTCATTACATAAAGAGAGGTATCAATTGAAAGAACAGCGAATCGTTTTGTCAACCGGATCACTATTTTTCAGCCTGCTATGAAAATATTAATTATCGAAGATGAACGGACATTATCGGATTCCATCGTTGAATACCTCGACGGAGAAGGACACCTGTGTGAGGTCGTATACACGTACCATGAGGCAGAAGAAAAAATTGATTTTTACCAGTACGATTGCATGATAATTGACATCAACCTTCCTGACGGCAGTGGTTTGGACCTGATAAAACTGTCGAAGGAAAAATCAATTTCCAGCGGAATCATCATCATTTCGGCCCGTAATTCATTGGAAAATCGCATTGAAGGGTTGGAAACAGGTGCAGATCATTACCTCACAAAACCCTTTCATCTTGCCGAACTGAATGCTCACCTGAAATCAATTCACCGGAGGATCAGTTATAGCGGGAGCAATGAATTGGTTGTAAATGAGATAAAATTGATACCGGATGAACATATTGCCTACGTTAATGATCAGAAACTGACCCTGACAAAGAAAGAATATGAGCTGCTCTTATTCTTTCTTTCCAATAAAAACAGGATCATCACCAAAGCCGGCCTGGCCGAACATTTATGGGGCGACTACATGGATTCAGCCGATTCTTATGATTTCATCTATACTCATATTAAAAATCTGCGCAGGGAACTTTTAAAGAAAGGATGCCCTGATTACATTAAAACAATTTACGGACTGGGATATAAATTCGACCTCACTTGAGACTCTTAACCAAAACAACCCTCAATTTATTATCCATCTCCCTGTTTATCTTTCTTTTTGGGGTGGTGGCTTTTTACTATTCCCTGCGTATCCAGGTTAACCGGAACATCAACCAGGAGATGGAGAAAAGAAAATTAAGCATCATCAGTGAGTTGGAATCAGCTCATTCGGCAAACAAACCACCTGTCAATCAGAACGAGATCGTTTTAATCTCCCCCCTGGACCAGGTTAAACCTCGCGACAGTTATTCCGACACGCTCATATATAACCAGGCTGAAAAACGCTATCAGATCTTCAGGCAAAAGGGTTTTGTCCAAAAAATCGATAACCGGGAGTATTACATCCAGATATTCAAATCTCTTGAAGAGACGGATAACCTTATCGTCCGGATTGTTATCATTATGACGATCATGGTTTTCATGCTCATCATTGCCCTATTGGTTGTAAACCGGTATTCTTCCCGACGGGTCTGGAGCGTGTTTTACGATACGGTGGCAAAAATCACCCGCTATGATCTGAATTCTCATGAAGAATTTTCACTGGAAAAGTCTGATGTCAGCGAATTTGACGATCTGAACAGGGTATTGCAGGCCATGACCGTGAGGATTAAAAATGATTACCTTAACCTGAAAGAGTACACCGAAAATGCCTCCCACGAGATTCAAACACCTCTGGCCATCATCAGTTCAAAACTGGAATTGCTTCTCCAGTCAGGTGAAATGAACGAAAAACAATATAAAGCCTTGGCCGATGCCTATGAAGCATCAATCAGGCTTTCACGCTATAACAAAACATTGATCCTTTTGGCTAAAATTGAGAACAAACAATTTCCTGAATCTCAAACGGTCAGCCCCGAAATTATAATCGAACATCAGCTGGAAAACCTGGATGACCTGATCCGGGACAAAAAGATTGAAATTATAAAAAGAATACAAACTGGGGTCAATATTCAGATGAATCCATACCTGGCTGAAATGCTAATTGTCAATTTGATTAAAAACGCCGTCAGGCATAACATAACTAACGGAAAACTTATTATTGAAGTGAACGACCGCTTCCTGAAAATTGCAAATACCGGCTCTGCAGGACAGTTAGACACAAACCTGCTTTTCAATCGTTTCTACAAATCATCCTCCTCTCCTGAGTCTTTAGGCCTTGGCCTTGCTATAGTTCAGAAAATATGCTCCCTGTATGGATTTACCATCCATTATAGCTACGAAGACGAGATGCACTGTATGCAGATAAATCATAAAGTTAATACAGACTCTTTATAAATTATTCATACTGGTAATTTATAATCATTCCTGACAATGCATCGGAATGTTAACTTCGCATAAACAAGATATATGGTTTCGAATCATGAAAAACAAGCTTTAATTTCTTAAATAACGGCTTTTCATACTGATATTCAATTTTTTAACAAAACTGCAGTGCAGCTTTAGGTTTGAATTTGTTTTCATAAAAAATAAACATAATCCTTTTTGTAAATCCCGGTCTGGCCGAAGGATTATTCAGAAATAAAATCTGGCCTTATAACTCCAGATTTACTACAGAATGTATTTTTAATATTGCACCGTTCAATAATATAATCAGGTATTATATAATGATAGGATTACTCGGATTAAATCATAAATCAGCACCCATCGAGGTCAGAGAGCGCTTCGTATTTTGCGAAGAAGATATCAAACGATTTGTTCCACTGCTTATTGAAAAAGGCATTTCAGGTGCAGTAGTTTTATCTACCTGCAACCGAACTGAAATTTATTACGAAAAGGATGAGCAAATTACCTCGATAAGCCCGCAGGAAATAGAAAACGTTTTGTTTACCTACAGAAAAGCGGATTTCGATACCAAAAAATATTTCTATCACCAGGAGAACGAAACAGTAGCCTCGCACCTTTTCCGGGTTGCTTCAGGCCTGGATTCTATGGCTTTAGGTGAATACCAGGTTGTTACCCAGATAAAAGAGGCGCTTCAGATCAGCAAATCACATAATTTGATGAGCTGCGTGCTGACTAAACTTTTTAACGACGCCCTTAAAACAGGCAAACAGATCCGAACAGATACTTTGCTTAATAAAGGCGCTGTTTCTATCAGTTATGCGGGTGTAGAACTTGCAGCTAAAAAATTACATCCGTTGAGCGCACACCCGGTATTACTTATCGGAGCAGGGCAAACCGGTGAATTAACATTGCAGAACCTGGTTCAAAAGGCATGTACGAAGCTGACTATCATAAACAGGACGAAAGATAAAGCAATTGAATTGGCCGCGAAATACAACAGTATAGCGGGTGAATTTGATCAGCTGGAACAGCTTCTTATTGAAAATGACATTATCATAACCTCTACCGCATCGCATAAACCGCTTATAAATACCCAAATGGTGATGGCGGCCATGACCGAAAGAAATGGCAAACCTTTGCTTTTTATTGATTTATCGGTTCCAAGAAACGTTGAAGTCGAAGTAGGTCAACTTGATCAGGTACATGTGTACGATGTGGATGACCTGAAGGCCGTAATTGAAAATAACCTGGAGAAAAGAAAAGGCGAAATAGCATTGGCTGAAAGAATAATCGAAGAATCGGTGGCGGAATATTCGGAATGGTTAAACATAAGAGCCCTGGCTCCTACTTTCCAGACTATCACCGCACAATTTCAGGAAGTCAGTAAATCCGTACTGGAAGTATTTTCAAAAAATCTCAATGAGAGTGAAGTTGAACAGGCCATCGAATATGGAGATATTATTACCCGTAAATTAATCCGGTTGATGATAGAGAATATCAAATCAGTAACAGACAATGGGAGCAAGCGGGAATATATTCCGGTAGTCAATCAATTATTTTCACAAAATTAGAATGAATCAAACCATAAAAATTGGCACAAGAGGCAGCCAGCTTGCTCTTTTCCAGGCCAATGTTGTAAAAGCAGCCCTTGAAGAAAAATTCCCGGATTATACTTTTCAGATTATAATCATCAAGACAAAAGGGGACATTATATTAGATGTGCCTCTTTCGAAAATCGGAGATAAAGGCCTGTTTACCAAAGAACTGGAAATTGCCATGTTCGATGACAAAATTGATATGGCCGTTCACAGCCTGAAAGATCTGCCCACTCAATTTCCCGACGGAATTAAATTAGGAGCTACGCTTAAGCGTGGTGAGGTTCGCGACGCTTTGATAAGTACAGATAAACGCACCCTCAGTTCACTGACAAAGTCCGATGTAATAGCAACATCCAGTTTAAGACGTAAAGCACAGCTGCTGCGCATAAACAAAGATTTTAACATCGTCGAAATCCGTGGTAATGTAAATACCAGGATACGAAAAATGCAGGAAGGGTATTGCGATGTCATGGTAATGGCCGGAGCAGGTCTTCAGCGGTTAGGCCTCGATGCGTATATTTCGGAACTGATTGATGCTGACTTAATGATTCCGGCTTGCAGCCAGGGTGCAATCGCGGTTGAAATCCGTGAAAATGACAGGCTTATTGAAGAAATTGTTTCACAAATTAACGATCACGAAACCGCTCTTGCCACCCAAGCTGAACGTGCGTTTTTAAGAACCCTGGAAGGGGGTTGCCAGATACCGGTCGGCAGTTACAGCAGTATCAACGGTGACTTGTTTGAGATCACAGGTTTTATTGCAGGTATAAACGGTGAAGAATATATCAAGGATAAGGCGCAAGGTCCGGCAGGACAAGCTGTTGAAATTGCCAAAAACCTGGCCGAAGAACTACTCAGTAAAGGAGGCAGGGAAATCCTGGATGAAATCCGGAACCTGAATCTTTACGGGACTTCTGAACTGCCACTTAAAGGAAAAGTGTTTATTTCAACCAGGGCGCTGGATCAGGATGACACATTACCGGATTTACTGACTTCAAAAGGCGCCGAAATTATATCATTCCCAATGATTGAGATCAAAACCTCAATATTAACACTGGCGGAAACTGAGGTTTTCAAGAATATTAATACCTACCAATGGATTTTCTTTACCAGCAGAAACGGCATTATCCATTTTTTCAAACATCTGATCGGAGTTACCGGAAGCTCCGTATTACCTGATTCAGTTAAGATAGCAGTAATTGGTGGGAAAACGGCGTCGGAGCTTGAATACTACGGGTTTAAAGCCAGTATGATTGGTAAGGGAAAAAGTTCAGCTGATCTCGTTTCGCAATTTCGCCAGGTTTACAATCCTAAAAGCATGAAAATATTATTGGTATTGGGAAACCTGGCCAATGATACTCTGAAAAGCCAATTAGCACCTGATAATGCCGTCGAACGTATCAATGTCTATCAGACTTATCAGCCCAAATCTGCCGACCCTTCGGTGATTGAACGGATCAAAAACAGCCTGTATGACCTGATATTATTTACCAGCCCATCCACGTTTCAGCATTTCTGCACAATTGTCGGAAAAGAAGTTATCGGTCAGCTGAAAATGGCCAGTATTGGATCTACTACTTCAAAAACAATCCGGGATGCCGGATATGAGCCCTTTCTGACCGCTCAAAAATCGAATGCAGAAGGGCTTACAGAAGAAATCATTAAATTTTATCATCAATAATCATTTAAAACATAAAAAAATGGAATTCCCTACTACCAGATTGAGAAGACTGAGATATAATGCCGTATTGCGTCAGATGGTTACCGAAACCAAATTATCAGCCGATGATTTTGTTATGCCCTTGTTTGTATGCTCAGGCACAAAAGTAAAAAACCCTATCAGTTCCATGCCGGGCAATTACCAGCTCAGTGTTGACCTGTTAGTGGAAGAGTGCAAAAATATCTATAAATCAGGTGTGAAAGCAGTGCTGTTATTCGGCATTCCACCCGTAAAAGATGAAGACGGAAGTGTTGCCTGCGAACATAACGGAATAGTTCAGCAAGCCATCCGTGCCATAAAAAAGGAGTTACCCGAGATGTATGTAATTGCAGATGTCTGTAATTGCGAATATACAGTTCACGGTCATTGCGGGACTATAGTGGATGGAGATGTTGATAATGACCTTACATTAGTGACACTTGCCAGGCAATCCTTATCCCTGGCCGAATCGGGAGCGGATATGATCGCTCCAAGCGACATGATGGATGGCCGTGTAGGAGTAATACGCGAACAACTTGATGCCAATGGTTTTTCCAAGATTCCGATCATGGCTTATTCAGCCAAATATGCTTCGGGATTCTACGGCCCTTTCAGGGAAGCAGCAGAAAGTGCACCCAAATTCGGAAACAGGGCGACCTACCAGATGAATCCTGCCAACTCAAACGAGGCAATGAGGGAAGTGGAACTTGACATTATTGAAGGCGCCGATATTGTAATGGTGAAACCTGCACTGAGTTACCTGGATGTGATCCACCGCGTAAAAACCGAATTCAGGCTGCCGGTAGCGGCATACAACGTAAGCGGTGAATTTTCAATGGTGAAAGCGGCAGCGGCAAACGGATGGATCGACGGCCCTAGAGTGATGATGGAAATTTTAACCTCCATCAAAAGAGCTGGTGCTGATATTATCATCACCTATCACGCCGTTGAAGCAGCCGATATATTAAATGGCAAATAAGTCTGACTTTAGACGTAATTTAAGTATGCAACAAGACAAGAGTATAGCTGCTTTTCAAAGAGCACAGAAATCCATTCCTGGAGGTGTAAACTCACCGGTGAGGGCTTTTAAAAGTGTAGGTGCAAATCCTGTTTTTGTCAAACAGGCAAAAGGGACCCTAATTACCGACCTCGACGGGAATGAATACATTGATTTTCTCGCTTCCTGGGGACCGTTGCTTTTCGGGCATGCCCACGACACCATTTTAGCTGCCATCGCCGAAGCCGCCCGGAAAGGAACAAGCTTTGGCGCCCCTTCCGAATACGAAACTGAAATGGCTGAACGGATCATCCGGATGGTTCCATCAATAGAAATGGTACGCATGGTGAGTTCGGGTACCGAAGCAACCATGAGCGCCATCCGGCTGGCTCGCGGTTATACCAAAAGGGAAGCATTCATCAAATTTGACGGAAATTATCACGGACACGGCGACAGCTTTCTGATTAAGGCAGGATCGGGAGCAATTACATTAGGAATCCCCGACAGTCCGGGCATTACCGAAGGTACTGCTAAAGACACCCTCATTGCAGAGTATAATAATCTCGATTCGGTGAAATCACTTTTTCGTGAAAAAGGCGATCAGATAGCCGCTGTAATCATTGAGCCGGTTGCAGGGAATATGGGAGTAGTGGCTCCCACGAAGGAATTCCTGCAGGGATTAAGAAAAATTACCTCCGAATATGGAGCCCTCCTGATTTTTGACGAAGTGATCACCGGTTTCAGGTTGGCTAAAGGCGGCGCCCAGGAATATTATGGGGTACTTCCGGATTTGACCACCTTAGGCAAAATTATCGGCGGCGGTCTTCCGGTAGGAGCTTATGGCGGGCGAAAAGAAATCATGGAGATGATGGCTCCCATAGGCCCTGTTTACCAGGCAGGCACCTTATCAGGTAATCCATTGGCGATGTCAGCAGGCATTGCAATGCTCACCATGATCGACGAAACAAAGGACCTCTATACTGAACTTGAACGAAAAGCGTTGAAGTTGGAAGAAGGAATTCAAAGAAATCTGGCATCCACAGGTGTCAAAGGCATTGTGAATCGCGTAGGATCGATGATGACCCTCTTTTTTACTGACGAGAAACAAGTTACAAATCTCCGCGAGGCAATGAAATCAGATACCGGTAAATATGCCGAGTATTTCAGATCGTCACTTGAAAGCGGGATCTATCTTGCCCCATCCCAATTTGAATGCCTGTTTGTTTCATACGCACATACCGATAAAGACATTGAAATCATTATTGCTGCTAACCTAAAATCATTGCAGAAACTTCATTAATAGTACATTAATAATATTACATGGGCAATTCCATCTTTATAAAGACATTAAAAGGCGAATCCACTTCCCGGCCACCTGTATGGTTTATGCGCCAGGCCGGCCGGGTTTTACCAAATTACCTGAAATTACGTGAGCAGTATAGCTTTTCGGAGTTATTGCATTCACCGCAGTTGGCAGCCAAGGTAACTTTACTGCCAGTGGATGATCTTGGCGTGGATGCAGCCATCCTGTTCTCCGATATCCTGGTCATTCCGGCAGCATTGGGTATGGATTTAAAATTCACGGATTCGGGTCCAAAATTTGATGTGGCACTGAAAGAATTAACCGATCCTGTCGCTCACCTGAAACCGGATGCTTCACAACTGAATTATATATACGATGCCATTGACGAGATCATCCGGGTTAAACCTCCGGAGATACCTTTGATCGGATTTTGCGGGGCGCCTTTTACAACGCTTTGCTATATGGTACAGGGTTTAAGTTCCAATCATACTTTCCCGGATGCAGTTGCTTTGTTGTATAAAAACAAAGCGATGGCTCACAAACTTCTGGCTGCAATTACAGAGCTATCCGTTGAATATGCAAAGAACCAGGTGAAACACGGTGTTGCTGCTTTTCAGATTTTTGAGACTCATGCCGGCTTAATCCCTTCGGATCTCTATTTTGAGATGATGATGCCTTATGTAAGGCAAATATCCAGGGCGGTGAAAGAAGCCGGTTGCCCGGTGATATTTTTACCTAAAGGATTAGGATACGGAATCAGGAATATACAACCCGAAGATATCGATTTTTTAAGCATCGACTGGCAAATGCCAATAGGTGAAGCCCGTGAACTTGTTCACCGCGGAATCGGCATTCAGGGCAACCTGGATCCACGTTTGCTGCAGGCTGATCCTGATACCATCCTCGGAACACTGGAGAAGTATGTTGCTTTCGGTTCAAAAGAAACAAAATGGATTTTCAACCTGGGGCATGGATTCATCCCGGGTATCCCTTTCGATAATGCCAAACTGGTTGTGGATTGGGTTAAACGCACTAACTGGGAAAGAGGGTAACAGCATGAATATAAGCGCAGATTTTCTGGATAAATACAATATTTCGGGTCCACGATACACAAGTTATCCCCCGGCAAATTTTTTCAATCCGGAATTTAAAACTTCTGATTATATAAGTGAAATCAGTGCGTCCAACCAACAACGCCCTGATAATATTTCACTTTATATTCATATCCCTTTTTGTCCGCATCGTTGCCATTTCTGCGGGTGCAGCACCGTAATTGCTCAACGCAAACAGGTGGTTGAAAGATACATCAAAGCAATTAAGACAGAGATCGGGAATGTTTCCGCCCTGCTCGAATCATCCCGCAAAGTTACCCAGATCCATTGGGGAGGAGGCACTCCGAATTCCATAGCCATGGATTATATCCGGGAGGTTATGGATTATATAAAAGGTAGTTTTGTTCTTCATGATCATGCCGAAATTGCAATGGAATGCAGCCCGGCATACCTGGATTACCACGATATAGATCAGCTTGCCGAAATGGGATTCAACCGGATCAGTCTCGGCATCCAGGATTTCAGGGAGGATGTGCTCAACGCTGTGAATCGCCAGTTTCCAAAACATCCTGTAAAAGATGTAGTTGACTATCTGCGGGAAAAAGGATTTCGGGGTATTAACCTCGACTTTATTTACGGGCTCCCCATGCAAACGGTCGAAAGTTTTTATCATACAATCGAAGAAGCCATCCGTATCAGGCCCGATCGCATTGTAACCTTCTCATACGCGCATGTTCCCTGGGTGAAAGAAGCCCAGAAACAACTGGAAAAGATCGGGCTACCGGATGCAAGCCAAAAAATGGATATGCTCATTCAGAGTACATCACAGCTTGAAAAGGCCGGTTATTGCTCCATCGGGATAGATCATTTTACTTTACCCGGTGACGATTTAACCAAGGCATTCAAAAACAAACAGCTGCATCGAAATTTTCAAGGGTACTGCACCCTGGAAACAACCGGCCAGGTATATGCCTTTGGATCGTCATCCATCAGCCAGCTATGGGGCGCTTACGCCCAGAATTACAAGGATATCACAAGATACATCGAATCGGTTGAGTCATCAGGTTTTGCCATCGAAAGAGGATATAAACTAAGAACTGATGAGCAGATCGTCCGGTCAGCCATCAATCAGATCATGTGCAACGGGGTGCTGGTTTTTGAAGAACTTGCTGTTCAATTCGGGATACCGGTTTCCGAAATTAAAAGAATACTTACGTTTGATCCTGCCAAATTCCACGATTTTATCTCTGACGGCCTTATGGTGCTAGATGAGAATAAGATCCAGCTATTGGATAAAGGCTTTCTTTGCGCCAGGAATATAGCAATGGCATTGGATCCGGCGCTTAAAAAAGGAGAGCAGGTTTATTCCAGAACTGTTTAAGAAGTTTTGACTTGTTCCTGTTCGTACTATAAAAATATGTTGACGGATTTAGTTCACACTTTATGAGAGACACTGTAATTCTTGGAGCCGGGATAACCGGGCTGACTACTGCATATCACCTGAAGAAAAAGCAGGCTGATTTTGTCGTATTGGAACAATCGGATCGTGTCGGAGGTGTGATCCGGTCGGTTTCGGAAAAGGGATTTCTTTACGAAGAAGGGCCTAACTCAGGTGTACTTGGCAATATCGAAGTTTTACGGTTATTTGAAGAATTAAAGAATGATTGCGAACTTGAGATAGCCAATAAAAATGTAAACAAACGTTATGTCCTTAAAAGCGGAAAGTGGGAAGCATTGCCATCAAGCTTATCCACTGCAGTAAAAACTCCGCTTTTCAACCTCAGCGACAAATTCAGGATCCTCCTGGAACCGTTTCGGGCTGCCGGCAAGAATCCGGATGAAACCTTGGCTGAAATGGTAAAAAGACGGCTGGGCAAAAGCTTCCTGGATTATGCCATCGATCCTTTTATTTTAGGCGTTTACGCCGGTGATCCGAACCGCCTGGTTCCCCGTTTTGCTTTACCCAAACTATACCAGCTTGAGCAACAATACGGCAGCTTTATTAAAGGTTCGGTTAAAAAGAAATTTCAGACAAAAACTGAGGATGAGAAAAAAGTCACGCGCGAAGTCTTCTCCGCCAAAGGAGGTTTATCGATGCTTACTTCGGCTTTGTATAAACGTATCGGAAGTGATTGCGTAATACTGAATGCCGGCAGGCTGAAGGTTCAACCTGTAAATGGATATTTCGAGATTCACTATAATGATCCGGATGGCAAACAGCTTGTGATTGAAACCCGGAAAGTGATTTCAACCATTGGCGCATATCAGTTGGATAAGGTAATGCCCTTCATTGATCCATCAGTTCTCTCCAAAATCAGGGCCTTGCATTACACAAAAGTACTGGAAGTGGTGGTGGGATTTAAACAGTGGGACGGGATCAAGCTGGACGCCTTTGGCGGACTGATTCCGTTTGTGGAGCACCGTGACCTTTTGGGCGTGTTGTTCATGTCGGCCCTTTTTAACGGCAGGGCTCCGGAAGGGGGTGCTTTGTTTTCCGTATTTATGGGAGGTGTGCGCAGGCCCGACATCTATCAGCTGCCGGAAAACGAAATGATGGATATCCTGAAGAAAGAGTTTTGCAGTTTAATGAATGTATCAGAATTTCAACCGGATCTTTTGAAAATCATCCGTTATCCTTTCGCAATTCCTCAATATGAAGCCGACAGTGGTGATCGTTTCAAAGCTGTTAAAGAAGTTGAACGGCAATTCCCGGGACTGATTATCGGGGGTAACCTGAGGGATGGAATTGGCATGGCCGACCGTATTTTACAGGCAAAACAGTTGTCATTATCCGGTGAACCCGAACAATCAATCTGATTTTTGGTTCAACCTTGTAAGAGACCAGTATATTCTCCTATTTTTGTTTTCTAATCTGTACTTTATGACCACATTGCTGGAAATTACACATGGGCATCAAATCATCAGAATGATTCACATGAGCATCGGCATGATTTTTTTAATCAATGCTGTGCTGCTGCTCACAAGGTCATTCCGCGGCTATGTTTACCATAAAAAATATTCCAGGCTGGATAATATTTTATCTTATGCTTTTCTTGCTAACCTCTATCTGCAGCTTCTTTTCGGATTGTTTCTCATAGCAAGTCCCGATTCGTTTTTTTCGAGCCAGGATGTTTCGGTTAAGATGGCAGCAGACAGGTTCTGGCCTATCGAACATATGATTCTGATGCTTTTCGCACTTCTGATTGCCAACCTGGGAATGATATTATCGAATAACAGCCAAACAAGCAGGGACAAATACAGAAAAATCCTGATTTACTACTCAATTTCCATCGTGATGATAGTTTTATCACTCAGTTCCATTTTATTCTTCTGACGAGCCCGCGTTTTATAATAACCCGGTTTTAAAAACAGATGATTTCAGAATCATTGCTGGAGAGTTTCATCGGGATGCAAAGGATGACCGGATCAATCATTCAAAAGCTATTGTCCCTGAAATACACACAAACCGATAGAATTTATGATCTTCAAAACCTGAAATAAGGATAAACTAATCAATGGAAAAAGCACAACAAATAGCCTCTCTGTATTCAGAAATTCAAAAAAAGATCTGCTCTGTTCTTGAAGAAGCAGAGCAAACCGTATTATTTACCAATGACAAATGGGAAAAAGAAATCGGTTCGGGATTGACCTGTGTTATTCAAAATGGGGCTACTATTGAGAAAGGGGGTGTGAATTATTCTTTTGTTCAGGGAAGCGTCACCCCGGGAATGGAAAAATTATTGGACGAAAAAGCAAATCAATATTCAGCAACCGGCATTTCTTCCATTATGCATCCCGTAAATCCATTTGTCCCCATTATTCACATGAATATCAGGCATTTTTCACTGGATAACGGAACAGAATGGTTTGGAGGAGGAATCGATCTTACACCTCATTTTGTTGATATTGCCGAGGCCAAAGCTTTTCACCAGGAACTAAAAACCATTTGCGACAAATACAGTGACATTTTCTATCCACGATTTAAAAAATGGGCTGACGACTATTTCTTTATTCCCCATCGCAACGAAACAAGAGGAATCGGCGGTATTTTCTTCGACCGCATCATGCCCGGCAATAAAATCAGCTTTGACCAACTGCTCGATTTTACGTTAGCGTTGGGAAACGCGTATCCACGTATTTACAGCGAGATCCTAAGGAAAAAATCAAAATTGGATTTTACCGAATCAGATAAAAAGTGGCAACAGATCCGGCGCGGACGTTATATTGAATTCAACCTGATTTATGATCGCGGGACCAAATTCGGGTTAGAATCAAATGGAAACACCGAGTCAATACTTATCAGTTTGCCGGCTAACGCTTCCTGGGAATATAATTATACCCCTGAGGCAGATTCCCTGGAAAACCTGACCCGGCAATTTCTTAAAAAAGATATCGATTGGCTGAATTTAAATATTTAACATTAGCAGGAAAACATATGGCATCAGCAAAAACAGCCGTTCTGCTCATAAATGTGGGTACGCCTGATTCTCCTTCTGTAAACGATGTCAGGAAATACCTATTCCGGTTTCTTAACGATCGTCGCGTTATTGATATCCCCTGGTTGCTCCGGAAGCTATTGGTAAATCTTATCATTCTGCCGTTACGTGCACCCAGATCGGCTAAACTTTACCGGTTGCTCTGGACAGACAAGGGTTCACCCCTGCTTTTTCACAGCACCAGTGTTAAAGATAAGCTGCAGGATCAACTTACCGGCAGTCATAAAGTGTTCCTGGCGATGAGGTATGGCAATCCAAACCTGGAAAAAGTTTTAGCCGGAATTCAGGCTGAGGGTTTCTCTAAAATCATTGTTCTGCCTATGTTTCCCCAATATGCTTCCTCCTCAACAGGAACGGCTGTTGCAAAAGTCATGGATGTAGTCAGAAAATGGGAAGTTATTCCGGATATCAGATTCATTGACCAGTTTTATGATAACCCAGGCTTTATTGATGCTTTCGTCAAACGGATTCAACTTCATCGTACCGACAAGTTCGATCATATTATTTTTTCTTATCATGGTTTACCCATCCGGCATATTTCAAAAATTCACCCTAACCATGACTGCGAAGCCTGCACCTGTGACCTGAAATTCCCTGCACATGGCGAATATTGTTACAAGGCAACCTGTTATGAAACCACCCGTTTACTGGCATCAAAATTAGGCCTGAAAAAAGAAGATTATTCGCAAAGTTTTCAATCCAGGTTATCAGATAAATGGTTAAAACCATTCACTGACCGGCTCCTGGTTCAGAAAGCGGATGAAGGTGTTAAAAACATTCTGATTATAGCTCCTGCCTTTGTCGCTGATTGCCTTGAGACAAGCGTTGAACTCGGTATTGATTATAAGAATTTATTTGAAAAATCAGGAGGCAACCATCTTAAATATGTTGAAAGCCTGAACGATATGCCGGAGTGGATAGATGTTTTGAAAGATATGATATTATCAGCATAAAAAGTTTTAATCATAATCCTGTCCTTTATGGGAAGTTTTGGCCATTAATCCATCATCAGGATATACTTTAACACGTTAACGCGGTAAATAAACAATTAAATTTCCCGGTAATAACCTGAAACCTGTGGCCAGGTAATACGACTTTGGAGACCACTTTTTCGGATCAACATAACGTCTTTTGCGCAATCCGCTATATTTCCACGCCTCCCATAAGTCAAATCCCAATATCCTGACACGCTCTCCCGCAATGACATCATACATGCCTGCAATGATATCATACATGCCT
>Ga0079306_1000998_pt1 | contig 21421 bp, 20 predicted proteins | sample Methanotroph_Enr_FD_79181 | JGI IMG/M metagenome (GOLD analysis project Ga0079306, IMG submission 79181) | Enriched soil microbial communities from Old Woman Creek wetland in Ohio, USA - Methanotroph_Enrichment_5 | ecosystem: Environmental > Terrestrial > Soil > Wetlands | place: USA: Ohio...
GAGGGTCATGACCCCGGAGAAAACCAGGGCAAACAGCAATGAGCCGACGACCATGCGCCGGCGGAGGGACCCGTGTCGCCACATCTGCGGAACTCCATGCACGGGTACCTGATCGGCCGGCCGGTTGACGGCAGGGTGACTTTCCCATGAAGAACCGGGACCTTTTCCTGCTCCTTCAGGCCACGGATCGGATCCAGGCCTGCAGGACCTGCCAACGCCGCGCCTGGAGGGTCGCCGCATCCAGGAGTTCCCCCCCGGGATCCCGGCGGTGGATCAGGAGGGCCACGCAGGCACCATCCGCCGGCCGGAAGAACAGGGCGGGGCCCGTGTAGCCCAGGTGGAACCACCAGCCGGAGGGGGGGCCGGGATCGGGAGCCAGGCCCGGCGGGGGCGGGGGCAAGCCTGCCGAGGAACCCTCGACCACATGAATCCCGAGATCCATCGGGAGACGCAACAGCAACTGTCCGAAACGTCCCGACCCGGTGAAGGCCACCTGGAGGCCGAGGCCCCAGTGGGCGCCGTCCTCTCCCTCAGCCGTTTCCACCGCCATGCGGTCGGGCCAGCCCGCGGCCACCCAGCGATCAAGGGCCGCCCGCAGCTGCGGGGCCGCGGCGCCAAAGCCCGCGTGGCCGGCCATGCCCGCCCGGGCGTTGGCATCGTGGGGCAGGCCCGGCTGGCGGGGCGGAAATGGATGGTCCGTGGCCAGCACCCAGGCCGCGGCGTCGGGGCCATCCGGGACCTCCACCGGCAGGTCTGTCCACGGCGCCGGGGAGAGTCCCGAGGCGGCGCCCAGTCTTGCGAAGGGCACACCCGTCTCCGCCACCAGCAGCTCCCCCAGCAGACGGTAGTTGAGGTCCGAGTAGGTGGCCAGTCCCGGCGTGGCGGGGCGCAGCAGGGGATGACCGGACACCGGCCGTCGGAGCTGCGCCGCGATGGGCTCGCGGGTGAAGGGCCGCCAGGGCGGCAGGCCCGAGCTGTGCGACAGCAGCTGGCGGACCGTCAAGGGCGTCTCCCGGTCGTGGAAACCCAGGGTCCAACGCCGGTCCGCATCCAGGTCCAGGAAAGCCAGCGCCAGAGGCGCGGTCACCAGGGGCTTGGCGAGGGAGGCGAGGTCGTAGAGCATCGCGATTCTAGGCGCGACCCAGCTCCGCGAGGCTCTTCGCGACGGCCTTCTGCACCTGGTCGGCGACGCGCATGGCCTCCTGGCCCTCCTCCCAGGAGACGCCCTCCTGGCTGCGGCCCAGGCAGGCGGCGTGGAAGGCCTCGATCTCCAGGCGCAGGGGCTCACCCTCCTCGATGTCCACCTGTTCGGGCTCGACCTGAGGTCCCTCGGGGCCCATCACGAGGCGCAGCAGTTCGAGCTTCTGGGCGGCGAAGTCGAGGCTGGCGTATTCCTTGTCGCCGAAGGCGCGCAGGGTGCGCTCCTTCTTTCGGGCCACGCGGCTGGCGGTGACCGTGGCGAAGGCGCCGCCCTCGAACTTTAGCCGGGCGTTCACCAGGTCCGCGTAGGGGGTGAGCACGGGCACCCCCACGGCCTCTACGTCGACGACGGGCCGGCCCACGAGCGCCCGGAGCAGGTCCAGGTCGTGGATCATCACGTCCATCACCACGTCCACCTCCAGGCTCCGGGCGGGAAAGGGGGAGACGCGCACGGCCTCGAGGAAGCGGGGCTTGAAGCCGCGTTCGCGCAGGGCGGTGACGGCGGGGTTGAACCGCTCGAGGTGGCCCACCTGGGCCACGAGTCCGGGCTTCGAGGCCCGCGCCTCGGCCAGGGCCGCCAGCAGGGCCTTGCCCTCCTCCAGGGTGGCGGCCAGGGGTTTCTCCATCAGCACGTGCTTGCGGGCTTTCAGGGCCTGGATGCCCAGCGCGTGGTGGAAGCCCGTGGGGGCCGCGATCTGGACGGCCTCCACGTCCTGGATCACCTGCTCCAGGGAGGCCGCCCAGGGCGCGCTGAACTTTGCGGCGATCTCAGGTCCCCGGACGGGATCCGGGTCCACCACGGCAACCAGCATCGCCTCCGGCGCCGATGCGGCGATCCGGGCGTGGTGCTGCCCCAGGTGCCCGACTCCGACGACGGCCACGCGCAGTTTGGACATGGTGCCTCCCGACGGATCGAGCCTAGCAGGCCTGTTACAGTGAAGGGCTCACACTCCGAGGCGACCATGAATCTCAAGCTAGAAGCCGTCAATCTCGTCCGTTGGCTGCATTTCGTGGCCATCTCCATGGGTGGTGGTGCCGCCGTCGTGGCCTTGCTCCTCTCCGGATTCGAGGAGGGACGCGAGGACCTGCGAGGCCTGGCGGCCACGGTCTGGGCCAAGGTGGTGGTCTGGGCCTTCCGCCTGGCGCTCGTCCTTGGCATCGTCCTGCTGGTGATGATGATCCAGCATGGACAGAACCCCTTCAAGAACGGCCACTACTTCCACGTGAAGCTGCTCCTCGTGGTGATTCTGGTGGGGCTGTCGGAGATGACCCCCAAGGCCCTGGCCATCGGGAAGCGCGGGTCCGCCCTGCTGGTGCTGGTGCTGTTCTTCGCCGCCAGCCTCGTCGTCTACAACAAGAGCCTCTTCGGCCAGGCCCCCCAGGCCGGCCCCGAGATCCCGGCCACGGCGGGCACGAGCTTCCAGAGCCGCTGAGGCACGTTCTGCATCGGAAAAGGGGCGCCGGACGGCGCCCCTTTTCCTGATGTTTGGCACGGGACCTCAGTCCTCGGGTTCCTCGTCGTCGGCGTTGTGCCGGGGGTCCCGCTCCGCGAGCCCGCAAAGCGGGGGAGTGGGAGGAAGGCGCAATGCGGCGTCCGATCGAGGGCCGCCAGAGACGCGTGCGGCCGGGAGACCCGGCCGCTCAGCGTCCGCCCGGAGGGCGTGGGGCACGGGGCCTCAGTCCTCGGGTTCCTCGTAGTCGGCGTTGTGCCACACGTTCTGCACGTCGTCGTTGTCCTCGAGAAGATCCACCAGCTTGAGGAAGCTGGTCAGCTTGGAGCCTTCCAGGGCCGTGGCGGTGCTGGGGGCCATGATGAGCTTGGCCTCGATGACGGGCAGCTTGGCCGCATCCACGGCATCCTTCACGGCCTGGTAGGACTCGGGACTGGTCTTGATCACCCAGGCCCCGCCCTCGTTGGCCACGTCGTCGGCGCCGGCCTCCAGGGCCACCTCCATGATCTTGTCCTCGGAGACCTCCGGTTCCACGACGATCTGGCCCTGTTTGCTGAAGAGGTAGGCCACGGAACCCTGGGCGCCCAGGTCTCCGCCGAACTTGGCGAAGTAGCTGCGGACTTCGGGGGTGGTGCGGTTCTTGTTGTCGGTCATGGCCTCGATCATCACGGCCGCGCCTCCGGGCCCGTAACCCTCGTAGACCACCTCCTCGTAGGTCACGCCCTCCAACTCCCCGGTGCCCTTCTTGATGGCGCGCTCCCAGTTGTCCTTGGGCATGTTGCTGCCCTTGGCCTGGTCGACGGCCAGGCGCAGGCGGGGGTTGGCGTTCACGTCGCCGCCGCCCAGGCGGGCGGCCACCGTGATCTCCTTGAGGATCTTCGTGAAGATCTTGCCGCGCTTGGCGTCAGCGGCGCCCTTCTTGTGCTTGATGGTGGACCATTTGCTGTGGCCGGACATGGCTTGCTCCAGGGAAAATCGGTGGCTCAGGGAAGGTGATTCGGATCAACCCCGCAGGGCCCGGCGGGAGACGCGGGCGAAGGGGGGCGCCTCCTGGCGGATCATGGGCCGCTCGAGGAGGAACTGGTACCACTGCTCTCCGTAGACCTTCATCTTGAGGGCCTTGCCGTTCTGCAGCAGGTTGCGGTTGGTGATGAGGCGCTCGTCGCCCTTGCAGACGCCGAGACCCTTGTTGAGGATCTCGATGGCCCGGTCCCGCTCGCCCATTTCGGTGAGCACGTAGGCATAGACGGCATAGAGGAGACTCTCCTTCTTGCCGGCCTTGAGCGCCAGGTCGAAGGTCGCCTTGGCCTTCTTCTTCTCGCCGCGCTTCCACTGCAGGATGGCCAGCATGGTCTTGGCGATGTAGTGCTGCATGGAGGCGGAGGCCAGCAGGGGCTCGGCCTCGTCATTCTTCTTGCGGAGGTACTGCACCACGCCGATCTGGCCGTCGATGCTGCCCTTCACCAGGAACTGCCGGGGAGCCAGGCGGTACCCCTCCTTCATGGTCTCGATGGCCTTGTCGAACTGCTGCTTCTTGAGCAGTTCGCCGGCGCGGGAGAAGATCCCCTCCAGTTCATTCTGGACCTTCCGTCCCAGCCAGATGAAGAGCGCCGCGCCCCCCAGCAGGCCAAGGGGCACGCTGATCCAGAGCCGGATGCTCAGCAGGCTCGACAGGACGATCATGGCGAGGGCGGTGCCCAGCCCGAGCAGGAGGTTGATCACGGAGGCTCCGATGGGGCGGCCCGAGGCCGGGCCAAAGGGCCATTTTATCGGCGTCCGCGGGTTTCCGCCATGCGCGGATTCCGCTTACGCGATGACGCCGCTCCGGGCCGGGGCGGCGCGCTTCCGGCGGACCGGCCGCCGGGGGGCGGCCACGGCGGCCTCCTTCCGGGGGCGCCCGGGGCCGCGCTTGACGGCGACCTCCTTCGGTTTGGGCGTCTTCCGGACCTTGGTCTTCTTTTCCTTCTTCACCCGCTCCTTGCGGACGAGAGCGGCGGCGGCGCGACCGGTGACCACCACGCGGCTGCCGTCCTTGAGCTTCTTGACCTTGCTGCCAGGCTTCCGGCCGCGCTTCAGGGTCATGGCCAGCGGCTCTTCTTCCAGCAGTTCCCGTTCGAGTTGGGCCTGGAGGGTCATCATCTCCCCCCGGTCCTTCTCGTGGTCGTGGCCGCAGAGGTGGAGGAATCCGTGGATGACGAGTGTCTCGACTTCACGCCGGCGGCTCACCCCGAACTTCTTGGCCATTTTCTCCGCGGTAGGAAGGCTGATGACGATGTCGCCGAGGTGCGGGAAGGCCCCCTTTTCGGGCTCGGAGGGGAAGCTGAGCACATCGGTCGTGGCATTTTTTCCGCGATGTTCGCGATTGAGTTTTCTCATGCCGCGATCATCGACGTAAGTGAGGGAGATGCCTTGAGCCTCCGGCGCAAGGCGATCACGCAGGCCATGCAGCAACTTCCCCAGGGACTGTTCACCAGGTCCCCGCATTTTGCTCCGGCTGGACCAATCGATCAGGAAGGGCAGCGAGGTCTGAGTCATGGTCAACTCCGTGGTGAACTCAAGAAAAGGGAACCCATCATCCATCCTTTTCCATGGATCGTCAATGACCTGTCTCTAGATACAGGAATTGCATCCATGTCCATCGATCGAAGTCTAGACCAATGTCTCATTTATTCAATCCAATTCCGGCTTGAGTTGATGATTTCAAAGGACAAAGGTGTGACATTCTCGGGGATTAACCATCCAGCGGCTCCCCTGCCATGCTGGAGCGATGGCCACATTGCACCTTCCCGCCGAACTCAATCCACCCCTGACCCGGTATCTGTCCCTGCTGGACCGGTGGAACCGGACCCATGCCCTGACCTCCCTCCCGGTGGGGGCCCGGCGAGAGGAACTGCTGCTGGATGCAGTGCCCTTGCTCCCGTTCCTGGCCTCCCTAGGCCCCGGTTCCCGCGTGGCGGACCTGGGCACCGGCATGGGGAGTCCGGGGGTGGTGCTGGCTCTGGCCAGGCCGGACCTCACGGTGCTGGGGGTCGACGCCTCCGCCAAGAAGCTGGCTTTCGTGCGGCAGGTGGCCCTGGAACTCCCCGTCCCCAACCTCCATCCCGTCCAGGGCAGGCTGGAGACCCTTGCCCCCCTGGAGGCGGATCTTGGTGTGGCCAAGGCCCTGGCCGCCCTGCCACAACTGGCCGCCTGGTGGGGGCGGCATGGCCGGCCGGGGGCGCCGTTCCTGGCCCTGAAGGGCCCGGACTGGCAGCAGGAGACCGTGCCCGACGGCTGGTCGGCCGAGGCCCATCCCTATGACTTGCCCACTCGGGGCAGCCGGGTGGTGGTGGTCCTCCGCAGGGCGTGAAAAGGGCCCCGTGAGGGGCCCTTGGATGAGTCGTGGTCCTGACGTCAGCGGGCGATCAGGTCCCCCATCCGGATCTCCTCCGTGGAACGGAGTACCCGGCAGGTGGCACTGCTGGGTTCCACCCGGACCACCATGACCTGTCCGAGGAAATGGGTGGTGGTCTCCGTGGCCTGGTCCTTCTTCCGGGTGGCCTCCCCGACGGGGAAAGTCTTGGTCCGTGCGGCCAGCAGGACATCACCGACCTTCAGCCCGCTGTTGCTGCCGCGATCGATGATCACCTGGTCGCCGTTGGAGGTGTCCTGTCGGGCGTCCCTGGCGAACACGACCATGGCGGGGTCGGACCCCATCTTCACGGGATCGCTCGTATCCGTGCGCAGCTGCAGAGGGATGTTGGCGGGTTCGGTGAAGTGCACGAGGCGGTCGCCGATTTCCACGGAATCCAGGCAGCGCTCAATGATTCCGACCGACCCCTTGGCCATGGGGGTGACCACCCGGACTACGCCGATCTGCTGGAGGACGTCACCCATGGGCTTCTTGCCGCCTCGGAGGCTGGGCAGCTTGGTGGCGACGGTCTTGAGGATCACGAACCGGTCGCCCTGCTTGATGCCCTGCTCAGTCCCGCCGTTGATGTAGATCGTCTCACCCTCGCCGAGGTAGCTGCGCTCGCTGCGCTGGTTTCCCGAGATGCGGAAGGCCCCCTGGCTCTTGTAATGGGCCTCGGCGCCCTCGGGGGCGAGGAAGGGCAGCTGGATGAAATCCTGGAAGCTGAAGGCGAGTTCGGGCTTGCGGGCCACCGAGTAGCCCGAGCTCCGCTGGTCTGGTTCGAGCGCGGTCACGGCGGAAGGAACCGATCCTGCATTCGCCACGGCGCGGGCCATGTCGATGACCAGGGGGTCGCCAGGGTAGATCCAGTGGGGATCCTTGACCCACTGGTTGAGCTCCCAGATCTGGGGCCAGGCGTAAGGGTTGCCGAGATACTTGCCGGCCAGGTCCCAGAGCGTGTCGCCCTTCTCGACGAGGTGGCTCTTGGAACCTTCGGGCAGGTTCAATTCCTTGGGGTAGTCCCAGCGGGAGGCGTGGGGCTCGACCTTGACGGCCCCCTGCGGCACGGGGCCCGGCTGGGCGACTTCCTGGGCCCTTAGGCCCGGAGTCGCTGCGTTCAGGGCCAAGAGGCCCGCCACCAGGCTGGACGCCATGGAAAAGGCGTGCAGCCGGCCGACATGCTGGCGAATGGGCTGGTACATCAGGATCCCCCTGGGAGGAAAGTTGCGCTGATTATAGGTCCTCGACGCGGATCATATCCGAAAATAATGCCAGACGGTTGCGGACCTCGTCCTGGGTAATCTGTTCCAGCCGTTCCGTTGAGAACTGTTCCACCGTGAAACTGGCCATCACCGAGCCCACCATCGTGGCGTGCTTGAGGGCTGTCACGTCCATTCGCTCGATCCAGGCCAGGTAGCCCAGGAACCCGCCGGCGAAGGTGTCCCCGGCCCCTGTGGGATCGAAGACGTCCTCCAGGGGGTAGGCCGGGGCCGCGAAGATGCCCTGGGGCGTGAAGAGCGCCACGCCATATTCGCCTCGCTTGACGACGAGGATCCCGGGCCCCATGGCCTGGACCTTCCTGTAGGCCTTCAGCAGGCTGTGCTCCTGGGTGAGTTCGCGCACCTCGGCGTCATTCACCAGGAGGATGTCCACCTCGCGGAGGACCTGCTCCAGGGCCGGACGGGAACCCCGGATCCAGTAGTTCATGGTGTCCAGGGCGATCCATCGGGGGCGTTCAGTCATCTGCCGGACCACTTCCAGCTGGAGCACGGGATCGATGTTCCCCAGGAAGAGGTAGGGGGACTCCCGATGGCCCTGGGAAAGGTTCGGGCGGAAGTCGGCGAAGACGTTCAGGTGGGTGGCCAGGGTCCGGGCCTCGTTCAGGTCGTAGCCGTAGGCGCCCTGCCAGTGGAAGGTGCGCCCGGGCACCCGGGAGAGGCCGGTGAGGTCGATGGGGCGACCCTCGAACACCCGCATCTGGTCCGGACCGAAGTCCTCGCCCACGACGGCGACGATGCGCACCGGATGGAAGCGGCTGGCGCTCAGGGAGAAATAGGTGGCGGATCCGCCGAGGGCCCGTTCCCTGCGCCCGAAGGGGGTTTCCACGTCATCGAAGGCCACGCTGCCGATCGCCAGCAAACTCATGGGTTGCATCTCCAGGGGGATCAGGGAGTTCAGGTCGCGCTGGGACCGAAATAGAGCAGCCAGGCCTGGTTCCCTCCCATGGGGACGGGGGCCTGCGCGTAGCGCGAGACCAGGGGGATCTCGCCAGAGTTGAGGAGATCGAGGAGCGCCTCGTGGAGTTCGGGGGCGGTGCCGAGGAGGACCTGAAGGGTGCGCCAGCCGAGTACGGCGCCATCCCCCAGGCGGTCCTTGAGGCGCTCCATCGCATCGGAGCGGCTGTGCCCCCTCAGATCCAGCACTCCGTCCACTTCGATGGCCATGCCGGCCGCCAGCTGGAACCTCAGGGGAAGCGGGGTGGCCGCGGACACGGGGCGCAGACCGGCCGGATCCGGGGGAAGGGGCGCTGGCACGACGGCTGATGGGGCGGACGGCGGTTCCTGGGTGGGGACCGGGGGCTTCGGAAGGGTGGGTGCCATGGGGGTTGGCACAGGGGCCTGGGGCCTGGGGGGGGCGGCCAGGACCGAAGACCGGCTCAGGGGCTTCAGTCCCTTGAGGTCCTCCAGGGCCGCCTCGAAGGTCTCGAGTCCAGGGGACGGCGGCTGGGGTGCGGAAGGAGTCACCGCCCCCGGCAGGGGATCCTCCACCTCGGATCGGCGCTCCGCCTGGGGGGCCCTCCGGCCCATGGCCGCAAGGAACATCGCATCCTCTTCATTCAAATCCTTGGGACCAGTGGGCTTCGGGATCGGCTTGGGGATTGGCTTCGGTGGGGCCTTCGGCTCTTCGCCCAGCTGCTGTCTCAACTTCGCCAGATCCTGTTTCCAGACCATGTCCCACCCTCGATCCTGTCCAGAGTAGGTCATGAAGACGGAGAGCCAAAGCCCGCCGTTGCAATCCTGCATCGTTCCGGAGGCAAAATACCGCGGCCGGCCCCACCCTCAACCGGGACGCATCCCCGGGGCTCCAAGCATCTGGGCGGCTTTTCTCAACCTGGCACGCCCTTCGCTCGTAGACTCACAGCCGTCGTTGCCCATCCTACCCCTCGGAGGTCCCATGCGCCGCATCGTCCTGCTCACCGCTCTTCCTCTGATCCTGGCCTCGGGAGGCACCCTTAGGGCCCAGTCACCGCACATGGGATTCAGCCTGAACCTCCTGTTTCCCACGGGGGACTTCAACAACAAGAGCTATCCCCCCTACTACAGCCCCAGTGCCGGCTATGTCATCCCCACCCAGAAGGAGGGTTATGACGTGGGCCTGGGCGGCACCTTCTACCTCAGCTTCCCCGTGGACCGCAGCCTGGCCCTGCGCATGAGCTTCAGCGGGGCCGCCAACAACGGGACGAACACGGCCCCGGGCGAGGCCACCATCAACCTCCGCCATTCCGAGTTCAACCTCGGGGGCGAGTTTGAGATCTTCCCCAACGGGACCGCCTACCGCCACCGCGGGCTCTATTTCCTGGCGGGCGTCTCCGCTGACTTCGAGCAGTTCGACCGCAGCTTTGGCGACCCCCTGTACGACTATACCGACACCACCCGGAAGAGCCGCATGGGCGCAATTGGCGGCATCGGCCACAGCTTCGGCTACGATGCTGGCGCCCGCTTCACGCTGGAGTTCACCTTCCACAAGACGATCACCGGCAACAACGCCGCCGCTGGCGATCCGCCCAGCACCGACTACCTGAAGCTCGGCCTGGGCTGGGTGTTCTGAACGCCCCGGCGAGCAGGGTGAACCCTTCGCGGAAGCGGCCCCAACCGGGGCCGCTTTCCTGGTTCAGGCCTTCTTCGCGGAGGCCTTCTTCTTTTTCTTCAGGGGCCTTGGGAGCGGCGCCGGCTGCTCCTCGTTGCCGAGGAGGGCGTTCACCAGCCGGGCGGTCTCCGGATTCCCCGGGGCCAGTTTCTCCAGGCGCCGGGCATAGGCGAGCCGCTCGGTCTGGGGCCGCGAATCGTCGGCCTTCACCTGGAGGAGTTTGTCGGCCACATAGCGGTCGACGCTTCCGGCTTCGGTGACCTCGGCCTTCTCCCGGGCCAGGAAGGCCTGCCAGTCCGTGAGGGCCTTGGTGGAGTTCTCCTTGTCCAGCCTAAGGTTGGCAAGGATGGCGTCAATGTCCACCAGGGCCTTCTCGCTGTGGGCGATGGCGGCCTTCTGCTCCTCCATGAACATCTTGAGCTGCTGGCGGAGCTTGATCTGATCGGCGTTCAGCCCCGGGGCCCCATCCAGTTCCTTGAGCCGGGGTTCCTGCCGGGCGATGGCGTCCCGGAATTCCTTGAGCTTCGCCTGATGGTCAGCCCGGGTCTTGGCGAGGAGGGCTTCGGCGCTGGCCAGGTTCTCGTCGGCGGCCGCCTTGGCCTTCTGCAGGTGGGCGATGGCGTCTTCCCAACTGCCCTCCGACACGCAGGCCCGGGCCGCCAGGCCCTGAAGGGCGACCAGGGCATGCATGTCGTTGTAGTCGGAAGGATTGACGGCCACGCCCTCGCGTCCGAGGAGGGCCTCCACGCCCTTCCGGACGCTGGGGGCATCGCCGCGGTCGAGCTGGGCCTCCCAGGGACCGCGGACTTCCTTGAGGCGGTCCGTGAGAGTCTGGGCGCCAAGGACCGGCGCCAGGGCCACGAGGAGGGTCGCGAGGGGAAGGCGCTTCATTGCGGCGGCCTCACTTCTTCCGGGGGCGGCTCTTCTTGACCGGCCTGGCCTCCTTCGCGAAGAGCTCCTTGCCTTCGACGAGGTTGTGCAGGGCCTTCTCCGCCGCGGGATTGCCGGGGTCCAGCACCAGCAGACGGTTGAGGAAGCCGGCCTGATCCTGGGGGCTTGGGAGCTTGGTGACGTTCTCGTGGTTGCGGAGGACGGCGTCCACCCAGGTCCGGTTGCCCACCACCTTCACCTTCTTCCCGGCCTGCTCGGCATTGAAGTCGGCGATCTCCTTGGCCTGGCTGGCAATGTTCCCCTTGACCTTCGCCAGATCAGCCTCCGCGGACTTCACCATGCCATCGGCCTCGGTCTGGTTCTCGGCCAGGAATTTCGCCACCATCTTCGCCTTCCCCTGATTGTCCTGGTGCAGCTTGATGGTGGCGGCGATCTGCGCGGCCTCCTGCTCCTGCTGGCCGGCCACCTTGCCCCGGGCGTTGAAATCGTCGGCCTCCTGCTTGGTGGGCTTGCGCTTGCCGGACTTGATGTCGGCGGTGAGGGTTTCGTACTCGGCCTTGAAGGCCTTGACCTTCGCATCCAGGTCCGCCTGGCGGGGCTGGTTCGCGGCGATGTAGGCCTGGCCATCGGCCACGGCCTTGTCCCACACGGCCTGGATCGGCTGCTGGGCCTTGGTCATGTCCGCGCGGATGGCCTGGGCCGCCTCGAGGCGCTTCTCCTGGATCTCCTGGGCCTTCTCCCACTGTCCGGCGGCGATGGCGGTGCTGCCCCACAGGCGGTACATGGAGAGCAGCCCCTGGCCCTGCTCGAGGCTCCGGACGATGGTCTGGAGGTTGGCGCCATCGAAGGCGGGACGGGGCGCGGGGATGACGGATCCGGCCTTGTCCATGGCCTCCTTGGCCTTGAACGACTTCAGCATCTGGTTGATGCCGGGGAGTTCAGCGTTGAAGGTCTGGCGCAGGTCCACAGAGGCCGGAGCGGGGGTCTGGGCTGCCAGCACCAGGGCGGGAAGGGCGGCGAGGATCATCGGGCGCATGGGGGCTCCAGGAAAGTCCAGCCCCCAGGGTAGACGAAACCCGGGCGCCTGTCCCCGGGACGACCGGCTCCGGCGAGGGCTTGTGACCGGATCAATCCGTGGTCCGTTTCTCCTCCAGGGCCAGCCATTCCGTCTCGAGGGCCTCGAGGTCCGCACGGACTTGCGCCTGGTCGGCCAGGGCCCGGTGGCCAGGTCCGTCGGCCCGGAGGAAGGCCGAGGGATCGGCCAGGGTTGTCTCCAGGGCTGCGAGCCGTTCCTGGAAGGAGGCCAGGGCAGCCTCCACCTCGGCCAGGCGGCGCTGCTCCTTCTGGGAGAGTCCGGGTTTCCGTGACCGGAGTGCCTCCGCGCGGGGTTTCTCCCGTGCCGCCTCCGCTGGCCGCCCGGCCTGGGCGGCCCGTTCCGCCCGAAGGGTCCGGACGGTGGAAGGGGGGCCCTCGTAGAGTTCCCATCGCACCGGTCCCTCCGGTGTCCAGGCCAGGGTATGGGTGGCCACCTGATCCAGGAAGAACCGGTCGTGGCTCACGAGGAGCAGGGTGCCGGGGAAGCCCTGGAGCGCCTCCTCCAGGTTCTGCAGGGTGGGAATGTCCAGGTCGTTGGTGGGCTCGTCGAGGACCAGGAGATCGGCGGGGCTCAGCATGGCCTTGGCCAGGAGGATCCGGTTGCGCTCCCCGCCGCTGAGCGTTGATGCCAGACGCGCCTGCTGGTCCACGGGGAACCCGAAGCGGGTGAGGTACACATGGGCCAGGACGGTCGTGCCGCCCACGTTGACCACCGAGGCCCGGTCCGCCAGGTTGTCGAGGATGCTGCGTCCCCCGTCCAGTTCGCCGCGTCCCTGGGAGATGGCCGCCACCGCCAGTTTCGGATGGCGGACCACCTCTCCGTCGGTGGGCTGCCACTCGCCCAGCAGGACGCGAAGCAGGGTGGACTTGCCGCAGCCGTTGGGGCCCAGCAGGGCGAGGCGCATGCCCCGCTGCAGCCAGAGGTCCAGCCCGCCGATCAGTTCCGGTCCGCCGGGATGGGCGAAGCGCAGCCCCTCGGTCCTCAGCAGGGCGTCGCTGCGGTTCCCGCCGGCAGCGAAGGCCAGGCCCTGCCGGACCTCCGTTCGCGTACGGTCTTCCACGGAGTCCTTGAGGTCGAGGACCTCCTGGATGCGGAGCTTCGACTTCCGGGTGCGGGCCTTGGCGCCGCGCCGCAGCCAGGCCATCTCCCGGCGGAGGCGGTTCTGCATGTGCTCGGTGAGGCGGGACTCCCGGAAGGCGCGGTCCGACTTCTCCAGCAGGTAGTCGCTGTAGCCCCCCTCGTAGCTCCGAAGGGTCCCCTCGTCCAGTTCCAGCATCCGCGTGGCCACGGCGTCGAGCAGGTGGCGGTCGTGGGTGATGAGGAGGAGGGCCCCCTCGAAGGCCTGGAGCCAGGCCTCCAGTTTCTCCACCTGGTCGGGGTCCAGGTGGTTGGTGGGTTCGTCGAGCACCAGCACGTCCGGATCCTTCAACCAGGCCTGGGCCAGGGCCACGCGCTTGCGCCAGCCGCCGGAGAGGGATTCGACCTCGGCCGCCAGGTCTGTGAGCCCCCAGGTGACGGCCGCCTCCTTGAGCCGCGGCTCCAGGTCCCAGCCCATGTGGTGCAGGTGGTGTTCGATGGCCTCCAGCTCCTGGTGCAGGCGATCCACTTCCGCGGCTGGAGCGCCATGCAGGCGATCGTGGATCTCCTGGTGGCGGGACAGCAGGGCGCGGTGGTCCGCCAGGGCCGCCTCGAGGGCCTGGCGGACGCTGGCTCCTGGCGCGAAATGCGGTTCCTGGCTGAGCCTTGCGACACGCAGTCCCTGGGTGATCACCACCTCGCCCGAATCGGGGCTCTCGTCGCCCGAGAGCAGGCGGAAAAGCGTGCTTTTGCCCGCACCGTTGCGGCCGATCAGGCCGACCTTCTCGCCTTGAAAGAGTCCGAAACTCAGTCCGTCCAAGATGGGGTCCGCACCGAACCGTTTCGTGACATTGATCAAACTCAGGGCGATGGACGGCAAGAATGGCTCCTCGGACCTTTCAGAATCCCATGGTTGAGGCGATCCTTGGCCGCAAGATCGCGAGGGTTCCATGAGTCTCCAGAACGAACTCCAGTTGTCGAAGCTTCCTTCTCCAGGCGTCCAGCTCATGCTCCAGCTGATGCTGACCCGGGAGGCGATGGTGCGCGTCCAGGAGCGCCTCTTTGAGGCCCACGGGCTGACCATCCAGCAGTACAACGTGCTCCGCATCGTGCGCGGCGGGCCCACCAAGGGGCACCCCATCTATGAGATTGAGCGCCGCATGATCTACCGCTTCGCCAACGTGACCCGCCTCGTGGACCGCCTGGAGACCCAGGGGCTGCTGAAGCGCAACCAGGATCCCAAGGACCGCCGGGTGAGCCGAGTGGTCATCACGCCCAAGGGCCGGCGCCTCATGGAGCGGCTCGACGGGCCCGTGCAGGAGCTGTCCGATCAGATGACCGGCTGCTGCAGCGAAGAGGAGTGCCTGGCCCTGGGGGATCGCCTGGAGCGCCTGAGGGATCACTGCCTGCGCGAGGGGGCTCTTCAGTCCGCGGTCCCCGTCCCCGCCCCGATCTGATCCAACAGCCCATAGGACGCTGCTTCGGGAATCCCCTCCACGCGCAACCAGCGGTGGCGGGGCAGGGGCATCCAGAGGCTGCTGGAGGCCGGGTCCCACCAGCCTTCCCGCAGGGTCCGGGCGCCGGCGAGGTGGTGGGTGCCGCGAAGCTGGGACTCGTCGGGCCGGAGGGTGGCTTGTACGGTCCAGGGGCCGCCCAGCGCGGATCGCATGCTCAAGCGCCCCGCCCGCCAGTCCCAGCGCCCCCCCGGCAGGCGGAGCTGGCTCCCATCCGGCGAGATCACGCGGTCGCCTTCCACCCGGATGCCCCCTCCCCAGGCCGGCGTGCCGTCGCCCACGGGGAGCCAGCGGACGCCGGTGAAGGCCAGGGCGGCCCCCTCCCAGCCCACGCTGCCCAGGTCGGCGAGGTCGGAGTCCCCCAGTTTGATGCGGAAGGCGGAGGCCGGGGCCTGGTCGAAGGTGGGATCCACGGGAATCCACCGCGATCCCAGCTTCACCTCCACCCAGAAGTGCAGCCCCATCATCCCGTCCAGGGCGACCCAACCCGTGACGCCCCGGGCCGGGACCCCCAGGCGGCGGAGCAGGGCCACCGCCAGCACTCCATGCTCGGTGCAGTCCCCCTTCGGATGCCGGCAGACCTCCAGGGCCGACGCGAATCCGACGCTGAAGTCCTTGTCCGTGATCCATTCGAATACGAAATCCGTCACGCGCCGGGCCAGCTCCCACCGGCTGAACCCCGGCGGAAGGGCCATGCGCCGGATGAGGCCGACGAAGGCCGGATCGCGGTAGGGCACCAGCGGCGTCGCCGCCAGATAGGGGAGGTCCTCCGGCGATGGTTTCCCCTGGACAGGGGGCTCGACCGCCTCGGCGGGGGTGGGACCGGCGGCTCGTCGGAGCCGCCACCGGCCATCCGGGAGGCGGCGCTGCTGGGCGTCCTCCTTCAGATCCGGTGCAGACCCTTCGGCCCGGAGGGTGACCTCCTGCAGCCAAGGGAGGAACGGATGCGGCGGCACGGTCTGGAGGGTCTGTTCGAAGAAGCCGGCGGTCGGCTTCCCGATGCCCGGCGGAACCGGGAGTTCGCTCCGCTGCGTGAACAGGGAAAGGCCGCCCAGTTCGCTGGACTGCCGGACCTCCCCCGCCGTGGGCGAGATCCAGGATTCCATGGGGGCCTGGGTGGTCCCTTCCGTTTCATGGCCCGTGAAGTGGATCGCATCCGGGAAGCCCGGCAGGGGATCGCTCCCCTTGGGGTCCAACTCCACCGTGCTCCACTGCTGGGTGGGAAAGGAGAAGGTCACGGCCCGCACGGGGCGGCCGAGGCGGGCGGCTTCCTGGAGGCGGGCATCGAGATCCTCCGGCCAGAGAATCGCCCCCTCGGGGATGGCCTTCTCCACGGGCGCCCCGTTCCTTGGGCGCAGCTGCAGGACATTCGGGGTCCTGGGCGACCACTCGGCCACGCCCTCGAAGGGCTCCTCGGAGAGGAGGACCCGCCAAGTAAAGGTCAGGTGGCCGTCCGGGGCCCGGCGGGCGGTCTCGTCCGCCTCCTGGCGGATGGTCATGCCCATGCGCGTCAGGGCCTGCCACTCCCGGCTCACCACCACCCGGTCGGCCCCCTCCATGCGGACCGAGGTGGAGGCGCCGCCCACTTCCTGTCCCGCGATCCACTGCCGGAAGGTCTTTGGGGCCGCCCCCTGGGCGACCAGGGCCAGGCAGGCGGAGAGGACGGACAGCAGGGCCGGTGCGCGCATGCCGCCAGTCTAGCGGTACGGCTCAGCCACCCTGGCCGAAGGCCATCCGGAGGTGGCGCATCCGTTCCCGGCGGCGGGCCCGGACGAGGCCCCGGAGTTCGGCCGCCCGGGCGATCTGCTCCGGCGTGAGGGTGGCTTCCACGTCGCGCCGCAGGGCGCGTCGCGCGAGCAGCAGGTCGAACCGGGCCGACGACGCCTTCTCATGGAGGGCCCGGAGCCGGTCCTCGGGCATGAGTGGATCCCGGAGGGCCGTCCGTAGCGCGGTTCCGGCCTCCCGGGCCGCTTGGCGGTGCGCCACGAGCTCGGGCTTGTGTTTGTCCCGGATCGCCTGGATGGCGGCCTGCTGGTCCGCGGTGAGGTGGAGGGCCCGGGCCATCCGGGCCCTGCCGGGCCGGCTGATGGATGCCGCGCCGAGAGGAAGGGGCGTCAGCAGAAGGGCCCCCAGGACAAGCGCCAGGGCGCGGGGATGGGGCGTGCTCATGGTCATCTCCAGGGAAGGGTGGGATGGGCCTCGCTTCGAGAGACCGGCCGGGGAGCCGGAGGTTTAGCCTGGAGGGGTGATCCGGACCTACGACGCCATCGTCCTCAAGGCCACCCCCTATGCCGAGGGGGCCGCGGTGGTGTCCTTCCTTACCGAACACGGCGAACGCCTGTCGGGCGTGGCGAAGGGCATCAAGAAGCCCACGGCCAAGTGGGTGGCGGCCTTCGAGCCCCTCGGCATGGTGAAAGTCAGCTTCTTCGGGAGGGAGCAGGCCGACCTGAAGCGCATCACCCGCTGCGATCTGAGCTTCAGCCCCCTCACCCTGGGCCACCTGGAGTCCAGCCTGGTGATGGCCAGCCTGGCGGACCTCTTCGACCGGGTGGCCCGGGAGGGGGTGGAGGATGAGCGCCTCTACCGGCTCCTCAGCGCCTGCGGACGGGCCCTGAAGGTCCGGCCGGACAACGCCCTGGGGATCCTGGCCTACGCGGAGCACTGGCTGTTGCACTGCCTGGGTCTCCTCCCTCATCCCCGTTCCTGCGGCCGTTGCGGGAACGGGGAGGCGCCCCTGGTGCTGCTCACCGAGGAGCAAGGATGGTGCTGTGGGGCCTGCACCTCGGTGGACCCCGCCGAGGCTCTGCCCCCGGGTGTGCGGGAATACCTGCGCAGGCTGCGGACCTCGTCCGCGGAGGAGGCTCCTCCGCCCGATCCGGCGAACGAGGCCCAGCGGGCCGTGACGGCCCTGCTCAGGCAGCGGCTCCTCCAGGAACTGGGCGGGAGCCTCCGCAGCTACGAGGTGCTCTGGCGGATGGTCTGACCAGGATTTGCCCCCGGGGGCCCAGGCGCCGATGGAGATCCCAGGACTCGAGGGCGCGCATGGGGCAGGATCGTTCACTCTGGGATCACTTCGGCGGCGGCCGTCTGGTCATTGATGCCATCGTCCTGGCCGTGCTGGGGCTGCTTGAATACGCGATCCTGAGCCATCCCTCCTCCATCCGGCCCGGGGAGGGCGCCGTCCTCGTCATGGCCTTCGCGGGGCTCCTGATCATCGGGCGCAGGGGGTACACCTGGCAGCGCGAACTTGTGCGGAACGCCTTCCTGCCCGATTGGGCCGCCCGGGTGGTCGCCGGGAGCCGCGAACGGGCCCAACCGCCCGAGGGGCTCTCTGCTGAGCTCGATCTGGCCTCGAAAGCCCTGAATGCGGTGCTGGCGGATGTCCAGGAGGCCCGCCAGTCCCTGGCGGATCTGCGCGAGGCCGTGGCCCGTGACTGGCGCGAGGTGGACGAGACCCTCGAGGCGGTCCAGGCGCAGCGGGCCAGGGACCGGGAAGGCCGTACCCAGGCGGCGGAGCGCATCGTCCGGGTGGGCACGGAACTCCGGTCCGCCTTCGAGGACACTCTCCAGCTCGACCGCATCGAACTGGACCAGCGCCTCCGGGCGGACCAGTGGCGCCTCCAGGCGCAGGCCTTCGTAGCTTCCCTGGAACAGGTGAAGGGGGGACTCGACCAGTTCCAGAATCTGGTAGAGGAGCTGAGGGACACCTTCCCCCGGCTGCTTCGGGAAGGGGATGCGCTGAGCCGGCTGGCGAACTCTGGCATGCGCCAGGGCGCGAGGCTCGGCATGGCGGTGCGCGGACTGGTGGCCCATGCTCCCCGGTTGATGGAGGAGGCCCAGACCCGCACCGAGCAGTACCGCCAGTTCCGGAAGGCCGCGGACGAGCTGCGGGATCAGGCCGAGGCGCTGGGACGGCGGTTGGAGGGTTTCCGTTCCGAGGCCCTGGACCGCACCCGGGCTTTCGGGGGGGTCCAGGGTTCCCTGAAGGTCATCGACCAGGCGGCCCAGCAGACGGGGCTCCTCGCCGTCAATGCCGCGATCCTCTCCCAGCAGGGGGGTGGCACGGCGGGCGTACAGGCCATCGGAGGTCGGCTGCGCCATCTCGCAAGCCAGACTTCGCGGGGGGTCGCCGAGGTGGAGCGCGCCTTCGAGGAACATTCCCGGGGCCTGGATCACGAGACGGCCGGGCTCTGGGATCTCCAGGAGGTCACCGAGTCCCTGCTGGCGGGCCTTCAGAACCTGCTGCGCTCCGCCGGCCGCCTGGATCAGCAGGGGCAGGAGATGGAGCGGCTCCTGGATACCCAGGTGACGCAGGTGGACCAGGTACGCCAGATGTCCGAGCGGGCCGAACTGGCCCTGCATGAAGTGGGAGAGCGGGCCCACGCCATCGAGTCCGCCATGGGACGGCTCTGGGCGGTGGAGGCCAAGCTGCTTCCGGAGCTCGAGCGACTGGCCCGGGGCGGGGGGAGGCTTTCGGATGCGGGGCGGGAGCTCTCCTCGATCAGCCAGCAGAACATCGAGGAGATCTGGCGGATCCTGGGCCGCCACCAGGAGATCCGCCGGACCGACGCCTACCGGCAGGTGATGTCGGGGGAATTGGGGCGCATCGTCATTCCCTCCCCGGTCCAGGATGGTCCCTATGCCCGGCTGACCTGGGTCCGCTCCCGTCGCCGGTCTCGGCTCGGGGGGGGGCGGGGACTGCCCGTTCCCCTGGGGGTCCGCGACGCGGGAGGCGCCCTCCACCTCCGTCTCCTGGGCCAGGATGCCCTGGGCATGCCCGAACCTTCGGCGCTGCTGCAGCCCGTCTGGTCGCGGGAGGGCCGCGAGTGGCGGCTGGACCTGCGGGAGGGCCTGCGGGGGGAGGACCACCGGACCGGCCTGCTGGAGGCCCTGCGCCACAGCGACCTGGAGGCCTGGTTCCCCGGCCTGCAGACCCGCATCACCCCCGAGGGCGCCCTCCTGATCTTCCCCTCGGCCTTCGGCCAGCTGCCCCGCATCCTGGCAGGGCTGTCCCTGGACCTGGCCTTCGGTCCCGAGGGTTGGGAGGGACCCCTGCGGACGCCGATGCCGGAACCGGAGGCCACGCAGGCCTTCCTCTGGACAGGGCCGGAACTGGATGCCGATCTTCGCCGTCTCCTGTTGCGCCAGGTGCACGGCCTCGTGCACGAGGTCCCCGACCATCACCTCGTGCTTCCCCAGGGCGAGTACGAAGGCGAGCGTCCTTCCTGCCCTTGGCTGGGGGAGGAGGAGGCGGCGGTGGATTTCTCTGCCTGTCCCCCCCTCCGGTTCCTGTCGCTGGGCGGTGCCGAGGATTGCCTGTCCGCCTGGCGGGACCGGATCCTCCGGGCCGGCGGAGAGGAGGCCGCGGAGGGCCCCGGCCTGGCAGGCATCCGCGTCTGCCCCATGGATCCCGTGGTGCTGCTGCTGCAGCTGTTCCGGCAGGATGCGGGACTGGCCGGCAACGGCCATCCCCGTCTGGAGCCCTACCTGGAACGACTCCGCGCCGAGGTGCTTGCGATGGAGGCCAGGGAACCCCATCGGGCTGCCTGGAGCCTCCTGGAGGCCCTCCAGGCCGAAGGCTGGCTGCTGCCGCTGCCACCGGCGTGAAGTCCCTGTGACGCAGGCCGGTCGCCGGGCCCGGAAACCCGGTGCTGGACGAGGTCTCGTGACGGGGCGGTGGCGAAGGCGCCGGATCATCAGATTGGCGTAACATCTGGGGATCCAGGGTTGACGCGGGTTTCAGAAGACCGATAACTCTTCCAAGCGATCTTTGGACCCTCGCAGTCGACGCGCGATCCAGGGCCCGGGATTGCCGTTGCCGCATTCTTGCGGCCTGTGGGAACCGGGAACGCCACCCACAGGAGATGCCATGTTCCAGTTCGCCCCCCAGGGCGTCCCGGGCTCCGCGTGCCCGGACCTTCCGCCCACCCTGCTCCCCCATGCCATCGCCGCCGCGGCCCCGCCCCGCGCCCGCCTTCGCAGCCTCCTGATGGCCGGAGCCGTCTACCTCGCCCTGGCCGGATCGGGGGTCCTCCTCTCCCGCGCCAAGGCGGCGCTTCCGCCCACCGTCATCCGAACCGGGCCCCCACCCACCGTGTTCGTCTGGAACCTTCGTCCCCCGGCTCCAGAGCCCCTTCGGCCGGCCGGTCCGGCTTCGGCCGCAAGCGCACGCTCGAATCCCGGATCCGTGCAGACACTGCCCCAGAACATCGATCCCATCGCGATCCCCACCGGCCTGCCGAAGGATGACAAGAGCGGCCTGCTGATGCCCCGGTCCATCGGGACGGCGCCGATCGGGACGAGCCAGGTATCCACCTCGGAGCCCCCGGGCTCCGCCCAGGTGCGCTTCATCGACATGAACGCGGTCCGCATTCTCCACCAGGTGAATCCGGTCTATCCGGCCCTGGCCCGGGTGACCCACGTCCAGGGGGCGGTGGTGCTGATGATGACCATCGACGAGGCGGGGGTTCCCACGGACGTGCAGGTGCTGGAGGGCCATCCGGTCTTCCGGGAGGAGGCAGTCCGCGCCGCGCGGCAGTGGCGCTTCGAGCCCGCGCGCATGGAGGGCCGGCCCGTCCCCGCCAGTTTCCGCCTCACCCTCAACTTCCGCTTGCAGTGAGGGCGCCATGGACACGCGGCTCCGCAGCGACATCAACGTGACGCCCCTGGTGGATATCGTGCTGGTCCTCCTCATCGTCTTCATCACCCTCGTGCCCTCCCTTCCCACCGCCCTGGCCACGGTCCTGCCGCAGCCGGGGCCCGGAAGGGAGGGGCCCGCGCTCCACCTCGCGCTGGTCGCGGGCGGGGGGCTGGAACTCGACGGGCGGGCCACCTCCCTTGCCGAGCTCCCCGCCCTCGTCCGCGCCTCCTCGGGTCCGGTGCGCCTGCGGGTCGATCCTTCGCTGCCCTTCCACCACGCCACCGAGGTGCTGGA
>Ga0079306_1001003_pt1 | contig 21335 bp, 15 predicted proteins | sample Methanotroph_Enr_FD_79181 | JGI IMG/M metagenome (GOLD analysis project Ga0079306, IMG submission 79181) | Enriched soil microbial communities from Old Woman Creek wetland in Ohio, USA - Methanotroph_Enrichment_5 | ecosystem: Environmental > Terrestrial > Soil > Wetlands | place: USA: Ohio...
AGCGAGACGCTTGTGCTACATTCGGCTAAAAATACATTTTAAGCACTGCGAGAATAGACGCGTGCTTTACCGCTGATATTTTTCGAGGAGTTCCATAAGCTTGGGCTGTTCGGGCTGGAGCTTGAGGGAGAGCTGCCACTGGGTGATAGCCTCGTCCTTGAGGGCAGGATCATTTTTGATACCTGAGGCGAGCATGAGGGCTACGCCGAGGCCCTTGTGAGCCGACCAGTCTTTTTCATCAAGCTCGACGGCTTTTCGGTATGCAGCGACGGCATCATCGGTCCGCTTGAGTTTGAGATTCGCATAGCCAAGCTGCTGATAAGCAGATGATGTGGGGTTATTCGCAACTACGCCGGAAAGAAGTTCATGGGCGGCTTCGATTTTTCCTGTTCTGAGATACATCAGGGCAAGGGCGGCATTGACCTGCGGATTATTGGCATCGACCTCCAACGCCCTTTTATAAGCTGCTATTGCAGGGTCATATTCTTTTGATGCGTTGTAAACATCACCGAGGAGCGATTGCACATCGGCTTGGTTAGGATCAAGCACACCGGCCTTTTTGCCGTATTTGAGAGCGTTTTTGTAATCCTTTAGTTGATAATAGGCCTGGGCGGCACCGAGGTGAGCTTCGCTGGAATTGGGAGCTATTTCGGTTGCGCGAACATAGGCTCGAACAGAGGCGGTGAATTTGTTGAGAGCCTGGTAGACCTTGCCGAGATTGAAGAAATCTTTGTACGACCAGCGGTTTAGGCTAGTTGCTTTTTCGTAGGCATTTGCGCTTTGTTCAAGCTCATTGTTCTTCTGGTATATCTCGCCCATGAGCGACCACGCAAGGGCGAATTTTGGATTTGAATCGACGGCTTTCTGGAGCTTGGCTATGGCCTGCTGGTCGTTGTTCATCTCATCGAGCATGACGGCGTCGACATAAGAATTCACGGCATCTTGATTGGCACAGCCGACCATGCCAAGAAGCGAGGCAACTGATACAGCCGCGACAACAACGCAGGCTAAACTTCTGCTCATCTGCAATTCCTTTTACAATCTGAACCTATGTATAATCGACAGATTATATCCGCGGCAAAATTATAACTTAAAGCAGGCGGATGTCAAATCTTTACCTTTGTGTAAATTACATGTTAAGGCGGACTTACTACTTCGCTAATACTGCTTTGGCGGCGTTTCTATCATAATTTCCGCTTTTGTAAAAATCACATTTCATGCAGTTGACGAGCTTGGAGGCAAAAGAGCCTTGTACCTGGCCGCCGCATAATGTTCCAGCAATGTGCGCGCAGGTTGTTCCGTGATCCGGGTAAGCAGGACAGACGCCGAGTTCCTTTGCCTTTAAGCCGCCAGCTTGCCTGCCGCATTTTTTTAATTCCCAACAATTCATACCTGTTCTCCTATAACGTCTATTTAAATCACTTGGTGACTGGAGTACATCGGCATAAATATGAGAATGATTCAATTTAATTGAAAGATGATATTGCAGGGCGCCCAGTTTTCGCTTTTCCTTTTGGGGATTCTTCTATAAATTAACGCAGCTACAGCTTTAAATATGAGATTAGAAAGGTCTTTTTCAATGTCAAAGGCAAAACTCTCTCGTCGTCCGTTCGCACTTATAATCCGTGATGGGTGGGGCTATAATCCAGATGCGTCAATGGATAAGTTCAACGCGATAAAACTGGCACAGACACCTACCGACGACATGCTTATGAGCGAATATCCAAATACGCTGATCCACACTTCAGGCGAGGCTGTTGGGCTGGCTGAGGGCACGATGGGCAATTCCGAGGTGGGACATCAGAATATCGGGGCGGGCAGGATCGTTTACCAGGAATCTGTGCGGCTGACGCTGGCGATACGGGAAGGCACCTATTATACAAACGCGGAGTTTATAAAGGCGGTTGATTTTGCCAAGAAGCACAACGGCAAGCTTCACCTTTGGGGACTGTGCTCGGATATCGGGGTTCATTCGCTGCTTCCGCACCTTTACGGGCTGCTGGAAATGGCCAAGCGGCAGAATTTCAAAGAAGTGTACCTGCATGCGTTTACGGATGGGAGGGATTCGCCGCCGCAATCGGGAGCGGCTTATTTGCAGGATATCCAAAATAAAATGGATGAGATCGGGGTAGGCAAGATCGCGTCGGTATCGGGTCGATTTTACGCGATGGATCGTGACCAGAGATGGGACCGGGTGCAAAGAGCATACGATTGTATGCGGTTTGGCAAAGGCGGCAAGAGCCAAAACGCTGTGGCGTTAATGAAGGACAGCTATGCCAAGGATACTACGGACGAATTTATTGAGCCGACCAATATCGTCGATGCCTCGGGTAAGCCTTTGGCGACAGTTGAAAACGGCGATTCGGTTATATTCTTTAACTTTCGCGGGGATCGCACACGCGAAATAACACGAGCGTTCGTTGATCCTGATTTTAAAGGGTTCGACCGCGGGGCTAAGCCTGATGTTTATTATGTGTGTCTTACTGAATACGACGCGACGATCCCGGCGCCGGTGGCTTTTCCTAAGCCGGCGAAAATGAAGAATATAGCGGCTGAGTATTTTGGCGAATTGGGCATTACACAATTTCGCTGCGCAGAAACTGAAAAATATGCGCATGTGACTTTTTTCTTCAATGATTACACCGAGGCCCCCTTCCCTGGCGAAGAGAGGCAAATAGTGCCTTCGCCGAAGGTGCGTACATACGACCTTAAGCCTGAGATGAGTGCTTACGAGGTTGCTTCTATTGTGCTTGAAAAGCTGGATACCAATAAATACGATCTGATAATTGTGAATTTCGCAAATCCCGACATGGTTGGACATACCGGAATACCCGATGCGGCGATACGGGCGGCACAGGTGGTGGATGAGTGCGTTGGGAAGATACTTGCGAAAATCAAATCGATGGGCGGCGCGGCGATTGTAACGGCCGATCACGGGAATTTCGAGCAGATGTACGATCCATCGACATCTGGGCCGCACACGGCGCACACGGTGGGTGATGTGCCGCTGATCGTGTTCGATGAAAAGAATAAAGGCAGAAAGCTGCGAAACGGCGGGTGTCTTGCGGATGTGATGCCGACGCTGCTGGACATGATGGAATTGGCAAAGCCTGCTGAAATGACTGGTAGAAGTCTTTTAGGATAGAAACAGGAGGCAGGAGAATTTAAACCACTGATTAACACAGATTAGCACTGATCACTAAAAAAATATAAAATCAAAATCCGTGAAAATCAGCGAATATCAGTGGTTAAATTTTTTTATCTGTGGACGGGTAAATCATTCTTTGAAACCGAAGACTTTGAGCCAGTAATCTGTTTCGGCTTCGGTAATGCCTTGGCGTTTTTCTATCGGCTCGGCAATTTTTTTCTTTTTCGGTATTCGGGCCAGGGTTGTCATCATCTCGGCCCAGAATAGTTCCACTTTGACGCTTACGGCTTTTCGCTTGCTCGCGGCGGCGGCGATGCGTCTATCGGAACTGACGACTATCAGGCGTTTGGGGGCGGTGTTTGCTTCTATGCGGATCTCGATAATTTCATCGGCTTCGATCTGTGAGCCTGAAAATGTAACATCGAGATTGGGCAGATCCTTGAACGGGGCTTTTTCCCTGGGGCCGATGCCGTCGAAAACTATTTCGCCAAACTCACCAATATATCGCAAATAGTTGGAAAGCAGACGACAAAGGGCCGTATCGGTCAATGTCTCAGTGTCACTGACCTTCTCGACGCTGCGGAGGAGATTGTAACCATCCAATAATACAGGCATTTAACCCTGTTCTGAATTATACCTTATTTCGCCGCCTACGATGGTGTATTCAATTTTGCCGCTGATATCCCAGCCTTGGTAGGGGCAGTTGCGGCTTTTTGATTTGAATTTCGAGGTGTCAACGCAATATCGAGCATTGGGGTCAAAGATCGTGACATCGCCTTGCGCGGCCAGGGTCATGGTTCCTTTGTTCAGGCCGACGACTTTTGCGGGGCCGGCGGTCATGAGATTTATCAGTGCAGGCCAATCGATAATGCCTGGCTCGATGAGTGCTTTGATGTACAATCCGAGCGCGCATTCGAGACTTGCGATGCCAAATGGCGAGACGACGAATTCGAGTTCCTTTTCGCTTTGGAGATGCGGGGCGTGATCTGTGACGAGGGCATCGACGAGGCCTTCTTTTATGGCATTCTTGAGAGCTTCAATATCGGCGGCAGTTCTCAGGGGCGGGTTGACTTTATAATTGGTGTCGTAATCTGCGCATGCATCGTCAGTGAAGAGCATGTGATGGGGGGTAACCTCGCATGTAATGGGCAGCTTTTGCGCCTTGGCCTGGCGAATAAGTTCGACCGAGCCAGCTGTTGAAATATGCTGGCAATGGTATCGGACGCCGGTTTTTTTGACGAGCTGTATATCACGCCAAAGCATCATTTCTTCGGCGAGGGAATCGAGGCCGGGGAGGCCGAGAATGGTTGAATTGTAACCGGAATTCATAACGCCGTTTTTGGCGAGGCTATCATATTGGCAATGCTGGGCGATAACGGTGTTGAACATGGCAGCGTATTTTAAGGCGCGGAGCATAACGGATGGATCCTGCACGCCTGAGCCGTCGTCGGTGAAGCCGACTGCGCCGGCACGGGTCATAAGTCCCATTTCGGCGAGTTCGACTCCTTTGCGTTCCTTAGTGAGAGCGCCCATTACATAGACATGCGTTTTGCGGGTCTGGCGTCCCATCCTGTGGACATATTCGACGCTTGTTGCATCCTGAATGGGCGGATCTGTGTTGGGCATGCATACTACCGAGGTGAAGCCGCCTCTAACGGCAGCGGCAGAACCACTTGCGATGGTCTCTTCTTCCTCATCGCCCGGCTCGCGGAAATGAACGTGGATATCGATGAGGCCGGGTGTGACGAATTTGCCGGAGGCGTCGATCTCTCTTGCGCCTGGGGCAGAAATTTTACCGCCAACTTTCGCGAAGGAGCCGTTTGTGATGAGGACATCGCCAACGGCATCGATTTGATTGGCCGGGTCGATTATCCTGCCATTTTTTATCAACAGATCGTTAGACATTACTTATTCCTGAGTTCCTGGGATGCCTGGTTTACAAGATATAAAACCGCCATCCTGACAGCGAGGCCATTTTCGACCTGCTTGAGGATGACGCTGTTTTTACCATCGGCGACTTCGCTTTCCATTTCCACGCCGCGATTGATAGGGCCGGGGTGCATGACGATAATGTCGGGCTTGGCTTTTTTCATGCGGTCCAGCGTTAAGCCGAAATAATGGGAATACTCGCGTATGGACGGGAAGGGATTTGAGCCAAGTCTTTCAAACTGTATGCGGAGCATGTTGATGACGTCGACTTTGTTTATCACGTCGTCAAGCGAATAGCTGATTTTTACAGGGAGCTGCTTGACGGCCGGGGGCATGAGAGTGGGCGGGCCGACAAGTGTGACATTGGCGCCGAGTTTTGTGAGTGCCCAAATGTTACTGCGGGCTACCCTGGAATGCGCGATATCGCCCACGATGGCGACTTCAAGACCTTCGAGCGAGCCTTTGATCTGCCGGATCGTGAAGGCATCGAGGAGGCCCTGCGTGGGATGTTCGCCATAGCCATCACCGGCATTTACGACGGCACAGTTGAGGGTTCTGCTTAGAAGTTTGGCGGCGCCGCCGGCGCTGTGGCGGATGATCACTATGTCGATGCCCATAGCTTCAAGATTTTTCGCAGTGTCGAGGAGGGTTTCGCCTTTACTGACGCTGGAGAACTTGGTGCTGAACTGCATGACGTCGGCACTTAATCGCTCGGCGGCAAGGGTGAAACTGTTGCGTGTGCGCGTGCTGTCCTCGAAAAACAGGTTCACTACGACTTTGCCGCGGAGGGGAGGGGCTTTTTTTATCGAGCGGGTGCTTATTTCTCGAAAGCCTTCGGCGGTGTCGAGGATGTATTCGATTTCCTGGCGGCTTAATTCCATAAGGCCCAGGAGGTGCTTTCGATGCCATTTGAAAGATTCGGTCTTGCTCACGTTCTACTCCACAACCACTTCATCGATTCCATCTACCTCGACAACCTTTACCTGAACGAACTGGCCTTCGTTGACTTTTGCGTTGCAGGCGACAAAATCGGCTTGTATCGGGTATTCCCGGCCGGATCGCTCTACGAGTACGGCAAGCCTTATCGCGCGGGGCCTGCCGAGATCCATAAGTGCATCGAGGGCGGCACGCACTGAACGGCCGGTGTAAAGCACATCGTCAATAAGGAAGATTACCTTTTCGCTGATATCGAATGTGATTTCCGTGCTGCGAACCTGTGGTATCTCCTGGCCAGAGGGCGAATTGAGATCGTCGCGGTAAAGAGTTATATCAAGCGTGCCGCAAGGTACGTCTTTGGAAGTCTTCTGGGCGAGGATCTTCGTTACTCGCTGGGCAAGTATTTCGCCCCTGCTTCGAATACCGATTATCCCGATATCCGATCCGGGTCCAGCCGCATCGGCAATGGACTGGGCCAGATATTCCAGCGAATTGCTGATCTGGGCGGCATCAAGCAGAATTTTCATTTTTGCCTCTTAAATTCAATTACGGAGCAAGTATAAGGCCTTTGCGTTTCATTATCAAGAATCCTGTTTGGAAGCGCATAAAAAAGGGCCGAAAGATCGGCCCTTTACCAAACTAATCAGTGAATCGTATATCGCTGTAAGCGGTCGGAATCCCGCCAGCGAGTCTCACACGAGCTCTAACTTTGTATGCCGCTTGAATGGGCCTGTTGGCTATCACATAGGTATAGGTCGGAGACGTTTGCCAACCACTGCTTCTGCCATTGCCATAAACACACTCAAATTGATATTCAACGACTCTGCCTTTTGCGTCAACACATGGCTCCGCACTCATCGAGTGGTAGTAATTTATTCCCGACGCATATTGCCTCGGTGCAGATGCCCACACCGGCGGATTCGGTGTTGGCGCTGGCACCAAATTTACGTCGGCAATTCCGGAATATATGGTGGCATTGTGCGCAAGAGACCTGTCTCTTACACGAATGCGATACGAGTAAATCACACCCGTCCTCAAACCAGAATCAGTATAGGTTGAGCTGCTGATCCAGCCGCTGTCTGTGCCTCCAGTTCTGCCCGTAATCTCGTCAAAGTAGTATTCGACACCGCTGGCATCCTTAGCTGAAGTCGCCGTCATAGAAACCGTGCCGTTACTTATGGCGTATGGCTTTTGCGCCCATGTCGGAGGATTGGGGTACGGTTTAGTTACATCATCATTAACTGCGTTTGTAACGAAATAAATGCTTGACCATTTGGTTACATTCGGATTTGTGGGCCATTTATCTTTGGCACGCACCCTGTAGCTGTAAACTTTATTAGCTATTAGCCCTGTATCAGTCCACGTCTTGTCCGTTTGCCATGGACTTACAACATTCGGCTCGCAAATTCCGCCATTTGCATTTAGACGCTGGAATTGATAATAAACCGCGCCGTAGGTATCGACAGCCTTGGCTGCAGTCATTACGGCAGTGGTAGTCGTGTTGCGCCTGGGAATAATTTCAAACTTCATCGGATTTGGAGCAGGAATACCTGTTTCGTGCTTATTTTTGTTATATTCGAGAATATATTTATCAGTGTCATTGACCACACCGTCTTCATTGAAATCGCGACCATTGCACCAGTATGGGAAACCGCAACTCTTATTCATCCAATTATTAAGAACCCAAATATTGATGTCGGCCGTATTTACAATTCCATCAAAATTGTAGTCGCCGGTGACGTCGGCGGTTCTGATATAATGGTAGCCCATATCAGGTACTTTATCAGTAACTGTACCCAATGAACCATCCACGCGTAAATCGGTGCGGGTGGTATGCCTTGTGAAATGCAGGGCGGACAACGACACTGCAGGGTTGCCCTTGTTGACACATGGGCTGGTTACAGATTGGCCGGTAGGCTGGCTGAGGTAGAATCCGTTTACAAATTTCGGGTCGAGATCGAGATTGCCGGTGCCCCAGAACGGTTTACATCCACTATCAAACCACATCGGGACAGTTCCGCCCTGGATGTCACTGTATTTTACCCTGAGATACGAGGGCAGATTATAGTAAACCTCGCCGGTTTCGCTGTCGACGAAATCGTCCGTGAGTGAAACCTGGCGGCCTCTAGCTGCGGTGTTATTGTAAATGATAGAATTCATTACATTGGCATCGACATGGTAAGAAAGATTCATGCCTCCACCGAAGCTGCTGGCGAAACTCTTTTTGGTAACCGCATTTGTGCCGGTAACGGTGTTACTTGCTATTGTGCAGTTGACAATATTCGGTTCGGCATACCAGTTGGCGCTTATGCCGCCGCCGTCGCGGCCTGCCTGATTATTTGTAATAAGGCAATTCATAAGCCAGCTTGTGTCACTTCCGAAGACGTACAATCCGCCGCCGGATGTTGTTGCCTTGTTGGTCTGAATTTTGGAATCACACACCCAGAGGTTGGCATCCGATGCCACTATTGCGCCACCTATACCCGAAACGCCGTTTGCCTCATTCTGGCTGAGGGTCGACCTGGATATGCGGTAGTTTCCTTCTACAACGTAAAGCGCGCCTGCGTCCCAGCCGAAGTTCTTTGTAAAGGTGCAGTCTGATATGAGCGGATCTGCGTACTCCGCATAGATCGCACCACCGGAACCGGCACTGTTATGAGTGAATGTGCACTTTTTAAAAGCCGGGCTTGCATGATCTTCAAACGCAACCGCGCCACCCCATGTGTACGGGGAATTTATTCTATCGAGAGCAACTTCTATTGGGGGTTTGTCATCATCATTATGTACGCCGCCGACGCCATTTGGATCAAGCTGGTTATCAGTGAATTGGCAGCTTGTGAAAACAGGCGAACTATTTGATGCGCAATAGACCGCACCGCCATAAGCATCGATCTGATAATGCTGCTGTGGCCAGCCGGCTATAGCACCACTGAGACCACAGCTTCCGCCCATTGCGTCATTATCTTTGAAAACGCAGTTTTGGAATTCGGCTGCGCTGCCTGTATCAATAAATACTGCTCCGCCATAGCCGCTGTATTTCCAATACGGCTGATACGGACCCCAGTACCAACCTGGATCCTGCTCATTCCATGTATCCCATGATCCACCATGGCCTGGTTTGGGAGAGGGTGATCCATTGCCGCCATCACCGCCCTTAGCTGAACATTTCAAAAACGAACAATACCTTACAAGAGGATTGCATCCTGTGCCGCAATACAGCGCACCTCCCTTAGCCCAGCCGCCCCAGCCACCATCAGCAGGAGGCTGAATGCCGGGCAGACCGTGACCGCCCCTGATCGTGCATTTATCGAAAACACAATTTATGATCGTTGGTGACGCGTCGTGGACCAGCGCTATCGCACCACCTGCAAGCGGTTTTCCATTGCGTCCATCACTGGTCACATCTGTCCCAATTACTGAAGATGTATCCGAAGTTTCTGTCGCACGGAAAGTGAGGCCTTTAATGATCATATTGCGAGAAACATTGTAAAGGCGGATCATTCCATATGCAGGGGTACTGGTTACCGATGTGCCATAATTTCGGGCGTTAGTATTTTCAACCCAGGCCCCGCCATAATTCACATGGTAGTTTGTTTTTATCACAGTTTGCGAGGGGTTATTGGGAGTGGCACTGGTAAGTGTGATATCTTTGCCGCTAATAGTTAAGAAGAAATCATCATTGCTGGATTCACTTATATCATAAGTGCCAGGACTGATTACGATTGTGTCCTTATTCCGAGCAGCGTCTATCGCATCCTGAATATGAACATATTGGCGGGGAACGTCAAGAAAATCCGGCTCAACAAACGTGATGCGAACTTCCTCTTTCTGCCCTGTGGGAGCATCCATCAACACCCAATTTGTAAGGTCATTTGAGCCATCATTTGGGGCGCCGTTCTTGCCTGTGCCGGACCATTCTATACGGTAGTTAGCGTTACCTGGTACACACGTAATATAGACAAGCGTGCCGCGATAGTATGATTTCGTCCTTACATCATTATAATCGGGATTGAGCGTGAACGTACTGGCTGCGACACTCGGATCGCCCTGAGCATCAATAATGACACGCAGCTCGATCATTTTGGTTTCGAATGTCACATAAACCACCTTGTTACAGAGCATTGTAACGACATTGTCGTTGGAATCGGTAGCATCATTATCTGTGCCCGACCATGATTGAACTTGATAGGCCGAAGTCGGGTGGGCAGTAAGCTGTACCTGGGAATACATTTTGAAGGTCGGCATGGTATTAGGATTAGTCGTAACAGTTCCGCCAACGGTCGGCGTTCTGACTATCGTCAAAGTAAATGTGCCGATGACGGTGGAATCATTATAATGATATCCGATATCGGCAGCACCAGCATCTGCATGATTATCAGTCCTGGTTTTGAGAGCATCAAGACCAAGCGCGGCGGCTGTACCACTGCCGCCGTCCACAGCGGGACTGTTTACGAGCTGCCCCGCCGCGGTCTGGCTGAGGTAGTAATCGCCCAGCCTGCCGGTAACAAAGCACGGATCATCCTCGAAACTGTGGGTTACCCCAAGCACGCTGATATTATACGCGCCTGCAAAATTGGCGTCATACGCCTTGTCGTTTTCGGCATTAAAATAATCCGCCGGCAGGTTCTCGCCAAAAAGACAGTAATCCACTGTCGGTGTAACGTCACCCAGTGAATCATCTTCATAGATAGCATAGTTGCTGTTGCCGCTGAATATGCAGTCCGTGATCGTGGGGGCCGTCGTCTCAAACCTAAGATACATACCGCCGCCGAATCTGTCCGTTGCCGCCACTTTATTATCCGCAAAAGTGCAGCTCGATATATTACTTGTGCTTCCGTCAAGGTAAAGACCTGCGCCGCCACAGCTTATATCGCCGCCAATCGTGGAATTTCTCGCGATAAGGCAGTTGAAGATCGCCGGCGATGAGTCAAACAGGTACATGCCCGCTCCGGAGTAATCCGCGACGTTATCCATAATAGTAGTGCCGCTGATGGACCCAGCGGAATTTTCCCAGTAAACCCCGCCGCCATCAAAATGAGCTATATTGGCGGAAATATTACAGTCCATTATAGCCGCGGTTGTGTCGAACAGGTAAGCGCCGCCGCCATTATCGCTGCTTTCGTTTTGAATAAGATTGCAGTCATTCATATTCAAAGTTGCGGTCCCAAAATACATACCCGCACCGGCACGATCGCTGGAATTGCGATTTACGTCAAGGAAATGCAAGTCACAGACGGTGTTATTACCATATATGCCGCCGCCCAGACCGGCTACTGAATTATTATCACTTATGTATGAATTTTCGATCACCGCATTGGCATCACTGATGTAAATACCGCCGCCGTTTCCAGTCGCCGAATTCCGGCGAATCCCGCAGTCATGGATATACGCGTCGGCCCCGTTTACAACCACAATACCGCCGCCATCGCCGTGGCCTGTGTTATAGTTATCCTGAATGTAACATAACTGAATTTCAGGATCGGCGTTATCAATATAAATACCGCCTTCCTGGGCATCTGTGATAGTAAAACCAACCAGCTTAGCCGCTGAAGTTTCGCTGGAATCTATTGTTACGCTTGGCAACGTTGTATCAAAAGCTGCCGAAATAGCCGTACTCGCCGGGTAAATCACAGGATTTCCCGCTGGATCAACATTCGGATCACCGCTGCGTACGGTAATATCCTGTCCTTCAAAATAGATGTTCTCGTAGTAATAGCGATTTGGCTCAGCAACAACTGTATCGCCTGTTACTGATGCATGAATTGCTTCCTGAATGCTGTCATGAGGATGCTTCACCCCGCCATGCCATCTTGCAACAGCGCCAGCTTGCGACCGGTACAACGCTTTATAGAGATTAAGCCTTCCTTCCGAAACGCACCGCCCTCTGAGACTGGGTAGTTTGTCAACTGAGTTTAGCAATATCTTCTTAACTTCGTTACAGTCCAGGGTTCCATTCAAGCCAAACATCAAAGCCGCGGCACCGGCAACATGCGGAGCCGCCATCGATGTACCTGCCATATAGCCATAGGCGTTGCCAGGCATAGTACTATAAATTTCCCCGGCCGTGCCGTTATCGAAATCACCGCCTGGTGCGGCTATATCAACCTGTGTGAGACCGTAATTGGAATAGGATGTTATCCAGTCCTGGTTATTGGTGGCCATAACAGAAACAATATTACCAAGGTTATAACCGGAGGGATAGTGTTCATCGCCGACAACATCCACATCATCGCCTATCTGATCATCACCACCATTACCAGCGGAAGCAACAAACAGCACTCCGTTTGTCCATGCACTTTGGATGGCGAGATATTCAGCTATCGAATAGGGGCCTCCACCATTAGAGTAGTTTATTACCTTAGCACCATTCGCCACCGCATATTTTATAGCCTCCAACTCTGCGATGGTTGAAATGATACCCTTATCGTCGGATATCTTAAGCGGCATAATTTTAGCTTTCCATGCCACGCCAAACACACCAATGTTGTTATTACCATCAGCCGCAATAATACCGGCTACGTGCGTTCCGTGACCTACAAAATCACGCACATCGTTATCACCGCCGCCTATGACATTGACATCTGCGCCGACAAAATCCCAGCCTTTTAGATCATCGATATACCCGTTACCCGGAGCCGCTCCGCCTCCTGTACTATTATCAATACCATCAAGTATGTTGGGGTCGTTCGGGTCACGAGCACTTGGCGCGTCCTCGGCGGCATTGATCCACACATTGTCATTTACGTCGACATGGTTCACGTCAAGGCCAGTATCTATGACAGCAACAATTATATTCGTATCATGGATTATGTCCCAGCCGCGTATAGAATCAATATCCGCACCAGATACACCATTTGCCTGGCCGGCGTTGTCATGGTTCCACATAACAGGCAGATATGGGTCGTTGGGGACTATCTCTAATTGGCGCAGGTAATCAGGCTCGGCAAAGATTACTGCTGAACTTGTCGCAAACTCCTGCAAGGCGGTTTCTACGCTCATACCAACAGGAAGTTGGACAACCGATAAACCTGGCGTGAAATTAAGTTCACGTTTTACGCTTGAACCTCGTAGCAGCGCATTTGAGATGACATTTTTGACGGCCATGGTCGACATGGGCCTGCTCAAGCCTTGCGGTACAGCATCTGCGCTTTGATTAAAATTGACAATCAGGCGGCCGGGGGCATATTTTGCCTTTTGCTTAGCGAATGCGCCGGTTGTCAGGCCTAGACATGATAATAGAATTATTGCGACGAAACTTCCTCTTCCCATAAAATACGTCCTTTTAATAGTATTGGATGATGACTATTACAACCGTTAAATATCCGCAAGTATATTGGCAAAAAGGATTATGTCAACGGCATAATTGCAAATGTTATCCTTTGAAAATACATAGACTTAGGATCGGCTTAGAAATTGTAGTTTTTTGCTTTTGCAACTTTCGTTTCTGTGCTAAAAACAGGGGCAAAATGGAGTTAAGCAATGATATTGAAGGTTAGAAAATCGCAGCTTTGCGGCAAGGTGGAGATACCGGCTTCGAAATCGCATACGATACGGGCGGTTGCGATCGCGGCGCTGGCGAGCGGAACGAGTTATATAAGGAAACCTTTGATATCTTATGATGCTCTCAGCGCGGTCAAGTGCTATGGGGCGATGGGGGCGGTTATCAATACTGATAACGACCAGTGCTGGGTTATCGTCGGCAACGGCGGGCAAGTGGTTGCGCCTAAAGATGTTATAGATGTTGGGAACTCGGGGACGACGATGCGGCTTGCGACGGGGTCGGCGGCGCTTTGCAGGGATTTGAGCAAAACAATACGGCTTACGGGGGATGAGCAGATACAGAGCAGGCCTATTGCCCCCCTGCTTACGTCTTTGAGCGATCTTGGCGCAAATGCTTATTCTGTAAAGGGTAACGGCAAGGCGCCGGTGGAGGTGCGGGGAAGACTGCGGGGAGGCAAAACTAGCATTAACTGCTTTACCAGCCAGTACTTATCCAGCTTATTGCTTTGTACGCCGCTGGGGGACGGGGATACGGAGATCGATGTTCCGCTGCTGAATGAGCCGGATTATGTGAAAATAACATGTGACTGGCTGGACTGGCAGGGAATTCGGTATCAAAACGACTCGCTTAGGCATTTGCAAGTTCCGGGCGGGCAAGGGTTTAAGGCATTTGATATGGCGATACCGGCGGATTTTTCCAGTGCGACTTTTTTTATGGCGGCGGCGGCTATTTTGGGCGCGGATATCGAAATGACGGGGCTAGATTTTAATGATTCGCAGCCTGACAAGGCGGTTGCGAGGTATTTAGAGGATATGGGGTGTCCTGTTACAAGGGTGGGGCGCGGGTGTGGCGCGGGTGGAGCGCGGGTGAGTTGTGAGGGTGGTTGTGGGCCTGAAACGGTGGAGGAAAAGACCCTGCGGGTGGTGGGAAAATCACTAAAGGGTATCGAGATAGACATGAATGGGACGCCGGATGCGCTGCCGGCGATGGCGGTAGTTGGGGCATTTGCGGAGGGAGAGACTCGGCTTGTAAATGTTCCCCAGGCGCGGAGCAAGGAGACGGATAGGATCGCGTGCATGGCAAAAGAACTTTCTAAGATGGGGGCGGATATTGAGGAGCTGCCGGACGGGCTTGTGATCCGCAAGAGCAAACTTCATGCGGCCAGGGTGGATGGGCACTGGGATCATCGAATCGTTATGGCGCTTAGTCTGGCGGGGATGGCTGTCGAGGGAGAGACAGTGATCGACACGGCGGAGGCGATGAATGTTACGTTTCCGAATTTTGTGGAGTTGATGAGGTCGCTGGGAGGGGAATTGTCAGTGGTCAGTGGTCAGTAGTCAGTGGTGCAAACGAAAAAATTGAACGTCCAACGTTCAACTTCGAACGTTCAACGTCCAATGTTCAATACAGAGAAAAACTCGAAGCACTACGCTCGAAATCTGAAACAAAACTCGAGACAGAATTCAGAAGCTAGAAGCGAGAAGTTAGAAGAAAAAATTTAGCCACGGATTAACACGGATTTTAAATAAAAACCGAAGTACGAATGCTCGAAATCCGAAAAAAAATTCGAATTTCAAAAAGCGGAAATAGGGGAAGACAAGTTCTAAGTTCTAAGTTTTGGGTTTTGAGTTGTGGAAGGGAGAATAAATTTAAATGCTAGCTGGTCGCGAGTTATTGCTGTCCCGTTAACAACAGCTACCGCGTTTTGCGGAATTGTGGCGGTACTTGGCTGCATGATGGCGGCGGTGGGCGAATTATGGTCTGATTCTTTAGGAGCCTCATTTTTCTGCTTGCAGCCGGAAATAACCACAAGCAGCAGAAATAATAAATATTTTTTCATTTACACCTTTTTCCTAATCTAATGTTTGATTCAGCAACAGTAACCGCATGGGCAAACAAGTTGCCCATCCTACGTCACTGTCACATATTTCACCGGAATGCAATCGATAACACCGTAAAACAATTCACTTCAGCTATTTACACATGTTCTGCTTTTCGATCCGTTTAATGAAAAACTCAATTATTATGATCGTACAAAGAATTATGATCGAAATGATAAGAGGATACTTTGTACTAAGACTCGCTGTTGCAAAAAGCCGTTTTGGTTTATTATTCAGTTCTCGATCATACCACCTGTAGAGCACAGCCTGACACCCATCACCAAAGGTGACGACATATGACCCAGATAAGGAACTTTGTAAGAGTATTTTACCGGGTCTATTCCATGATTCCGGATAATACTCGAATCCGTGATAGGTTCTTTGATATTTTATAACAGAAGAAATTGTATCATTGTGCGGATTGTAATTCGCATTTTTCAAACTGGCCAAATCTTCTATAGTTTGAGGGATTTGTTTTTTTTCGTCAAACCATTTATATAATGCATCTCTTATAATATGATGCTGAACTAAGTTCCTATCCTGTATTGTTAATAAATATACCGGGTTTAAATAAACAAATAGGATCAAAAAACATATGACAGTTATTTTAATGGATAATAATAAAGTTTTATATTTTTTTATCATAAGTTTTTTTTAGCTCCCATTATTTTGTGTCGAATATTCTCGGATGAGAGTACAAATTGTGCTCACTAAGCGGCCAAGGAGCACCAGGAACCCAAGGTCTAAGAAAACTGCCGGTAAATCTACCGAAACATAAAAATATGATAGTGGCCGTGGGCGAATTATGGTCTGTTTCTTTAGGAGCCTTATTCTTCTGCTTGCAACCGGAAATAATCACAACCAGCAGTAATACTAAACTTTTTTTCATTTACACCTTTTCCTATTTTAATGCAGTAACCCGCATGGGCAAACAAGTTGCCCATCCTACGTCACTACGTCACTTTTTCACTTCAGCTGCAGGTCGCAGATAAGCATGCGGTGGTCTGAATTTTGGGTTTTGACGGCGCGGGCCGAAAGGACTTTAAAATGTAAGCTAGTCCATATCTGGTCAATACGAACAAGAGGAATTTCGTTTGGGGCTGTATTTGGCCAGCCGACACCAGCAGAGCGGACACAGTCCCGCAGACGCGGTTTTAGAGGGTTTAACGACCCGTCTGCTGCTACAACATTAAGATCGCCACCAAAAATAATCGGCATCGATTCAGGAACAAGTTTTATCTGCTCCAAAACTTTTGAGATTTGCTTATGATGCTCTATGCGGTTTTCCCTGTGCAATTTCCAATTGTAAGGTGAAAAAAGATTCAGGCCAATATATGCAGGCAGCAGCCTGGCACTGATCGTCTCAATTTGACAACCATTTTGAAGTGTTATGCGAGCCATGGTCATAAACGCGGCGGAATGCTTATCAAGTGAGCGAGAAATTACAGTGCCCCTGGCGATAATAGTTGCTTCATGATCCCAGGCCATTGCAGCCTGGGTACCGAAAAGCTCTTTCGCCAGTTTGCCGGCGTCAGCTTTAGACGGTGATTCGGTGAGCATGAGAATATCGGGCTTGTATGATATTGCCTCTTTAGCAGCGTCAGCATTTGCACCAGCGCAATTGAGAGCAATTACACGGAGAGCTTTTCCTTGCTGACGCAGTGACTCTATTTTTTGCTCATTAATAAAGAGGCCACGTCCTATTGTATGGACCTCTTCAACCATGAGGATCAAGAAAAGGAGCCAACAGCAAATCATAATCAGAGCAGGTCGTCGCTTATGTAACAAAGCAAGGAAAGCAAATGCCAGCCCGGGGATAAGCCACAGCCATGCGGGAAAGAAGGTTACAGCCATCATCGAATCAAATTTGAGAATGTAAGCAAGAGTGGTTATGAGCAAAAGAGATGCTGAAAGAAATAAGGATGTATAAGCGGCACAGGATTTTACTTTCATAAACATAATTTTAGGTTAAAACAAGTAGAATATCAATCAAAACATGTGGTATCAGGAATAGGAATAGGGTTAGCGGATAGGAATACGGAAAAATCCAAAAAAACACACAAACAAATTCGAATTTCAAAAACGGAACAATTCAAAACTAAGGCGAGGATTTAATTCTGATTACGCTGATTTTTAATTTAATATTTACCGCATGGGGGCGGGTGTAACGAATCTGTAACATTGAGCGTCTAATATGCTGTGCGTTTTAATAAATTGAAACCTTTTCAAGGAGGATTTATGAGACCGATGGTTTTGGTGCTTGTGATTGCATTAGTGGCGATGGGCGGGTGTGTTGTGAACTGCTGCTTTAACCAATCGAAGTTCAAGGCGGTAAAGTTGCTGAATTTCGACCAAGAACAGGCGAAGGTTTTTGATGCTACTACGGAAAACGGATCTATTGAGGTTACTGGGTCATCTGAGGCCGGGTGCAAAATGACTGCCGAAGTCGAGGTGCGGGCGGCGGATCAGGCCAAGGCGGATGAGTATATAAGCAAAGTGTTTGTACGGTTCGAACGGGCTGGGGATACGGTTAAGGCTTATGTGGACCGGCAAGAAGTTCCCAAAAATGTGAATGTGACTGTAAGATTCAAAGCTGCGGTGCAGCCGGCGACCGATTTGCAGCTTGCGAGCATAAATGGCAGCATTTCGACCCAGGGCATTGCTGGAAAGGTGAAGGCTACGAGCGTTAACGGCTCAATCACGACAGATGTACAGGCTGGGGATGTGAGCGTATCGACTGTTAACGGGTCACTCAAGCTTTATTTTGTGAAGGATTCCAAGGCCAGTTCGATCGAGGGGCAGACAGTGAACGGGTCCGTTGTCGTGAGTCTGCCAGACGGGTTTGGCGGGTCGGCAAAACTAAGTACCGTAAACGGCTCGATACACAGCGACGTGGAACTGGCGGTGAAAGGCAAACTGGGCAAGAGTGTTGACGCAAAGATCGGCACGGGGACGGGAAGGCTGGACATTTCAACTGTGAATGGGTCGGTGAGATTAGAATGACCATCAGAGAAAGGGATAGGGATAGCGGATAGGAATAGAAAAAAATGCGGCACAAGCGTCCAGGCTTGTGATATAGAAATTGTCCTGTTTCAAATCTCAACCGAGACGGTTGAGCTACCTTAAATCTACGTGTTTTCTTTTAATCTTCTTGCAAAACAGGCCTATGTTATGTATTTTATCGTTTCGGTTTCGTGCGGGCAGATAGCTCAGTTGGTAGAGCAATGGACTGAAAATCCATGTGTCGCCGGTTCAACTCCGGCTCTGCCCATTATCCCAAACCCACTTCTTGAGCGAAAAACCCATTTTTAGTTTGATAAAGCGGCTTTTCATTCTCTATTTATATTGCAAATTGGTTGTTCGAATTTGTTCGCAATATTTCTGCTTTGGGGTGCTGTTTAGGCCAGCAAAACGCCAAGCTGTTTTGGTCATGATTTTTCCCCAATTGCATCCACCGCTTTGCCGGATGTGCCAGGGGCTGCTATCATGTTGACTGGGCAACTTTGGGATGTACCCCGCCTGGTCGGCTAATGATCCGCAGGTATGCGCAGATTGTAAAAATTTATTATCCGCCCAGCACCGTTAATTACGGGTGTATCTTTTCAGCGTTTTCGTTTTCTGGCCTTGAAGAGATCGAGACTTATATCGGCATATCGGCAAGTACACCATTTATTGAAGTTTGAATGGCTGCAATCCTGCCGTTATCTTTAAAGTCATTTTTAATCGCGGCCAGCTCCACCAGGAAAGATTGAAGCTCTTTCTTATAGGCAGGGAGTTGAGCACAATCTCCAAGGTATGCAACGGTAGGCGCATCAAAATTGCCAAAGTATCTCTCTCCCGCATCGACCTTGTCCGGATCGCTTGGAATCGGACCAAAATATCCATTCTCGGCACGTTGGAAGATGTCCACAAGTTTCTTTAGCACAACGGCATTTTTCGGACGATAAAGTTCCTCAAGCGATTCTGCAAGAATTTCGCTAAGACTCTTGGTAGTATCCGCCATCTGCCGCCCAGCACAGAAAATATTGACCTCGGTACTTGGATTATTGACAGCACCTTGGTAAATCAAACCTGCCCGGCCGCCAAGGCTGTAGAGCCTTTTTATGTGCGTACCTACCCGCATCGTATACGGCAAAAACCATCGCTGCCGCTGTAATTGGGGAGGAGGATAGAACCATGTCCCTCCGGATGTGCCAAAATCGCAGGAAATCCTATCGATAAATCCAGAGAGATCAGCATACGGAATATATGGCCCATAGTGACCTTGATTGAAGATGCAATCGACGTTATGGCTCAATTGAACCAATTGGTCTTTATCTGATGCCGTAAAGAATGCGCCCTTGGGTATCCAGCCCCATGTCGTCATAAAGATATACATCTTTGAATTCTTGTTTTTAACGTAATTAGCAGCCTGCGCGTTGACATAGGCATGGTATGCGGCATCCATGGGGCCCACGGGCCAGCGGTCGTTACATATACTGCACTGGCATCGGCCCTGGTCGGCAGACTCAAAATGAAAACCATCAAAATTGAAATTGTCCATTACATAATCGTAAATCCTGTACATATATTCCCATGATTTCGATTGCGAAGGACACATATTGCAATTCGCAGGCCAATTGGGCCAGTTATTACCCCGAACCGCGGGATCATTTTGGATAATTGTATTAAATCCCCAGTTCATAATTCCGCTGGGAAACACGGTAACTTTCAAACCCCGGCTGTGAGCGGCATCGAGAATTTTATGGATTCGCGCCTGTCGTTCCGCCGTTACAGAGCCCTCAATGTTGAGTGGCCAGGCATCAGTGTTAAACAAGCCGGCCAGATCAACATACTGGTACCCCGCCTGAGCTTGTATGTCCATCGCACGGATAATGCTGCTTACGGTGAGATCATCAAAGACAGGATTAGGCCATGGGGCCACTGGATTTGGGTCGGTCCTCTCGTCATTAAGCCATATATCGAATGCAATTCGGTTTGTAAAGCACTTACTTTTGGCTTGGGGAGCATCAACTAATACATTTTTCCTATACTTGGCAGGGAGACTCAGCCCATAGGCGGAAATGCCCATAGCAGCCATATTACGCATAAAATCTCGCCGAGACATCCCGCCGACATTCGGATCGCTATTTTTTTCAAAATTTTTCATCTCAACTTGCTCCTTATGAATGCATCGAATTCAACCAGACTATCGGGGTTTCATTGCGGGAAAAGCTGTGTCTGCAACCACATCTCCGCAAATTTAGCAAAATCTCTGAAGTTGACAATCGCCGCATCGTCCTTATACAAATCGGCTTGAGACCGAAGAGGCTGATACAAATGGCTCAGACCTGCAAGACTTATTACCTGAGCCTGCGACAGGGCATAATTGTAAATGCGGAAATCGTCTAGTCTGCCCTTGTAGACCTTATAGTCATAAAAATAATTACCGGCATAATTATTCTGCGGAGGACTGCTGTCTAAATTAAGTCTCCGTCCAATTACAAAATTCTCAATCGAATTACCTTGTATGAACGAGAAAGGCCCTGTATTTTCCGCAACAAGCAAACCATCGTGGTATATTTTTTGTGTGCCTTGCGTTGCGCTTGTCACAATTGCAAAATGTTGCCAAGCGCCTTTAATATTTTCAGGGGCCGGTTCTTTCCAGCTGACCATGCTTCCTTGTGCCATCTTGAAATTCATACTGTCATCAGTACCCGGATCAGACCACATTTGCTCTGGTTGCTGTGAGGACGAATTCACATTCGTATCGCCATTCATTAATCCGGCTATTTCCGCCTGCGTCAAAGGACGATCGTAAACACGGAAATCATCTAACGCGCCGTTCCAACAGCCACCGCCGTCGTCGTAAGAGCCGATAAACAAACCAGTGGAAGCAGTGATCGGCAGGGTCATCCCTGTAACGGGGTTTTGCGCCACGCTATCAAGATAGACCGTAAGG
>Ga0079306_1001007_pt1 | contig 21233 bp, 30 predicted proteins | sample Methanotroph_Enr_FD_79181 | JGI IMG/M metagenome (GOLD analysis project Ga0079306, IMG submission 79181) | Enriched soil microbial communities from Old Woman Creek wetland in Ohio, USA - Methanotroph_Enrichment_5 | ecosystem: Environmental > Terrestrial > Soil > Wetlands | place: USA: Ohio...
AAAACCTAATACTTCTTTCTGGAAATAGAAGGCTTGATCTTTCATATTTGACTAATGATTTGATGCCCACAAATGACTTTGAAAATTTATTGGTCAAACTGATGAGCTATTAGACATTTGACTTTATGTTCCTTTTATTACAACTTGATAAGCTACACATGCTAAATCAAATAGATCATCAGCTATTTTTTTCAACTCAATATCTGAAAGATTATCCAGCTCTTTAAACTGGCGAAGTTCATCAATTGTGAGTTTTGTTTCTTCATACATAAGGATAACATTTCAATTTTCACCGCACTATTTTCGAATAACTGGGTTATTTGCTTGACGTTATAATGTTAAACCTCTTATTTTGTTCTTCTTTTTTAACATTTTAGCTCTTCTATTAAGTTTTAATCTTTTATCTTCTGTTAATGTAACGTACTCTCTTATGAAACTATAAAATAACTCAGCATCATAGAGGTCAACATTGATTCTTCGAACATTCTCCTGTGGATATGGAATGGTCAATGTTTTTAAAGGTTCAATCAAATGCCAATTCTCTTCAGTGTCGTATTTAGCTGCATGAGTAATTACATTTACAAACCATGCACCTTGAACCCAATCATATTCCCCGAACTGTTTCCTTTTGACAAGCATCACGATAAATTGTTTGTCTTTAAACACGAATAATTGGGTACCTTTTTCACCAATACCTACAGTATATCCTTGATTTTCATAATTCGCAAGGATTCCGAAAAACTCTTTTTTGTTTCGAGGCTCAAAGAATTCCCATAATTTTTTCATCATGTTAGTTTTGTGGTAGTCAAATATAAATTGAATAATTACTAAAGATTGTCACATTCTTCTATAACCACCTCTTAATATTTTCCCAATCCTTCTTCTGTTCATCCAGCTTTCTATTTGCCAGACCCAACCCACCGCAGTGATACACAGGAAATAACTTAAAATCCTCATCGTGAAAATTGATCGGTTCCTTTCTGATGACATCCCTTAGAGGGCGAATCTGGTCAATTCCAATGGGGCGATATAATTCTAAGATCGAAGCGTAAGGTGCATATCCAAGCGATATAATTACCTGAGGTTTGATTATATCTATCTGGGGTTTCAGGAATTTAGAACCACAATTGTAATAGCATTTCTTAAGAACTGGCGAAGACATATTCCCATCTTTCAGGCATAGAACAGAATTCGTAAAAAAGATTGGTTCGGATCGATTTGGATTTGAAACCACTCCTATATCAAATCCAAGGATTCCACTTAACTGCATCAGATTACAATTGGTAGGATTGGTATCAGTACCATTTCCTTGATTCTTATTCCAATAATCCAATGAGCCCCAATCCTGACCAATCACCATGACCTTAGCATCTATGTTGCCTTGCCAATCCGTCCATTTCCCAATTGAAGCGGAATCAAATTGGGTAGCGGATTGATTGGTCATTCCATATTCTTTACACAACCTGCATGCTTTACGGGCTGACACTAATTTCTGGTATTCAAGTTGTTTATTCATTTTTCAAGTTTGGCTTTGCCTTTTTGTACAGGTCAATTTTGAATAAAATCTTTTTGGTTCCAGTCAAGCTACCTCGGAAAATTATGTATGTGTCAACAATCCTAATATAATTTTAATTTTTCTCAAGATATTGACAGTATTTCCTCACACCACAAATTTCACATTTAGGAGATTTTTCCAAACATATTCCATCCATTTGATTCTTCGAGTCGCCTTGTTGACCATAACTCACCAATACGATATCAATATACCTGATGGGATGACCAGTAGCTTCAGCGAATTTTCTTCCATGAAAAATGGTTTTCAAATATTGATCCTTATACTCAATTACCCCAATTCTTTCAAATATTCTTGTTATGACACGATCTGGTTTTATCACATCTAAACCAATGTCCATAAGAAAATGAAAAACCGTTATTCCCCCCAAATATTCGAATCTACATTCCAGATCTTCTTTTAATAGCATCAAATTTTCAAATGATTCAGTTGGGGAGAAGGAATCAATATAATCGTGAAATGACCCAAATCGTTGAATTATTTTAACAAATTCCTTCGCATTATTAATTACCGCATTGATCTTTGAAGGCTTTCTAATCATCAGCTTATCAGAAAGTATGTACTTTTTATCAGAATCATTGTAGTTTGCGACTATCTTATAATAACCGAAGTGTTCATTTATTCTCGATTCTTTCTTTGAAACTGTTAATGCATTGAATCCAGAGTAGAAGACTATCATCTTCATTTTATCAAAATACACCTGATCCGATCGCCTATTAAACTGAAGGTCTGTAAAATTTGAGAACCTGTCGTGAAACTCATTTTCAGTCATTTGAAAATGCTTTCTTAAAGAGTCTTCAATAGAACTAAAAATGGATTTATAATCAGTTATTCTCATAATAAAATGCTATTTGATTAAAATAGATGTTCTTCAATTCATGCTTCCCAAATTTAGTAATTGTTCTAAGTTCAAAAAATAATAACACCTGCCAAAAATTGAAAAAATTTGAACTGCTATTGACCCCTATAGATGCCCTAAACTGATTTTTCCAAAAATTCTTTCATCCTTCTCACAGGTAAATCATAAGAAATCGCACCCATAGGAGTTTTGTTAAGCTGGTGCCCAATATACGTTGGGCTCGCCAATAATCCATCTTCATTCAGGGAAACGTAAACCTTGATCCTATATATACAATCATTCATGGAACCAATTACCCGTTTATCATTATCTGTTGGCTGGAGCGTGATGGATTCATATGCCGAATCCAATAATGATTTGGTTTGTGGATTTATCAACTGATCTGCAATAAGCTGGTCGGTGAAATGCTGCCTGAAGAACTTTGGGAATTCTGCAAGGTCTTTTTTGACAATGCCGAGGACAAGAAAAGCATACAATGTCTCTTTGTGCACGAAAAGTAAGCATTTCCTTTTGTTCAGGTAAAACAACATACCGTTCCAGTTATTGGGTTCATCAACTGCGGTAGGTGGTTTGCTTGGTTTCTTGGGGAGACCAAGTAGAGTTGACAGTTTGTGGGAACAGTAGATTGTTGCCATATTACACAATTCATCATTTAATACAAAAATCGATAAATTTTCCTACAAACATGCTCTGTATTGTTTTCTTATTAAAATTCGAAAGATTCTTAACAAACGTATCATAGGACTGCAAATTAAAGAGGTTACTATATTGTATAGTTGCCATTGTAGATTTCAAAAAATCAATGCAAAAATCATCATATGTATAATTGTAAGGGATTTGTGCATTCTTCATGTCCTGATTTAATTTATCTACAATTTTTTTATTAGCAGCATAATCATCAACGAAACAGTTAATCAGTATACTAACAATGATTTTCTTTCTTCTTTCGATATTCATGGTTATGGGTTTTAATAGTAAGCATTTGTAGACCAAAACATGGACATGTTATGCCCAAATTATTGTGCAATGGAATTCGGTATGGATTCATGAAAAAAGGACTCATGAAATCGTTTTGCACGATCTTTCATGAATCCTTGCGAATCTTCTTTAATACGTATAAGCGTATTAAAAGATGACTCTGGTTATGATTGTCCTTTTCTCGTATTCTCGCTGCTATCCATTAATTGTAGCTTTGTCGATTTAGAGATTATCAACATTTCGGCTTTTAGATTTTCAATATTTAATTTATTTATGAAAATGCTGTCTAATACAAGGTTATTCGCTTTTTTATACTTTTTAGCGGTTGTTCTTTGTCCAATGTGCTTTTTCAACTCCGTTGTGATTTCTTGAAATGTCCCAAGATTATCGATATTATTCTTCATTATAGCATGTAAAGAATCTTCATGATCCAATGAGATGAACCTTAGCTTGCCAACTGAAAATGGAATTAGAGTAAAATTATCTGATTTTTTAGTGAATACCATTTTCAATACACCATTATGCTCAACTTGAACTTTGCCATCTGAAATTTCCAATTTAGATATTTGATTCAACCTAATTTGATCGCCTTCTAAATGGATGTTCACTTCATTCAGTAAGTCTTTTACCCATATGTCCATGAATTTTTTCTCCCCCCTATAATAGAAGAATCGTTTGATGAAACTGATTGGGTAATATATTTCGTCATAGTGCCTGTCCTGTGTTATTATGCGGAAATGGAATCTGTCATATAAATCTTTGCTTGTATGAGTGTAGCTCCCTTTTGCATTATTGACTTCACCTTTGGTTCGTGATTTTCTTATTTTGCGGTGATGGGTTGAAATCAAAGAATTTGGTTCTATAACTCTCTGTATTTCTTCAATTTTATCGTATTCCTCATCTATAGTAACTTCATTTTCAAGATAATCATGCAAAAATTCTTTATATTTGTTTAGTGCACTCTTCCAATTCTGGATATATTTAAGTGATCTTTTTAGTTTCTTTTCAATTTTATTTCTGGATAATTCTTCAGTAGCATCATCAATTATTTCTTCCATTTGATCAGAATTACCCTCTTTTATTTCAGAACTGAGCAAAGTCAACAGACTTAATTTCTCATTATTCTCATTTTCATAAATATCCAATGACCTATTTGCAGAATTGATATAGTCACAGTACGACAGTGCAGAGTTAGACTTACACACCCCAGTATCAACAAGCCATTTAACGAATTCTTTTTGTAACGGAATTTCTTTTTTCATTTTTCAAGGTTTAATTAGTTCATAAATAGTTGATTACAGAATTTTATCGCTAAAATCATCATTTTTATTGGATATATAAGGATACACAAGTGTATCTATTCATGTCTCCAAATTTAGATCAACTTTGTTGTCATTTCAACCAGAAGTTTGTCAATGAAAATTGTTTATTTCATTTCTTCATAAATGAGTTTTAGCAATTTCCCATATATCCATTTATTAAAAAAAATATAAGCGATTTTCGATTTATTTTTGGCTAACAGCGAAATTTGTAATGAATCTAAATATTAATTGGACTGAAAAATTCCCCATTCATATACTTGTGAAATCTGAGTTGAACATATTAAACATTTAATATCAGGTTGTTGCAAATAATAATATGTAACTTTGATAATGCAATTATTAAACAATGAGAAAGAAACTCTCGGTGCTTGGCATTCTGATTATACTGGTGTTCAAATATCCACCCTTGCCAAGGTATAGCCTGATTAACAAAATAGCAATAGTTCAGGTTTGCAGTTTGTCAATTAAACAGCTTGCTTTGGAATTCCATCTAAATTGATAAAGCTATGACATTCCCCAAGGTTATCCTAAGTTACGTTTTAACCACTATAGTATTTTTCGCCATCGATATGGTCTGGCTTGGTTTTATCGCCAAAAATATCTACCGCAAATACCTTGGTGCTTTTTTGAGTGATTCTGTGAACTGGACTGCCGCCATCATCTTCTACCTGATTTATATTGTTGGTATTTTCATTTTCGTGATCAATCCAGCAATTGAAAAGCAATCTTTGGTAAAGGCTATTACGCTGGGTGCAGCTTTTGGTTTTATTGCATATGCCACCTATGATCTCACCAATTATGCAACCCTGAAAGGGTTCCCATTAAATATTGTTTTCATCGACCTTGCTTGGGGTGCTATTTTAACGGCTATAGTAAGTTTAGCAGGGTATTATATTGTCAAGTTTATTGGGTAATAACCATCCAGTTAACTGCCCGCCAAAAAACATATTTATTTGTCAATATAAGACGATTTGTTGAACAAATCCTATCCTGTGATATAATGACCAATATTAAGAAGATCATTCATCAGAAGTGACGAGGATAATAAATTGATTTAATTCTCAAATGGTATTTCCATCCATATTTATAGAATTATCTGTATAGACAAGTGCAATTTCTCGATATTTTATTCTAACTTTAGGTAAATACAACATTTATATATGGATTTAGACATTATAGAGATCAAGAAACATGTGATGAGGATCGCAAAGAAACATCCTAAGATCGAGGATCGAATAACTAAACTTGAAGAAGCTGGGTACCCTGTAAGAATCATGGACGGCTATTCCCTTTGGTATTGGGAGAATAAAAATATAGTAAGTCAATATGTTGAACCACATAGATGTGGCTATACCCAATTGGAGTTTGCCTTTGGTTCAATTTCAGCCACAAGGAAGAGGGGAAACACGTATTCATGGTATATACAGGTTAGCCCACCCCAGATGAATTTTCCTCATATCTCGATTTCACCTTGCACGGTGTTTGTTGTTTTGCCAGAGAAGATTACGATAGCATTTCTGCGAAACCTGAAATTGAAAAAGATTTTGTAAGTGATAGCTACTTATCCCAAGTCATTTCAATAGTTTTATTCTATAATCATTATTAATTCTGTACTTGTATCTGGTTCCCACTTAAGAATTAATAACTAACGAATTTCAGCTAATAGCGGAAATTGAAAGTTATAACTTTTCCTCTTTTTCATAAAGTTGTTTAGCAGTCAGATCATACACTGCTGCAAAGGCTTTTTTAGGATCATCAAATTTATTTGAATATACTACTTCATATAGATTATGTCTGACCAAATTTTGGAGTTCACTCTTCCTCATTTCAAGTAACTTCTGAATGGCTTGACCTGACAGCACTAAATCTGGTGTTCGATTTATTATACTCTCCAATTGTGGCGGAAGTAATCGATAGGCTACTGCGCCAAAATCATGGATTATCAAATGTTTTGAGTTTGATTCGAATTGATATTGATCCTTGCTGAATACTTTTTTACAATTTTTGCATTCAAGTTTATCCCAATCAAAATTTTTGACTTTCATTGCTCCAGCACACTCTGGACAAAAAATAATAGCTCCATTATACCAAGCAATTGTTGAATTAGTAATTTTTTCTAACATATAAATATTTTTTATTTTATTATAGTCATTAATAAAAAAAAGTTTATTTTATTTGATTATTTTAATATAATCGTTTAAAAGTGTCATAACTGAAATTAAATCAATCATGTATACATTTTCTTAGAGATTATAAATTAATATAATAATATAATCAAATAAATTCAATTAATATAAATCAATAATATATAAATATTCTAAACCCCTTCCCAGTAAAGCGATTCAAAAATGTTTAAATTATTTTCAAATATATTTTCAAACAAAGCCAATCAAATTTAATATATAGGTTATTAGCATTTATTTCGGAGGGTAATGTTGTTGGATTGTTAAGTTGGATTGGGAGGGTATCAATTATTGGTACCCTTCACTCTCTGGTTAGATACTTCTCAAAAAACAATGCAACAACCTATGAAAACAAACATTTTCAAAAACCTGAAATCACCTTATGTATGGTATGACTTAGACATCTTAGATGTAATCCACCTCATCAAATCAAATCCAAACCATTCCCAGATCATCAAAGCCAGAAATCTTGGGAAAGGACATCCTCTTTATGAAGGCATAAAGAATGTACAACCCACCTTCAGCCCCAATGCATACTTTAATGTCAAAAGAACCTTAAAGAACCTGAAACAACTCACTGGGCTCATTTATCTTGATATAGACCACAATTTCAATCCTTCAATACTGAAGACTATCCCGTTTGTATATGCAAGCTGGATATCATTCGGTGGTGAAGGTTATGGTGTGCTGGTATCTATTGATAACTTAACCTTAACAAATTTTACCTCTGTTTGGTACTATCTATCCAATTATTTTGACAAGTATGATCTTACAATTGATAATCTTACCAAGGATATTACCCGTCAAAACGTTATTTCTTCTGATCCTGATCTGTATCTGAATCCTAACTGTATTAATTTTGATGCTACTCAAGTTGTAACTAATCAACCCAGTACAACCTTTTCAGCCAACAATCTATTTACTGTTTCAACTGCAACACAATCCTTTACATCAAAATATCTATTTGAATCGACCAGTAATACATTTCAACCTATAAAGTACCGCACAACTCTTGCAGACTTTCAAGGAAAGGATTTAATAGTCATCGAAGAAGGAATACCATCACGGGATACTTTCTTACCTATGGTAATAATAGATGGGAAAAGACATTTTTGGTTAAAGAATTATTGTCTGGATATCATGTTTAACAATCCGTCAATTTCAATAGATCAGTTACGGATGGAATTATTGAAAGTAAACTATAATAGATGTAAACCACCTCTTGAATCTAAGGAAGTGATAAACATTGTGCATTGGAACTATGAAACATTTTCAAATGATCCTCAATCTATCCCTTCAAAGAAAAAGAAAATACATATCAATCCAAAAGCTAAAAGATCAACGAAAGAGAAAAGAGTTTTAATCGGTCAGCAAGTTGGAATTCTTAGGAGAAAGAAAACTATATCAGAACTGATAGATATCTATGTTCGGCTAAAAGCTACGGAAAATGATGTAAGCCCTAAATTACTTTCAAAGAATTCAAGCGTGAAGATCAGAACAATTCAAAAGTACTGGCTTGAAATCACTGAAGGTGCACTATGTAAATAGAAAAGAAGAGAGGGAGATATTACAGACATAATGCGCATTTTTTTAGGGTTCGTGATATTACCCATGAACAAAAGGCTGGCTTTATTAGTAAACATTATGGATGAATTGGATGACGACCAGTACTGGTATATCCTTATCATTTCTATAGGTCGAATCTTTTAGATATAAGATATTTATCATATTCTTCTTTTGTGATATCTTTGAATGTTTCAATAAATAATTCATGCTTAATGAAAAAGATGTATCCACATATTTCATTTATTGTGACTGAAATTTCACCTTTTTCTATTTCTATCAAATCATATTTGTATATAACACCGAATTCAACTGGTACTTTATTATACGTGCAATTTTTTATGCATTTGCAATAAGGCATGTTTAAAGATTTGATTTACTTAATGTTAATAAATATTTCTTAAATAGAAAATCTGAAAACAGCTTCATCTATGAATTAATGACAGGCGAAATTGTTCGTTCTCATATTTCATTTGAATCAATTCACTTCAGCTATTTATAAAGTCTTGATCGTTGTAAAATGTCCAATTCAATTTTAATTTATCTTTCTTTTCGTATTCCTGTACTTTCTTAATAATTGATTTCCTATGACCCGCTCCTATAAACATTAATGCTTTATTGTACTTATTTTCAGCGCTATAACAGTAAACATTCTTAATTATTTCATTTTCATAGGTATCAATGGTCTCATTTCCCCATTTATATATGCGTGATAAAATTTCATCATCATTATCCTCTATAATCAATTCTTCAAGTGTTTTTATCTCTTCAAACAATTGTTCACATAGCTTACTGTTGAGAAATTGAAAACCATATTTATCTTCTAATGACATAAAATAGTCTTGTAAATTTAGATAATTGTCATACTTGATCATTATTTCAAACTTATTGTCTAAATCTCTTGTCAATTCGGAGCCAACTACTGGAATATGCTCAATATTATGATTTTGTAAATACATTTTGATTGCACCTGTTTCTACAGTGAAACGGTTTTGAATACCATAACATTCATTATAAACAGAAAGAGAAAGTTCCTCAAATATAATTTCTGGTTTGAGTTCTTCTATAATTTTGTACAATTCCCTTGAATTACATTTGCCATTTTCCGAATGTGCTGTACAAATAAGAGTAATATCATACATTGTTGTAGCGTTTTACATTTTTTCTATCCAACTATATTCATCACCGTTTGAACTCCATTGACATTTCCACATATCTCCTGTTTCGTCATTTATTAGGTAAAATTGAAATATACTTGTCCCTGATGATGGGAGCCTGCCGCTTTCTTTTTCGGAAGTGTAGGTTCGTTTCATTCTTCGTAATACAAACTGTCCAAAAATGCAGCTCTTGCTTCACTTATTCTTGTTTCAGTCTCATTTTTTGGATTTGGATTTTGCCACCACTCACTGTCATAAATTCTTTCAACAATATCGTCCCAAAATCTGTCATAGTTCATTTCTGATTGAATAATACCAAAGTCTTTACAAAGTTCAGAGCGATTTTTACTGTCAAAACAAACAAAAGTGTCTGGGCGTTTCATACATAAAAGTCGTGTTGCTGTAGCCAAATTGTTAGCTCTTTCAAGTTTTGTTCCAGTAAATGCTATTTCAAAATGTGTTATGTAATTTTCGTATTGTCGTTTCGTAATTTGTCCTGAATTTGGAATTTGGTCTAAAGCGTTTGATAAGTTTATATCATTGGACTTTATTTTATTCTTAAAAATACCAGCACCCTTCATGCTTCCAAAATAACCCCAATCTTCCGATCCGTCAACATTCAGTTCGTTAGGAATACCTGCTATAAATTTTCGCTGGTCTTCGGTCAGTTCGTTGAAATGGGTTACGCTTTTAAAAAGTTCATTTGCGATTTCTATAACTCTTAATCTTCTGTCAAGTCCATGGGACGTTTCATTGCGAACTTCCGTAATAAATTCTGCCCAACTTCTATTAATCATTGCTACCTCATGAATAGGTTTAGGCGTTCGTTTTTTACTTCCATACTGTCCCGATAAACTCTTAATCTTTTGTTGATGATTTTTCCAACTTATTCTATATTTTTCAAGGTCTTTCTTACCAAATGTTTTTCCTATAGCAAATGTTTGTTCAACGAGTATTTTAGCCTTGAAATATGTTTCTGAGGAATTATTGTCATTGTTAGAAAGCAATATGCTCGCTTCTGTGTTTTTTGAAAATGCCGCACCAGTGAAGTTTGCGCTTCCAATAATAAGCTCCCATTTGTCTGAATTGTTTGTGAATAAATATAGTTTAGGATGAAAAGTCCCGTCTGGCTGTTGAATGAAGTGAACCTTTTTGTCGTTTAAAAACGCTTCAATAAATTCAGGATGCGTTTGGTAAAAATGAATGCCTATTACGATTTTTTGAATTTTTATTTTATTAGTCAAAAGGTCGTTGAAGAGTGTTGAACTTGAACTTGCCCATGCAATCGCCCAATAGAAATTGTCATATTGTTTGGTAAGTCGTTTAAACTCTTTTTCTAATTCTACCGATGTTGTTATTAGTTTCATTGTCTTTTGTATTTAAGTGTCTCTATGCTGATCGCTCAGGGCAGTCTGTCTTTTACAGGTGTCTAAAATATTTTAGTACGGAAACAGGTTTTAGATAGTGTGATGGTTTGCAGAGCTACCATGGATGTGCTTTTAGTTCTAAGGATATTATAGAACACTATACATTTTGTAACAACAAAACTGTTTTAGTGCATGTAACCCCGACTATCACAACTTTGCTGTTGGTGATATATGTTCCATTCTTTATTATTCTATTGCCTGCTTTATTTGATTCAACTTTCTTAAATAAAGGTTGTTTGTAAATTCTTGTCCCGAATTTATAAAGCCCCTCGCACCAAATATTCTGTGATCATTCATATTAAAACCCAGATAAAAGAACTTGTCTGGTGTTCCCTTTTTTGTTGTCTTGATATTGGCTAATAAAGTTTGCATTTCATTAGTGTCAAACACTAAAATATGCAGCCCTTGCCCAGCTCTTGGACTGAAAGTTTGAACATCAAATAAGGGAAATGGTATGTATATAAAATAAAAATCACTAAAACTATTGTGCTCAAAATTATTTAGCCAAACTATGTAATTATAATCATTTGGGTCAGAAGTTGTGTTTGTATTAACATATGTTCTTGAAGATTTCACTTGAATAGCTAAACACTTTTTATTGTTTGCATTGTGTAGCAAGAGGTCATAATATTTTTGTTGTCTGCTTAGTGGAATGCTGACTGAAAAGTTTTTTGCTTTCGGAAAGTCGTGTTGCAAAATCCCTGCAATATGATATTCAGGGTACTGGATTGAAAAATTATTCATCTATTATGGACTTAAGTTGGGTATTAGAATTATGGTTAACGATTGAGTATTTGACGAAACGCAAATATATTTACTATGTACAAGGGAGACATTTCAACTTTAATAGCAAAACTCAACCAAATATACAAACCTTATACTCATGTTATGATATCTAAATTATGAAACATATTAAATCCTTACAATAGACGATATTCATCATCTGAGCCAATGACCCATCGGGGTCACAAGTCGTTGGCTCCGTTGAGATATATGCAAATTATGGCATATATTTCATGTTGGGAAATATGGACAAGGGATCATTAGCGATCTCAAGGTATACCCCCTCCTCCTATAGGATTTTGTTGAATTCAAATATGAAAAAGCGAATTTTTTTTTATAGCTTAAAATTCTCAGAGTTTGGAATATCGAAATGTTAAAAATTTTTTGCCACAAAAAAATCAGGTTTTATCTAAACGTGAGGATTTATTAAAATTTCAGACAAAACCATACCAGCCATACCTTACCTCACCAAACCTCACCTCACCAAACCTCACCTCATCAAACCTCACCGAACCTAACCATGCCCTCCATACCTTACCTCATCGTACCAAACCTCACCTTGCTTCTCCACACCGTATCGCATCGTACCGCACTTTGCCAGCCATACCCTGCCTAACCTCACCTCACCCCACCGTACCGTACCTCACCTCACCTTACCGCACCAGCCATACTTTACCTAACCTCACCTTACCAGACCAAACCTCACCTCACCGCACCAGACCATTTTTTAACACACTTCATCGCACCATATCGAACCTGGCTACTTCAAATTCACTTATTCTTCTTAATTTTCTGAATAATTTTTTTAACTTTTTGAATTTCTTTCCCGAGTTCTTTTTCTAAGCCAACTTCCTCAGTCGTTGCAACAAATAGTTCAAGATGTTTGCATATCCTTCTGTAATTTTCTTTGAGGAAGCACTTACCTTTCACATCCTCATGACTCACAAAGACACGAGAGAATTTACCATCTGCGTTTGTGATCCGTCTGCTGTAGTATGCATGCACTTCGGATGTATCGGGGGTTCTGCTCACAACATTAACTTTTACCTTGATCAACTGGACAGAGGAGATTAGTAGATTGATCTGGAAGAGCCAATATTTTTCAGCAGAGCCACTGATATCATCGAAATCGCAGCATTTGTGGAGAATATTAGTCGGGTCTTTAGCGGTTTCTAAGACAGCTTTAGCCGTTAAGATTCCACCATTATCATCCCGTATTTTTTGAAGTTCTTCACCTACGAGTTGTGCGGAGACAGGAAATACTGTTCCTGTGTACTTATATTGATTTGTCATAGCTTAGTCCTCCAAAGGATCAATTAATTCGAAGGTTCCAAAGTTGCCAGTCTTGGATTTTTCAGGTCTCCATTCACCAACACCGCAAGAAAATCCTGCACTTTGGATGATCTGGGCGATCTGCTCGGTGGAAATGACGCTTGAGTTGAACCTGATAGTAAGATTAGCTTCCCATTCAGGATACATGGCACGGTAACGGATGTCTGCTGCTCCCATACCAACTCGAACCACATCGGTTCTAAGTTCTGGCACACCTTGTATTTCAACGAGATCAGTTCCATGTTCACCTATCACGAAAATATGACCCATGATATCCTTCATAACAAAATCCAGTGATTTGGCACCACGAACCAATGCAGCCTTGAACCCAACAGCAGGAAAACCGCTGCGTTTTTTATCTGGAAAGAAATACATTGTATCGAGCATTTCCTGTTGAGGATTACGCTCAGGACGCTCTTTTGATTTCTTTGCTTGCTTGGCTTCAATCATCTTGATAGCCTTTTCTGAGAATTTATGTACAATTAAAGGAGCTGTTCCTCGAACACGGAATTGTTCAATTTGAATTTTCAGCATGGGAATCTGAGTTTCTTTTTTCATTTGTTTCACCGATGCCTTTCGGTTTTTTTATGGCTTCTGGCTCGCCTGTGTTTAAAGTTTTAGTTAATGATTATTGATTATTACTCATTGGAAGTCTATTTCATTTATGCTTTCGTCAACAGTTTGGATGATTAGTTGTTACACCATTTAACTAATCGTTGAAATGAAGAATTATTACTTCTTCTATTGTTTATTACCCTCCTCAAGAATCCAATCAACTGGTTCAAGAATTTCATTTTCATAGAATACTGGAACATCACTGTAGCTGTCACAATAGTTTTCTTCAAAGTCGGGGATCATTTTGCAAATTTGCTCGAAGGAGTAGGTTTTCTTAGTTCTAAAATCGTGATAACATACTGGAAAGCTTGTTATTACCCCATTCATTAAATGAACCTTCGTTAAATTATATTTACTCAACTCATACTTTGGTTTTACAACTCTACTATCTTCAACCCTATAACAGTTCCCATCGCTATGGTATAGTATAAGATCGCCATCGTATTCTATAAAACTTTCGATTGTTGGTGCAAGGTCAGGATGACAAATAAAGACTACTAATCTTTTAAGATTTTCATCCGTTACTGATGTTTTAAAAGTTTCCTCAGCTTTTTCTTTGGAATAAACTTTGAAGTTTGTTAAAATTGGAGTTTTCATTTTTTCATTTATTGTAGTTATTGGTGTGTTATAGAATTACATTGATATTATCTTTTTCGTTTATGTTTTTCGTAAATAGCTATAATTAAGTTTATTGCGTTGGGGCATGCAAATAATTGTTTGAGAAAAGCGTAACTAATAAGAACAAATTTTCGTTCTCAGTTAAGTGTTTTTTAACTTGCAAATTAGTGCTGGATATCCAGTAAAATATCGATTTTGATAATCTGGATAACTTGAAGTTTAACGATTAAATTTAACCATAGTGGTCAGGATGTAAAAGCTGAGTTTCTGATTGGAATAAGTACTTGGTGACTATTTCAATTAGCCTTGAAATTAATCTAAGACCGAATATGCTTTTTACTAAACAGTTACCAGCAACACGAATCTCAAAAACTCTTCCTTGGGTGTTCATAATTGTATTCATATATAGATTTTTATTAATCAATTTGTTACGCTTATTGAATTGTTGAAGAAATTTAATTTACTCCTCATCATTGAGCACCTCGTTTATTTTAGGTGTTACTGATATCATTTCACTATTCATCACAAGGAATAAAACCCCATTCTGTTCTGCAAATCCTTCGACTATAGGTGCAAGAGTGGGTTCACATAAATGTGCCTCTAATTGTTCGTAATTATATGGATGAACAAGGTTTTTGAACTCTGTTGCAAATTCCTTTAAAGTAAAGGTTTTACCATTCGTCAAATAGATTGTGTTTTCCATGGTTGTTTGATTTTTTAGTTATAGATTATTGGATTTCGATTTTCACTAAGTTGTCTTTAAAAGCCTAATTTCGATTAATTGTGTGGCTCTCATTATCCAAGTGTCCTATGATCTGTCATAAATATAGACTGGGTCAGTATCAAGTACTATTTCTCCATCCTCCAGTTCCATTGTTTCACCTGTTTCGTATCCGTATTTCTGGTATAATGAATACTCATCCGTAAGTCCCAGAATTGCTTCATTTTCATCACCATCATTGTTAATGGGGTCTTCATAGATGCAGTTTCCATTTTCATCAGTCACCTTACATGTGATTGTGTATGAATAAGCTGCGTAGTTGGTAAAACTCCTTCGTTTTGCTTCTTCATAACTTGCAAGGCTTATAATTCCAACCCTTGTAGCAATGTTTAAGTCTCTTATTCTTTGTTCAATAAATTCAAATGCCCTCTTTCGTGCATTTAATGGAATTGGGTCTGTGAATTCCTCTTCTTCATTTGAATGGATCATTTTTTCTTTAGAATTACCCACATTACGAAAATATAGGTATACGCTGTAAGAAATTTTTGCAGGTTTTTCTTGTTTCGTTGTCTTTTTCATGGTTTTTACGTTTATTGTTATTGATTTAATTTTTAGCATGGTAGTAGCTGTTGAGGACACTATCATGTTCTCAAATTGGTTAATCCTGCCCAGAATTAAAGTTGTTTATCCAGAGGTTCAATGATCCAGATATATTGGAAGCTGAGGAGATTTTGGGTCTTTCCTAACCGTAATGGTCACAATGGGCTTGATAGATATGGATCATTTCTTGATCTTCCATGATTTATCATTTGTTTGAATTTTCAATTGGCTCGATTTGCTCAACCTAACACACATAGCTATTCCATAGATCAATGAGAACGCCAAGGTCATCATGAGTTACTGAGGGTGCATTATCAAGAAGTCTATTAAAGGGAAACCCGAATGACATGTACAAAATGACTGTGAAAATCTGGTTTCTCTTGTACGGAGAAACTGCCTTATTACTTATGAATGCCTGATAAGTATTTGCGATCATCTCCCAGACATGTACCTCTCTCTCTGGATGTCCTTCCTTCCTGAGTCCAAGTTCAAACTCATTCCTATTTAATTGATAAACATCTGCTATTTTATCATAGACTTTACGAATCCGAGTACGCAAGGAATTAGATATTTTTTTAATTTCAGGATTAGGAATAGGTGCTAATTCATTGAAATCAACTAACATCTCTTCACCTGTAGATGAGTCAATAGCGGGAATTATAATCACTGATTTATCATTATTTTCGGTTTGGAAAATTGTGATTAGATCATTCATCGAAAAATTCTTTGAATCTTTTGCAGATTCGGCATCAGTGTTGAGTGGGAGATTCTCGACCACCCTTTTCTTTGGATTAAATTTTTTCCTTTTCATGATTTATGATTTTGAGTGTGGTTGATTTGTTTCATTACTGTTACATGAGGCTAATTCACATATTTGATTCATGCAACCATTTTTTTTCTTACCAGTGAGGCGTTATCCTTTAGTTCCATGGCATCGTTTTCTTTGAAATAGATTCTCATATTTTCTCCTGCTTCATATTTTCTTTGGATTTCGATCTTTGTCCGTTTAAAAAGGCAGTAGGTTTCCACTGGTTTGGTTTCTTGTATTTGATCTAATGAATTTGCTCTTCTTAAAGGTTGTTTTGCTGAAATCAACGTTGATTCACTGCACACACCATCTGCATCATAGCAATATCCATTGTGGAGTAAGAATAAATGACTATGATGAAATACAAATTGATTATTTAACTTAATAAGCAGACAGATTTCATAGATTTCCCCGCCCACCAATTCTTGTAATAAGCAAGCAAACAGACCACAGCCACCTGCATTTACATGTTTAACATTACCACGAATCTGTCTTGCAATTTTCTGAACTTCCAAGACTTTGGGATCGGAGATGTTTTCGTAAGGAATTCCGATCTGGCAATTTTTCAATATTGGGTGTTCTGGGGAGTCTTGGAGAGCACTAATTTCCCTCAGGCTATCTAATGTTTCTTTGGCTTTCTCACTTAGCGAGATTGCAACTTGATTCTGGATAACTTTCGGACTGCCACAGCAATGTTTATACTTCATGTTACTGCCGCAATTGCATTTTTCGTTTCGATTTTGTTTTATCATAGTATAAATTTTTGAGTTCTTAAGACATTACCCTTTCACTTTCGATCAACCAATTTCGATCAATACTCAAAGAAGTTTAAGAACTAATTTTCGAACAAAGATATACTATAATTGGTAAATAAAAAAACGTAATAGCCTGATATATAAGCATTTATACTGTCTTTATAATTCCATGAATATTTATATAACGCCTTATATCAACTTTAAAGAACTTCGTATAACTTTTAGCAAAGCAATAGTTGTCCTGAATAAGGCAGACTAATTTGAAGGCATAATGTAAGTGGTGAAATTTAAGTCGGGTATGAAGTGTACAATTTAATTAGACGTTCATTTGCACTTCAAAGTGTACCAAACGAATCTTAAGTCCATTCAATTTTGAATGAACAATCCCGATGGAATTTCAGGAGAATTAAATAATGCAAAGACAAAATAACCAATATTTGAAACAAATGACACAATACACTATTGTTTTGTCTATCCTATGTGAAATCTGTAAATATTCCTAATAATTGTATTATAAATCAAATCTCCTGCCTTTTAAGTTTGGGGCTAATTTCTTTTTCAATAATTTGGACATTAATGGTTCTAATTTATCAATATGAGATGGGCAAACTCGGATATCATATTCAATTAATGAATCAATTAGAGAATTATAGACATCATTATCATTTCCAATCTTATAAGATAATCTTCTTAGTCCAAACACCAAGTACCATACATTAAAATCCCAAAGCAGTATACTTGAAGCCTCAGTGAATTCATGTGTTTTGAAAATTCTAAAGAAGTAGCGTCTTGAATGATTGTCATACTCCTGTAAAATTTTAAATGAATGTTTACAAAGAATATTTGCAAGATTGATATCTATATTATTAATTATTTCTTTCATTATAATAACAAAAATATGGTACTAAATGATTATTTTATCTGTAGTACCCCCAAACCAGTTGAAATGGTAATATGATTTAAGAGATAATTGATTTTATGTTTCATTTGTTATTTTTACGGGCTGAACGGTATTTATCATTTTGTTGTTTATATCTATCAATCGCATCTTGGCTTATTCTGATTTTATTGATTCCTGTTGGTATTGTTTCTAACTTACCACTATTTATCCATGAATATACTGTGACTGGTTGAACATTAAAATAGTCGGCAACTTGTTTTACAGTCCAAAGTGTTGAGCTTTTCTTTGCTTGAATTTTATCCTCTAAATCTAAAATCGCTGCTTCTATATTTGTAGCAATGTCTTCCAATGCAGACCGAATATTTTTTAAGGCTTCGGTAGAGGAAATATTAAGAATCTGATTTTGAAGGGTAAATAATGTTCGTTGAACATTGTTGGGTATTTCTGTATCCATAGCAGTTTTCAATAAATGGTTGAGTAGAACATCTTTTTTATACCACAATCTATCCTCACTTGCCTAACAAATATAATAAGATAAACTCATTATTTATTTAAAAGATCATGGAAAAGAATCGAAACATTCAAATGACAATCTGTGAGAATCTTCTATATTACTGCCTCGGGAACAGCATTTTAAATGTCAGCTTCTTTATTCTCGGTCAGAGTAATCGTTAGAAAATGTTTTCAGATAAACTTTTATAAAAACTATTACCAATAAAAAACCCTTGTAAATCACCGATATAGAAGGGTTTTTGTTGGGATGACTGGATTAAAGACCGAGATTAGCAAGAAAAATAGTTTTAAATTATTATAGCATTTTTTTGGTTTTCTCAATTATTTTGTTTACACTTGAGTTAAATGAGCAATTTTTGGGAGAACCGATTGCTTGTAACACCAAACAGACTACTAATAACATCTATGTATGGAATTAACTATTTAACAATGCAAGAAGTCGCTGAGAAACTGAAAATCAAAAAGATTGATATTGCTAAAAGATGGTGCTTTGATAACAATATCACTATTCTAAAGCTTGGGAACAAGAAGGTTGTGACTGAATATGATTTCAGATTGGCTTACGAGAAACCGATTATAGACAACTTAAAACAAAAACATCCTGACAATTGGGAAACTTACTACAGTGCCTATAATAGCCAAGACATAAGGAGCTATTATCGAATCGAAAACTCCAATAAATTTGATACATTGGATGTATTCCGTTCTGATTCCAAAACATTTCTCAAACAGATAGGATATGAAAAATCTTAATATTCCTTCAAAATATAGACAAACTGGTTTATACGTTTATTGCAACAAGTGCAAAAGTTATTCTAATATATCGAAAGGTTGTCTAAAGAAGTCAATAAGTTGCGATCATCCTCCATCAAAACAGGTTTTTAAATTAAAGATTCATGTTCCAAATACAAGAAATTCTTCACGTACAAAAATTCTTAGCACAAGAGACCCTAAAGTGGCTGAACAACAAAGAATCGAATTTATTAAATTGCTTGAAGAGAACAGCTACAATTTACAGTCAGCAGAGAATGATCATGATCCCGAGCAGGACAAATACTTATTATTGTATCAAATGCAGAAATTCATAAAATACATCTCAAACGGTGGGTTCTATTCTTTTGAATCTCCTAAAGAGTTAGATAAGAGTACTATCAAGGATTATGAACGAAATTTCAAATATTTCCTTCAGAGTATAGAAAGTCAAGTGGATATTCATACTCTTCATTTTAATGACGTTCAGGAAAAGCATATTGATATCTTTCATAAGTTCTTGCTTAATAAGAATTACTCCCGTAAAACATATAATAATATAATGGGATCAATGCGTGCCTTCTATAATCATATAATCGAATATGAAGAATACGATATTCGGAATCCGTTTAAGAAAGTCCCAGTCCTTTCTGTCCATTACAACCCGACTACCTTCACAAAAGAAGAATTTGAGCGAATCTTGTCTGTAACATCGCTTGAAAATGGTTATGATTTGAAGACAAAGCGTAATTGTTTCAGGAGCTGGTTAACAACTGCCTTCAAGTTTGGGATTTATACTAATCTCCGTTTAGATGAGTTAGCAAAATTGAAATTTTCAGATATATTTCAGGACGATGGAATCTGGCTTTTGAAGGTAAATAATATTAAGGTCAACGCTCTCTTAGGGATAGCTGATGAGAGTATTAAACGTAATATGATAATCCCTGTAATCCCTGAACTACACAAAGTATTGACTGAAGAATGTGAATTTGATAAGAACCAAGCCATCGACCAATATATATTTGATCCATTATCTTCCCGAGAGACTGTATATAACATTATAAGCAAGGGGTTTACACACTTTAAAAGGGTTGCCCAGATCGATAACAACAAATCTTTTAAAGAACTTCGTACCACTTTCACAACTGCGCTGGCTGTAAAATATGGGGAAAAGTATGCGTCTTTAGTTACAGACCATTCATCCAAGGATGTTGTTGAGAAACACTATATTGAAAAAATATCAAGGGCGAAAACTATGCTTGATTTTTCCCCATTTGAAACAGGTGACTCCGACAAGCACTAAAAAAAATAGAGACATTTTCCTTACTCCATTTCCTTACTCCGTAACCAAACGGCAAAAAAAAATCAGCGTAAAACGCTGATTTTCAAGTAGCGGGGGCAGGATTCGAACCTACGGCCTTTGGGTTATGAGCCCAACGAGCTACCTCTGCTCCACCCCGCAATATATTTTTGTATGAAAAAGAACGTCTTATTTGGGAGTGCAAAAGTAGTATTGATTTTGGTGGTATCCAAATTAATTTTCAAATATTTGCAAGAGAGGAAGGATTGGTTGTAATTGATAGTAATAGATAGTAATTGATTGTAATTGGTTGTAATTGATAGTAATTAGTTGGAAATTATGTTCTTTTTTATGAGAAATGCTAAATTTGTTGTTGAATGAAGATCATTTATTTTTTATTATCATGTTTTAATTTTATCGGTTATGAAACTTGAAAATCTGGAGATCTACATGATTTCTATGCAATTATCTGATG
>Ga0079306_1001009_pt1 | contig 21222 bp, 32 predicted proteins | sample Methanotroph_Enr_FD_79181 | JGI IMG/M metagenome (GOLD analysis project Ga0079306, IMG submission 79181) | Enriched soil microbial communities from Old Woman Creek wetland in Ohio, USA - Methanotroph_Enrichment_5 | ecosystem: Environmental > Terrestrial > Soil > Wetlands | place: USA: Ohio...
GTAACTCCAGTTTGGCCAACGATTCCTGTTGCCCCTGTTGGACCGGTTGTTCCAGTATCACCTTTTGCTCCCGTTGCGCCTGTCGGTCCTGTTTGTCCAACTGCACCGGTAGCTCCTGTTGCTCCAGTTGGACCTGTGACTCCGGTCTGACCCACGCTACCTGTAGCCCCTGTTGGTCCAGTATTTCCAACATTTCCTTGAATACCTTGAATTCCCTGAGTTCCTGTTGCTCCAGTTGGTCCTGTTTGACCTGCAATACCTGTTGCTCCTGTCGGTCCTGTTTGTCCGACAGCACCAGTTGCACCAGTAGAACCTGTTGGACCAGTAACTCCAGTATTTCCTTGAATACCTTGTATTCCAGTTGCACCGGTCGGTCCTGTTTGTCCGACAGCACCTGTGGCACCTGTTGCCCCAGTCGGTCCCGTGACTCCGGTATTTCCAACATTTCCTTGAATACCTTGAATTCCTGTAGCTCCTGTCGGTCCCGTGACTCCGGTTTGACCAACACTTCCACTCGCCCCAGTTGGGCCAGTTGTACCCTGAACTCCCGTTGAACCAGTTTGGCCAACTGCTCCGGTAGCACCGGTTGGTCCGGTGTTTCCTTGAGAACCAGTTGCTCCAGTTGGACCTGTCTGTCCAATTGCCCCTGTGGCACCAGTTGCTCCGGTTGGGCCTGTGACTCCGGTTTGACCAACACTACCTGTAGCCCCAGTTGGGCCTGTTTGGCCTGCAATACCGGTTGCTCCAGTTGGTCCCGTTTGACCAACTGCTCCTGTAGCACCAGTGGCGCCGGTTGGGCCAGTTATTCCAGTATCACCTTTTGCTCCGGTTGCTCCAGTAGCACCTGTTGGGCCGGTGTTTCCAACGTTACCTTGAATTCCCTGTGTGCCGGTTGCGCCTGTTGGACCAGTCGTTCCTTGAATACCCGTTGCACCTGTCGGTCCTGTTTGTCCAACAGCCCCCGTCGCGCCGGTTGCACCTGTTGGGCCTGTTTGACCTTGAACACCATTTGTACCCGTTGCACCAGTTGGACCTTGTGTACCTGTCGCACCTGTCGGTCCAACAACACCCGTTGCGCCTGTTGAACCGATGACTCCCGTCGCACCTGTTGCGCCATCACCGCCACCTGTTCCATTTCCTGCAGGACCTACAGGACCCGTTTCTCCTTTTGGACCAGTTGCTCCCGTTGACCCATCACTTCCGCTTGATCCATTTGCTCCAGATGCACCAGTAGCTCCCGTTGCCCCAACAGTTCCTGTCGCTCCTGTCTCACCAGTTGCACCAGCCGGTGCAAAAATTGCACTCCCGACGGATTGTTGAGATGATTGTTGATTATTTGAAGTAAAATCAGAAAATTGTAACCTGGCAACACCGCCCACGTTCACAATCTGCAGTTGTGGAATATCACTAACCAATGGCTGTGCAACATTCGCTACCTGCGATCCTCCGGTAATACGAACCACTTGTTCTTCATCATCAGGCGATGCATACACCGTCGGCGCATATGCAAGCGTCCGAACAATTGGTAATTCTATCGTTCCATCTTCTGTTGTCGATCCAAGCACTCGTCCTCCATCAGAAAGCGCGCTTTTATACACAAGTCGCAACAATTCCTGAACGACGACGGCATTTGTCGCATCATCAGTGATGATGGTTGGTTCAATATGGATATCAGAAAGAACATCATGGGAAGAAATCGTTCCTGAAATGGCTTTTTTATCGATGAATACAATTGCACGAAAATCACCGTACAATTTTCCTCGCACAATGGTCGCGTCAACAAGTTTTGCAGAAAGAATTGAAGCATCAGGAAGCAAAATTCCTGTAATCATTTTATTGACAATCGTTGCCTCTTCCCGTTTGCCAGACTTGGTATAAAAAACAGAAATATGATTTTGCTGTAGATCCCGGATAATCGCGCGTTCCCCATTAGTAAACCGTACCGCTACATCTGATTCAAAATGATCATTTATGAGCACGCCATTCTCTATGTATACATACGCAAATGATCCATCCTGTCGCATGACCGTAAGCATAAATGGCCCGTCAAACGAACTTTTTTCGATCACACTCGGGGTAATTTCATTCACAACCACTGATGCAGTATTTGCGCTTAAAACTGTTGGTGTTGTTACGTTATTTGCTCCAGTGAATACAAAGGCCACGCTCCCAACTCCCAAAACCACCAGGAAAACAAGAAGAAGTTGCAGACGCAAAGAAAACACCTGCGTGCCCATCAGTCGCGGTGCAAAAATATGCCTGTGGTCAATAAATTCGTCGTTCATCATTCAATTGCCTTACCTGTTTTACTTTTCCGATAGCAAACATACCAAGTAATGAGCGTTGCAAGATACCCATAGGCGCTAACAATCACTGTGACTAAAAGTGCGATAAGATGTGCCTGTAGATTTTCTTTATATGGCTCTACTGTTTCGATATTCAAATTTGCAAAATTTACCGTTCGATAGGTAGAAAGCACGAGCGCCCCATGTGCATTTACCTTTGTATCAAGGTGTGTTTTCCAAAAAGGAATCGTCGTAAACTTCGCACGTTCTTCAGGTGGTATGGATGTTCCGATCACGGTGCTGTCTGGATTGATAATCTGCACACCTTTTTCATCAAGAACAGCAAAATATTCTCCATGTTCATCCGCAGTGAATGACTGTACGTTGCGTCCAATCTCATCCATATCAAATGCACCTGCAAGGACACCATAGACCACACCCTGTTCGACAATCGGTGTTGCGACGACGATGCTATATTGCTTTACCGTTCCCGTTGTTTGCAAAACATCAGAAAACACCGTGTCATTTTGGACGAGTGCATCTTGAAAATATGATCGATACGCGTAATTTCGCCCAGTAAGCGCTGCGTCTTCCGGATAATTTGCCACTTCTGTTCCCTCTTTGTCGAGGACCGTAATACGATACATGTGTGGAAACTGGTCATACATATTTTTGGCAAACGCAGTCACTGTTTTTCGATCTTTTGTTTCAATGGCTTTTCCTATCGTGCTTGTCTGACCTGAAACACGAAACGTATTTTTCGCATAGCCAAAAATCGTTTCCAAATACAATTTTCCATTTTCCACTTTTACCTGAAGTTCCCGATTTGCGTGGTCATACATGGTCAATTCAAATACACGTAAAGAAAGGATAATAGCAAAAAACATCACGAAAACGAATCCCAAAACAGTACCGGTTATCCACGTCTTTTTGTATACTTTCATGACAGTTGTCTGCCATGTTGCATAGATAAACAACATCACACCGGTAAACAACAGGACCAGTCCTTGGTGCCAATACAAATTCACACCAGTAACATATGCACCGAAATGACACGCAAAAGATCCAAGAATGATCAAAAAGTAATACAGCTTCAAGGAAAACCTATGAGAAACAACAAGTAAAAGATACAAAACGTATGGAACGATGAATGTTGCAAGTTGTCCCCATACTCCTGCAACAGACATAATCCCAAATGAAGCATTGATTGATGCAAGATAGGAAGGAAAAAACACAAACAGGATGGTGTTCATGATCGCAATTCCAAGGATCGTACCTGCAATCAGTGAGTGGTATGCAGGGGCAATGAGAAGCTGCATAATCATGATCAAACATACAAAAAATCCTACCACCGTTCCTTGTGGGTCGTGTGCAAGATGCGAAACCACGACAAACCATCCAAATGCTGCAATCAACAAACATTGAAATACCGTCACCCACGAAGGGGGCACTTTAACGAATAATTTTGCCGTCAAAAATCCGACTCCAAACACGATGAAAACGAATCGTAGCACCCAATACCAACTCGTCAGTTGCATGGATATCACTGATTCAATAGATGCGGTATAGACAAACATAGATAATCCAAAAATGATGGATCCAAGACCGATATACCAATCTGTCAACGACAGATGGTGGAGATACGGAATATGTTGTCGAAATATCAAAGATTCTTCGCTATGCTGTCGTGGAGAGACAATTGCCACTGGCGCAACGGGCGCAGTTGAAGCAGAAGAACTCCCGGTCATCCGATCGATTTCACTTTGAGGAATTCTAAATTTTCCCTTGCCGACACGAAGTCCTTTTAACTTCTTGGTATTCAAAAATGAGTAGATAGTGTTCGTGGAGAAACCAAGAATTGCGGCTGCTTCTTTTACAGAATAGGTTTTGGGCATAAAGACTGGTCAGGTCCGTACTGCCCAAACCCCTTTGTCAGTACTAACTTTCCAAATGTTTACTAATTTTTACAAAGAACTTTACCAATATTTACTAGTCTGTATATAACTATAATAATAAACAGAGGGTTAATGCAAGAAGGGGTTTCAAAAAAATTCAATCATTTATTCCGAAGGACGTCAAAAAATGCTGTCTGTGGGATCTCCACCCGACCGATGAGTTTCATTTTCGCTTTCCCTTTTTTCTGCTTATCCAAAAGCTTATCTTTTCTCGTCCTGTCTCCGCCATACAATTTTTGAATAACATCTTTTCTAAATGCTTTGATATCATCTCTGGCAATCACCTCTCCACCTATTGCAGCTTGGACCGGAATACTAAACTGCTGTCGAGGAAGTACCTTCACCAGTCGTTCTACAATCTCTTTGCCCCGCCGGTGTGCCTGGTCTCTGACAATCAAAAATGCAAGTGCATCCACACGTTCACGATTCACCAGAATATCAACTTTTGAAACTTCTACTTGTTGATATGCAAAAAATTCATAATCAAGTGATGCATAGCCTTCCGTCACGCTTTTTAACCTATCAAAAAAATCAACGATCATTTCAGATAAAGGAATCAGATACGTAAACTCCGCCTGCTCTCCGTGATACACAAGGTCGATATATTCTCCCCGTTTTTCTTCGGAAAGTTGCATCACCGCACCGACAAATCGTTTTGGACAATACACAGCTACCTTCATGATTGGCTCCCTGACTGATTCCACGACCGTCGGATCTGGATAGGCTGTGGCAGACTGGATCGACACAACCGTATTTCCCGACTGTTCCATTTCCTCGTCGTGCACGATGGATGAGGCAGTAAATCCAAGCTTTGAGAGTGATGTGCCGCTTTTCAATTCCAATAAATATTCCACAGACGGACTCGTTGCCAAAAGCGATAAACCAAACTCCCGTTGAATCCGTTCCTGCACGATTTCTGCATGAAGAAGCCCCAAAAATCCGCAGTGAAATCCATTCCCAAGTGCTAAAGATGAAATCGGCCTGAACGTAAATGCACTGTCAGACAGTTGTAATTTCTCCATTGCTTCTCTGGCATGCTGGAATTCATTGGATTCAATCGGAAACAGCCCAACAAACACCATGGATTTCGGTTCTTTATACCCAGGAAGAAGTTCGATGTCGGGAATATGTTCTTCATCAGGCACGATTGTCACGGTATCTCCCACCCGTGCCATACGCACATCTTTGAGTCCTGTTGCAATATATCCGACTTCCCCTGTTGTTAGACTTTTTGCTTCCTGCATTTGCGGATGAAAAATACCAACACCGATTGGCGTCACAGTAGATTTTGATGCAACAAAATGAATATGTATATCTGTATCGTAATGTATCGAACCATCAATTACTCGAACAAAAACAACGACTCCTTTATGGGTATCGTACTGGGAAGAAAAAATCAGTGCGCGAAGTGGTGCATCTTCAATTCCAGTTGGCGCTGGTACGCGCGTCACAATTGCCTCCAATACTTTATCGACATTCACACCAGTTTTCGCTGAAATCTCAATCATTTCGCTATCTTCAAACCCTAAATCCCGTAATTCTTGTCTCGTTTCTTCAATCCGTGCCATCGGCATATCAATTTTGTTGATCAGTGGAATAATAGTAAGTTTGTTTAAGCGCGCCTGATGGAGATTGGCAAGCGTTTGTGCCTGCACCCCTTGTGTTGCGTCAACGACCAAAAGAGCACCCTCACAGGCCGCCATAGACCGTGATACTTCATATCCGAAATCCACATGCCCAGGTGTATCGATAAGATTGAGAATATATTCCTCATTCTGATATTTATAATGCATGCGGACAGGCGCGAGTTTGATCGTAATGCCCCGTTCCCGTTCAATCGGATTGCTATCGAGAAGCTGTGCCTGCATATCCCGCATGGCAACGGTCTTCGTCATTTCCAAAAGCCGGTCGGCTAACGTCGACTTCCCATGGTCAATGTGAGCGATAATGGCAAAGTTTCTGATATGTGCTTGGTTCATATGAATACAAGCGATTATATCAGAAATACGCATCTTCTTGACAAACAATACAAAACCATTACAATTGTATTCATATGAATAGAGTTATTCTCCAAGTACCAATGCAAAAAGAGCTGCGCGATCAGGCAACACTTGCTGCCAAAAATAACGGATTTTCCTCTCTGCAGGAGGCTATTCGTGTCCTTCTTATGAAACTTTCAAAAAAGGAAATTTCAATCCGTGTCGAAGAGAAAGAAGAACAACTGTCTCCACGAGCGATGCGGCGATATAACAGAATTGTTGAACAGATAAAAAATGGGACGATGAAGACGATTCCTTTCAATTCAACAAAAGATCTCATGAAGTATTTATCCTAAACGCTTATGCTTTCCATCGAACTCTGCCCTGGATTTCGGAAAATATTTAAAAAGCGAATTGGTAATGACAGTGTACTCAATAAACGAGTTGGTGAACGCATTGAAACATTTAAAAACAACCCAGCATTCCCTCTTCTCCACGACCACGCTCTAAAAGGAGAAAAAGAAGGATTACGATCATTTTCAATCACCGGAGATATCCGTGTTATCTACTATATTCAAGGAACGACTGCCTATTTTATCGATATCGGATCACATAACCAAGTATATTAACCCAATTTTCCAAAAAAACCCTTCGACTCTGCTCAGGGTAAACAATTCAAAAAAATCTCCCCACGCCTGCAAAAATTGCCACAAGCCGTGGGGAGCGAAATATGTGTTTGATATTCTAAGCTTTCATATTCTTATCAGTGTTATCCAATTTTTTATATGGTTTTTGTTTCACCCGTACGGTAAATAAGCAAAGGATAAAAAACGCCGCAAGGATGAAATATGGAATCCGCATCGAGACAAAAAACTCATGCCACGGAGACTCATATGGAAACCGATATGCAAGCACGGTATACAGTATCCAACCGAGTGTAGATACAATGACAATCGATATGTTTTTCCAAAATTCTGTGGCGCCTCTGAGCATATAAAAAATGAGCGTTATGCCCAAAGCCGCAACGAGTGCAAACAGAAATTTCACCCCGATCAACACTTCCACAGATAACGGAGTCTGAAACAACAAACCTGCCGCTGTTCCCAGGACAAAAAGAAGCACACCCAATACATACATTTTCCATGGATGATGCATCAGTGTCCTTGTGTACTGTCGGACAGCGAACCGAAACAGCAAAACTGACATGAGAAATCCACAGGTCATCAGTGTCACGTGTACAACATTGAGCTGCAGAAAAAACAGACCTATCATGCTCATTGCAAACACTATTCCGCCAATAGACAGCAACGTTTTTGCTTTCCCTAACCAATCCCAAATTGTTTTCATTTTCCTTCTCCTAAATTTTTCTTGTTCTCAATCCGTTTTGGAATAAATGATGTTATTATTCCAACGAACAAACCGCAGCCATAACTGATTAACCGCAGTGAAAAATGGCTAACAGACAATGGCATTAACACGCCCAAATATATTACAAAAAGCATTTCGCCGAAAATCAAAATTTCGACTATCACACCGAGTACAACAAACAGGGTAACCGCCTTCGGCCATGTGAACATACGGATATTTGACCAAATGATTATGGTCAGCCCAGTCACAAACCCGCAAACGAACGTGATCAGCCGCCACCAGAATGTCGGATGGTACGGAAACACAGCAAACAGCAGCAAACTGATAAGGATAATCGCTGGGTACCTCAAATTTCTCTTTGTTCCAAACCAATTCCAAATCGTTTTCATTATTTCTCTCCTTCATTCCATGGAATTTTCTTTTTTGGGTTCATTTGTCCTCCTTTATTTTTTTCCGCTTTCGTGGCCATTCGATAACACTCACGATGGCAGTAAAAAAACCGATAACTAAAAACCAAGACAACACAGACAAACAGTAATTCCAAAAAGATCCGACCGGAAACAACGGTTCCAGTGCTTTACTGAGCGCTCCCATTGCAAAAAAACCCACCCCAATCCAAAAAAACTTCCTCCACGTAAGTTGATAAAACCGATGTTTTGGTTTCTCGATCTTTAATTCTTTCAAAAATCCCGGTACTTTTTTATTTGTTTTCATTTTTCCTCTCATTTTTCGAAAAAAAACAATTTTCGCAACTGACAACGAAAAAAATACGTGAGTTGCCGAAGAAAACGAAACACGCTATGAAAATTCATGTTTCTCCTCATTTAGTTAATTCGGCATAGTGGACAACACCATCAAAATACAAAGTACTATCACAATGATGAACATCATGATAGTTGTTTCTTTATATGTCTGTATCTCATCCCTTACTATTTTCATTTGTTGTTTCAGAAAGGGAATCCAAATTTCTTTTTCAGAGACCCCTGTGAAACAGGTAACGAAAAAAGTTGCAATGAGAAAAAAGAGCAAAAGCAATCCATTTGAATCCCATGGTGAAATCGACAATTGTTTATAGACGATTATGAAACCAAATATGCAGGTTGCAATCAACCCACCCAGGCCCCACAACAGTGTACTCGGTTTTTTGTTTTCTTTGAATTGAAATAGCACCATGGAGGGAAAGATACAAAATGCTGCAGCAATGACAAATGCTGATGCAAAAAATCCTTGATGATGAAATGCTAAAATGACTGCCCCAATAACAAAAAGGAGCGCAGGAAAAAACACTATTCCTCCACGAAACACGAGCCAAAACGCAATTTTTTTCATTTTTCTTCTCCTGATCTTTTTTTACCGTAAGGGGCGATAGTCATGTAATGTCGGAATGCGAGGATGATGTTCTCTCTCGCACACTTCACGAGACCATCGTTCATACGCTTCTTCTTTTTCCTGTGTTTCCAGTTGTTCTCTTATCTCTTGGTCTCTTTGATACTTTTGACATGCCCGTATCAGAAAGAACACAGGTATCAATATAAACCCGTACACAAGAAAGAATGAAACAAGATGTGATTCATAGAGTCTGCCTTGAATTAAACCAACGACACCAACAACTCCCACAGCAAATGAAATCAAACCAAACATAAGTACAAAAAAATAATTCTTTGTTTTCATGATTTCTCCTCACAACAAACAGAATAGATTGCCGGTCGGTAAACAGACCGGAAGAGTAAGCAAAACCAATACTCCCAAAATTTCAGAAACGCCAATGATCAGACAAACAATCAGACCAAAGTAAAACGATGTTGCAAACGGTTCTATATTCGCTTCTTCCATTTTTCCCTCCACACGTTTCTTTATGAAATTGATATATATCAAAAACACATATGGTAAAGAGCGAGACACGTCTCCCTCCTCATTTTTCTCTTTACCAAGCCAAAAAATCAACCCTATTGACGCACAGTTTGCAACAAATGAGCAACGCGCATCACGTTGGCCGTATCCTAATCCGTTTGTATGGGAAAATCAAGAAATTGGAGCGCCAAAGCTGAAGATTATACTGTCTTTTTTCCAAAAAAATTCCCCACCAGTAAAAAGTATTGACGCCAACGTCGTCATACCATCGTGGTGGGGAAAAAGAAATACATGTTGGATATAATTTTTTCATATGCCCCTCTAGAACAATAGTTTCCGAACTAGGTGGGAGAACCAACGGCTAACACCACAGAAGAAGCGATGTACAGCATACACTGTTTTCATACTCACCTCGAAAAGCAGCCAATCTTACAGACCAACACCATTCAAATCCACAGGGGTTTTCGCATTCTTATCCGTTTTCTTCGGATCAGTATACTCCATAAGTGCAAAACAGAAAGAAAACAAACTAAAGAACAATCCAACCGCTCCAACACAAACTGCTGTGCTATTTTTTAATGGAGGAACAGTGACATCTCCCCACGGAAACGCAAAAACAAATATCAGAAGCAGAACTGAAGCGGCAATCATCCAGTTCCACTTAATATTTTTGATCGCATTCAGCCGACGATACACACCAAACACCATATACAGGATGTAAAAAAGCGTGAAGGCCAAAAAACTGCCAATATTTAGCCAGATGGGAAATTGATGAAAAAGCTCCTGTCTGACCCGGACACCGAACACAATGACGGCAAAAATCAACCACATGCCGTGTCCATCTTTAAACCACGTCCAAAATTTTTTCATTTTTCCTCTGTATTTTTCCCGATATCAAAAGAATATTACCAACAGCTAATTTGCAGCGCTGTGCACACTGCAAGTGTATGGTAGACAAAATAGCCCACCAAACCGACAATGACGAGAATTCCAACGATAGCAAACACGGTTCTCAATGAAATTTTCTCTGACGCGTCGTTCTTTTGTGTTCCCATGGTCTTGCTTCCCTCCTCTGCCGTAAGGCACAAAAACATATGAATATATCCAAAAACACGTATGGTAAAGAGCGATATTCTCATCTCCCTTTTCTATAAACTCTTTACCAAAAGTCAAAAATATTCCCGTTTGACGCGAAAATCGCAGCAAAATTATGCAATAGCCGCATCCAGCTGGAGCTATCCTAAAGGGTTTGAAGAAAAAAGTCAAAAAAAATCCCCCACCAGTAAAACGAAAACGACAACTATATCATTTCCCTGGTGGGGGCTGAACACAAAAGTGGATATACTAGATGTTTCCATTGATGCGGATTGAGCTGATTATCAGTGACCAAAGAATCAGGAAGAAACCTGGAACAATCATAATTCTGCTTACCCAGAAAAAAAATGTTCCTTCCGGCAATTTCCAATAGCCCAAAATTGCGGCTATGGTGACAATAATTGTTACAACCAGCATTCCGATTTTAGTTTTCATTACTTTTTTCCTCCATAAATTAAGCTAAATGCAGCAATGATGCAGATGACAGACAACGAAAGTCCCTGCCACGTAAAAGAACGAGAGAAATCGTTGAATAGACAAAAACTGAGAAAAACGACGAGCGTCGCCATCCCAAATTTTGCCAGACGGATTTGTGCTGAAATTGTCATTTTTCCTCGTATGTAATTATTTTCAATGCTTTTTTTCGCATCTAGTTAAGAATTCCGGTCGGATCATTCGACGTATACAGAATAATGCAACCGGCAGCAATCAAAGACAAAATAAACAGGAATGGATAGACGATCAAATCGATTCGAATCCACAAAGGCAACTGTACATCAACCAGTCCTTTATGCATCACCGCGATACACACAATGATGAACGCCAACCCGATCAAAACACCTTTGTATTTCACAAAAAACCGTTTAACAGCTTTGAGTTTTTTCATTTTTGCCTCTTAAAATTTATCATTTGGATTGAAAATCACGATAAACACAAGTGCAGCGACCGCCGAAAAGCGGAGCAACCAGAGCAGCAAAAGATTTATGTCTAATGACGGCGCAATGAAAGAAAATACTATCACTCCCACGATGATTGCCAAACACGCCCAATACACAGCGGCGTATTTTTGATCACAAAAATTCTTTGTAATCCTGGCCATTTGTTTTTGAAAAACATTCATTTTCTCCGCTCCTTAATCCAAAGCAAAATTGTAGAAAACACCAATGGGTGCTTCGCCGATTCAAACCCAAACCTGTAGATATAGTACATCATGACTACTATCGAAATAATACTTCCAAAGGCTGCGATAACAGTAACGAATGAATAGTCATATTTGGCTATCTCCTGAAACATACAACTCAACGCAAAAAAAGCAACAATTTTTTTAAACATTCTTTTTTCCCTCATCCTTTTTAAATATGATCACATCCATTTTACGAACATATCCACGAATGTGTTAAAGAACAAAAAACAGCTTAAGACGCGTTATGTCGCCACAAAAACAGCAACTACGCATAAAAAGGTGATTTGAGGCCAAATTATACGCTTTTTGCAGCAAGAAGTCAAACTATAGGATTATTTTCTGCAACTTCAGAAGTGTGGGGTCAGTCGGTGCCAATTGCAGAGCTTTCGACAACATTTCTTTTGCGGTTTTGAGGTCTTTATCCTCATACGCAATCACAGCTAAATCCCGGTAGGACTGCCATATATTTGGATTAATCCCCACAGCCCGTTCCAGATTCAGCTTAGCCTCAGGAAGCTTCCCCATCAGGAGATACGTGTGTCCCAAATTATGGTAGGCATCTGCATACTGTGGATTGAGGCTAATTGCACGCTGAAAACTTTCCACTGCTTTTTCCTGATTCCCTGCCCGCGCATATACATCACCCATGTTGTTCCATGTCGGCGGATGAGACGGTGAAGTCCTGGCTGTGGCAATCCAAAGTGCGTCTTCCGACCGCCACTGACTGTTCCTGTATACAGTTAGTGTGCAATATCCAAGGATAAGCAGTACACACACACAAAGGGTAGGTACAAACAACTTCTTTCTATGTAGTACCATATCAAACACTATCCCAACCACCATACATAACCCAATCAAAGAAAAATACACATACCGTTCCGCAACCACCCACCCAATTTTGAGTGGCGTAAGCGTTGGTAGTAATCCAATCACAAACCAAAAAAGCCAAAAACCTATGTGCTTTCGCTTAACGAGCGTATAGATAAGTACGATAAAAAAGAAACACACAATGATTGTTCGAATTGCAAAGTTCCACGCACCAAATGAGAGCTCAGAATGATACAGGGTTAGTCCAACAGGAAACATAAATAACTGGAGATAGGAGCTTATTGCGACAGGAATTTGCACAAACGGATTCATAAATCCAGCAAACGATTGATACGAAGATGTAGTAAGCTGCTGCGTCCGTACCCCAATCTGCATTCCATAGAATACTATCAAACTAGCATTTACTACAAAGAATGCTATCAAACTACTCCAGTTTTTCTTCACATTTCCATAGAACCACTCGTAGCCGACAAAAACGAAAAACAACGATAATGCTTTCTCCGATGTACAAAGACTCAATACAAAAAATAACACAGCCAGCCAATGCTTTTTTTTGCCTTGAATATAACACCAAAAGGAAAGCAAAAACCAAAATGTGTACTCGGCGTACACTCCCCCAGATATCCACGTCACAGATTCAGTAACCAGTGGATGCACAGCAAACAACAACGCAGCCACAAACGCAGCAGATGGCTTTACGAGTCGCTTCCCAATTACATACACGAGACACACTGCGCCAACATGAAACAGAATATTGACTAACCGGAATGCCCACGGCTGCAGGCCAACAAGAAGATAAATGACATATTGAAAAATCGTATTCAAACGAAGGAGATTCGGCCATTCAAGCACCTTCGCCCATGTCCATGTCGGCGCTTGTGCGACCACTCCTTGGATATCATCGGAAACAAATGCGTTGCCAAGAAACGGAAGATACAACAATGCAACACAAAGTGCCAAGATACCCAAAAAACGATAGCTTTTCATAACTTTTTTACTATACGTAAGTATACCAAAATCTAGCTTCGCAAGGCCACGCCTTGCGAAGCTAACTATTCATCAAGAGTTAAATCAACGAGCGTTTTTACACTTTTTTCTGAATCAACACCTTCAACAAATGCTTGATAGGCGGTTTCATCGGAAAATAAACTCATCACTTCTTCCGGATGAACCCAATCCGTTTGACAAAGTCCAAGATACTCTTGGTAAGATGAATACGGATATGACACAAGCATACGAACACTCGCATCATTTCTTCGTTCTTTTTTCAGGATATTTCGATGAATATACCGACTCAGATACATAAACTGCTCCTCTGATCTCATCAGTACGCCTTTATACACACTTTGAAATAACCCGCCGACACGCTTATATTTTTTATTGAAATACATAGTATATCGAGTACAAAGAGAATTCATAAATCGATCAATACTATCAGGTTCCGTTTGTTTCACAAAGAAATGGAAATGATTGGGCATACAACTATACGCAATCAGTTGAATCGAGTCAGAAAAATTGTTTAAACGAAGGAGTTTTACTGCCTTATCTTTCTCTTTAGAAGAAGATAATGGGTCTGACAAAACTGATTGGAGTCCACTTTCATCTTTTGGCTCCAAATACGTTTTTACATACGAGAGAAACACGCCATAGTCCTGATCATCTAAAAAAATGAGGCGCTTCTCTACTCCCCGGTTATAGAGATGATAATATGCATCCGCAATATATGGTTTAATACTATTTTTTATTGGCATACATATTTCTAGCTTCGCAGGGCCACGCCTTGCGAAGCTAATTATTTGGTTATTGGGCAACCGGTTGCACGGGCGAAACCTGCAGATTTTGCTTCCTTTTCCGAACAGAACCACTGATCTCCGAAGCTGGTATCAATGATCGTGTCGTTGTAATTTGCACATGTTGGCAGATGATACGTCTTTTTCCCGTCCCGAATATTCCCTTTAATCTGACAATCAAATCGTTTGGTTTCAATTTGTCGACAAACTGCTGAATAGACTCCTAATTTTCCCGTCGTAGCAACCTCATGCGCGTGCTTTAGCACTTCGGCAAGCTCAGTGCCAGAAAACCGGTACTTCCCCAACCCCTCTTCAACCATCACACGGTTGACCATCGCAAACCCGTGATACCCGTCTTTTGAAACAAAGCGGCTATACAAATATTTCATCCACAAAAAGAAAGATTCATCTGCAATTACATTTGCCATAATCCGTCCGTACGTATCATGGGTTTGATCCTTCAAGCGTACATATTTGCCTAAAACCAACTGCTCGAGCCGCGCCTTCGCCCGATCTGCCATGCACCGTCCTGTTTCTGGAGCATCAACACCCAACAATCGAATTTGTCTGCCATCACGAAGGATGAATGTATCGCCGTCAACAACTCTTGTGACGACATTCCGTCGCCACTCACGAACACTAAATATGATACAAAGCGATAACAAAAGAAATAGAATGATATAGATAAAACGTGGGATTCGCCACCTGCGAACCAATGAAGAAAACTCCATATACAAAAAGTATAGCACCCTTCGACAAGCTCAGGGTAAACTAAAAAACAGCCTCCCTTGTATACAAAAAACAGGAACACCTGTATACAAAGGAGGCAAAAAAACGAACGATACGGATACCAACAAATTAGCGTGATGGTAATTCTTTTTTCTTGCGCAGCGCAATGACTTGCTGTTCAATTGCTCGCGTCTCTTCACGGAAATTTACAGTCAGACACGCTACCGCGGCTGCTTTTACCGATGAACACGGATGTTTGTTGAGTAAAATAAGCTCAATAACAATCCGCTCAATCCCTAATTTCGATTCTTCAGCGCGAATCGTGTCAATAGTAGCCGTAATCAAGGTAATAGTGTCTAAAATGGACACCTCATCACTTGCCTCGCGACTTTTTAACAGCTTTAATTCCTCTTGCCAGTTTCTCATGGTGATCGTACCTCCTCATCGATAATAGTGTTTGGGTGTAATGGAAGAAAAAATGCTATTCGTTGGTGACAGACAGATAGCGTGACTTTTTATCTAAAATATCACTATAACTGCCTAGCAACAAACAATCCGTATTTCTTGGAAAAGAGCGATCCAACAGCTTTTCACTGTATCGAACTATATAGAACAATATTCTACACATTCAATGGAATAATTATAAGTCATGAAGAAACAAATAGTAACCCATCAAAAAAAATCCTTCGACTCAGTTTATGGTGAGCCTGTCGAACCACTCAGGATAAACAAACACCATCCCCAGAATCATAAAATATGATCCCTTCACTTGGGATGGTGTGGTAAAAAACTCTTTTTTCAATCGTGCGAATAGTTAAAATTCTCCTCCGGAAACATCGTTTCAAGTTTTGAAAGCAAATTATTTAAATTTTCTTCCAGTGTTCCTGAATACTGCATACAAAGATTCAGAATAACATCCCATACGGTATGCGCTTCCGCAAGCGTTAATGCCGGTGTATTCGTACGCAATGCTGCTTCAATATCAGGACATGCTTCACGTACTTGTTGTCTCGTTGGATTTCTAATCAACGATTTTGCAATTCCGACGACAGCATTTTGACTACCGTTGCCCATTCCAGCAAAACCAAATGCTTGTTCTGGAACTTCTTCAAGCGGCTTATTTGGCAGTACCATTTTTTCTCGCTTTCAGCTCAATTTTTGAGCCTTTCCCAGCATCAATAAGACTCTGAATATCAGCAATCAAATCTTGTACTTCTGGAGCGAGCAATTGATGCTGAGGAGATTGGTAGCTTTCCAAAAACAGCTCTTGTTTCCGCTCCAGGGTACCCATAAGAAACAAGAGGTCCGACTTACTATACGCATGGACACTTAATGCCAAAGACACCCCTAACAAAGCTAACTTGATGAGACTAGGATCAATGGTACAATTTATAGTCCTCACCGCAAGCACCAGACTGAAATTATCATCAGTTACCCTGTTTTCCAATGTTGAACTAAATGGATAATTTCCTTTTGTGTTCATTTTTTCCTCAAAACTTTCTTCCACATGAATAAGAATATTTACCGAATTTGTTGATCAGTTAATTCGTCAACCAACCGTACTAACGACGCGGCGTATGCATTGCCGTAGGCCTCCAAAAAGCTTCGAGTCTGTTCCTTTGTGAGGGTTTTATTCTGTGTTGCTGCAAGTAAATTGCTAAATGCGGTGTCCATTGTTTCCCGTGAGTACTTTTTATAAAAAAGTTCCTGAAGAAACATAACAAGGTTCTCCCGCTTTTCTACCTCAAGCACCATACTTGCCGGATCCACAGGAAACTCGTTTACCATCCACCGACAGATTTCTTTTGCTGATGCAGGAACAAGACTCGTGAATGCAACAGGATAATGGTTAACCCGATGTTCATTTGCCCGTACATACAAGTCAACAATTCTTCGATCACAAACAACCTGGCCAACTCTTCCCAATTGTGCGGTGCTGAGAATTTGTACGATATTACCAACTTCCGGTTCCCATTTTTTATTCATTTTCTCCTCTTAGCTTTCTAGTGTTGGTCTATCCGATATGCCTGAACCAGATGAAACCAATTCAAGGTCGTCAATAGCGATTATTTCCCACTTTGATCCTCCAAAATTCACTTCACCCGTTAAATGATCAATATAATCCCGAAACACTCCCACTGTCCCTTTTTTTAATCCGTTCACATCCCGATTCAGTCGTACCGCATCACCTTTTTCAAACATAGCTTCTCCTTATCCTCAACTACTGGTGAGCCCTAACACATGATAAATTTTGCTCATATGTTCGTCAGTGAGATACTGATGACCCTGTTCAAACGGAATCGTTGAGGGGTGCAGCAACCATTCTTTATGATGCCGCTTCAGTGTATAGTGAACCAACTTCTCAAGCACGTTGTTTTCAATCGCAAGACGTAGTGCTAATGCACTATCCACTTTCATCAGATCGAAAAGATACTCGATCTCACGATGAAGACGACCGGAAAGGATTCGAAGATAGATAACATCAGATCTTTGCACTTCAATCGTTCCAGTCTCAATGTCTTTTTCCCACGGTCGCACAATAAGAACAGTCATATACCCATCATCTTCTTCATAAACCCTGAGGACCGCTGCTATCGTATTATGATGACGATCATCTCCCCGATCGTCATATTGCCGAAAACTGATCATGAAAAACCGTTTCGGTAGCTGTTTCATCTTCTCCACTCCTTCATTTGAAAAACAGTCTCTCTGTCTAGCCATTTGTGTCATAGACAGAAGTAATCGTCAAAAAAAAGATTGACAATTCCTTTCTGTCTACAACGAAAAATCTCGATATAATTTCGCACGATATGTCAAAGAACAAAAATGTGGAGACGGTACGTCCGTAGCGCGTAAAAATGCTGGAAGCATCGTCTAAACACACAGAGTATAGGCTAAAAAGGGAAAAGAAGTCAAAAAAAACACGCCCATCCTGAAAAACTTCTTGGAAAAAACCAAGATCAGGTACTAAGGCGTGTTATATATCGTGCATTTATTTCTGGGAATCTAATCCGTCAAGAACCTGCTGAAGCAAGTCTTTCATGGTGGGATTAGATTCATGTGCGAGCCGCAAGGCAAATTGACACCACATCAATTCATTATACGGTGAAGGATATGTTTTTCCTTCCTTAATAATCGCAAGCGTTCTTCTGAATAGTGGATAAAATGTTTCATCCGAATCAAAAAAACCTTTGACGATTTTATCGATTTCTTCAACCACGTTTGAACCTATATTTTATTAAATTGACTTTATCTATAATAAGTCGCTGACACTTTTGAGAGTCAATCTTCTCAAATAGCGACAACACATCATCAGGCCAAAAATCAGCAAGCGTGTCGATGAGACTGCAGACAAAGTAAACATCACCTTGCTCGGCAGTTTCCAACAGAATTTGATTCTGGATATCTGTTGAAAATTTTTCTTTCTGTTTCGGATGGAGGAGTTCCCCCACCTTACCAACCATTACCTCTTCTATGCTAGCAAGCAGCGCTTTTTTTGCATCAAGGTCACTGACACCAGCAAAAACTGATTTCCCTTGTTTGAAAACATCATTATTCATTGAAATCATCCTTCATTATTTGATATGCACAGTGAGTAGTAAAAAATCGTCAACAGCTTTTTTTCCTCGTAAGGGATCGAACAAATTGAGAGACGCCCCCACAGCCCTTGCGTAACAAAGCAAGGCGAGGATTTTTTGCAAGCATCTCTGAAGAGATATTTCGTTCCAACAAAACTGTTTTCAACATGTCTTTCAAATCATTTTCATAAGAGACGAGAATAGCAAAAACAATGTCTCCTGATTCAACGAAAAATGAAAGATATGCTTGTTTCTCTTTCTCATTAGCCTCACGCAAAAAATTGAAGGGAACAGCGATATCCAGATCAGAAAATTTCTTAATCCAAAATGAAGCTTCTGCTTGATACGGTTGTAAATCTGTAATAATCCCAGGCATATTTTTGCTGATACCCTCATGTTTATGAGTCAGCATGACAATTTGAAACATTTTTGCAGATGCTACATCCATGGTTTCCTCGATTCGTAGACTATAAAATATGGTTATTTCTTTTGGCTATGTGTATTTAACAATCGATTCAACTTCTTTTTTAAACTTCTATGCTTCATTGTTGAATCATGTACCAATGTATCAAAAAGAACGACAGCTTCCGGAATCCCAAACGCAAGCAATGTGTTGATGTAATTGTTCAACTCGCTCATCAACACGTTCTTTTTTAATTCGATACACATTTGATCGTACACTTGTGTTCGAATTGCTCGTTTGAGTTCCGGCGTCATCAGATTCTTCATTGACTCCTCAGCCTGTTGCTGAAGGCTCAGAAGCAACCATTCCCGTTTCTCTGATGTGTCAGCTTCTGCAAAAATACCATTTTCTCGAAGTAAACTATATACATCATGTGACTTCGGTACTTCCGCCTGAACAATGGCTTGAATAGTAGTTTTAGTCATTTCGTTTCTCCTCATATACTGTATTTTTGACATCAGCAAACGCAGACAAAAAATCCTCAGCCATTGGACGCGAAATCTTCCCATCAAACATTGCATGGACAATCACAGAAATATTATTTTTCACAAGATATGAAAAATTATTCGCCTGTAAATACGATGCAAAACGAATTGGATCATCATTCGCATATGCTAGTTTAATTGCTTTTACCGGATTTTCTTCAAATATTGCCCGTAAATGAGCAACAAGTTCCAACGGTGTTGCTTTTCTAAAATACGAATTTGGAATGACACGATTTACCATCTGGGATCCGGCATGTCGAATCTGTACTTGCAGAGAACGCGATCCGCGCTTTTGCAAAACGACGACGATTGTGCCTTCCCCGTATGTTTCAAACCGTTCTTTTAATGCAATGACATCGTTCTGTTTAAATGTGTCCATCTTCCTTCTCCTCAATGAAATTGGTTAGCAGGTTTCTAGCCGACGAGTGTTGTCTGCGTGAGCACCTACATATAACGACAAATCAATAGTTTCGGTTTCTAAATTTGCATATTCCAATTGGACATACCATGTCTTAAGAAACTTACTTGGGACAGTTTTTACTTTGGCTTCATTACATACTCCATTTTTCCATTGCTTTACTTGCATCCCCTCTTTTAATTCTGAATGCTTGGTAATTTTATTTCCCATCTTTTCCTCCATTACTAGGCAGTATATCTATCATCCAAAAAATGGATAATATATGCCTGCCTACAATGAAGCTAAATTGCACGATATGTCAAAGAGCAAATATTCCCAAAGCCCCAAAATCCTTCGACTCTCCTTCGACTTCGCTCAGGATCGCTCAGGATGAAAAACCCAGCGCAAAAGCCGAGTACCTAGAGCTCTGAGAGCTAATATTATAGGATATAATCACCAGAAAGTCAAAATGAAGCTAATCTTCTCCTAAACAAACCACCTATACAAGAATTTGAGACCTCCTTGGCTCAAAGCTTGTATAGGTGTTAAAAATAAAATATCGCGTGAATACATCCCTTAAAGCTTCATTCCAGCTTCAATCACGGTTTTGATATGTGGACATGCCAGAAGATCAGACCGAGTGCTGACGATACGCACCGCCTCAACAAACGCACTCGAATCACAATCACGAAGAAAGAGCCAAAGAATATTTTGAATTCTCTCCGCCTTCAAGTGATCAACGAGCATCTGCACTATTGCTAGTTGTTGTTCAACGCTTGTCCGCTGGCTATATAATGCGCTAAAGCAAGCGTTGATCCAATCAGGAAGTAGTTCTTCAAGTATAGGATAAGCAAGGAGTTTCCTCATATACACTTTTTCAAAAAAACGAATCGCCTCGTCAGTATCCGTTCCATCCTGCATTCCCTTAATTTTTTCTTGCACCAATTTTCTAAATTGTTGTACATCTAGTGGGGCCATCGGTTTTTTCCTTTTCTCCTATGATTATTGATTTATCAACTCTGTTGAATCGTCCAAACAATAGGATTATCACTTTCATGTTCGATAACGAGCATGAGGTTTTTCCGATCCACCTGAATCTTTTTTCCATCAGATGTCAGAAAAACTGGTTGTTCATCAGAAACAGAACACAGATGGACACGTGTACGCGCAGGTACACCATTAGATGGCTCTATCAGCATGAATTGCCTTTCTGTCGAGCCAATTTGTTCAACGGAA
>Ga0079306_1001010_pt1 | contig 21209 bp, 15 predicted proteins | sample Methanotroph_Enr_FD_79181 | JGI IMG/M metagenome (GOLD analysis project Ga0079306, IMG submission 79181) | Enriched soil microbial communities from Old Woman Creek wetland in Ohio, USA - Methanotroph_Enrichment_5 | ecosystem: Environmental > Terrestrial > Soil > Wetlands | place: USA: Ohio...
CGACGACAAAGGCCAAAGCAACGCATGCATAATGGGCTGCTACGGAATCGGCATTAATCGTATCATGGCCTCCGCCATCGAAATGAGTTTCGACCCCAACGGCATAATCTGGCCCATAAGCATTGCGCCTTTTGAGGTCATAATTACAAGCGTCAGCCCCGAAGATTCGCTCATCAGCGACGCGGCCCAAAAAATCTATACCCAGCTCCAGGCCCAGAACATAGACGTACTCTTTGACGACCGCCCCGAGCGTGCCGGCGTGAAGTTCAAAGATGCCGACCTTCTGGGCATACCCGTGCGTATCACGCTTGGTAAAAAGAGTGTCGCACAGGGAATGGTCGAGGTAAAATTGCGCACAGAAACAGAAAATAAAATGATAGCGATCGACCAGGCCGCCTGCGAAGTCGCGAAAATGATAAACGATTTAAAAAAAGTCCTTGGATAAATATTCCTGATCAGTATTGATCTTGTTTGAAAGCTTGGTTTATATTTTGAATTTGTTTAGGATTTCGTGTTCCGTGCTTAGGATTTCATTTGCGGACAGCGTCCGCAAGAGGCTTTATGTGGCAGACTAGCGATCCAAAACCACAGAAATTAATTGCGGGGCTTCTGGGCGCCGACGTCCACTGCCTCGAAGCCGCATGTGATGCGCTCGAAAAACAATTCGGCGAGATCGATCTTCGCAGCGATGTCTGGGATTTCGAGTATACCGCGTATTATCGTGATGAGATCGGCCCAACCATACTCCGCCAATTCATAAGTTTCACAAAGTTGGTCAACCCCGGCGAACTTGCCCAGATTAAGCACGACACCAATACCCTCGAAGAAGGCCTCGCGATAATACTTAATAAAGGCTATCCAAGACCTATCAACATAGACCCCGGCCTTATCGAACCCGGCAAACTGGTCCTGGCGACCACTAAAAATTATTGCCATAGAGTCTATATAGGCAAACAGATGTGGGCCGAAGTAACTCTGATCTATGAAAAGGGTGCTTGGAAAACAATGCCCTACACCTATCCCGATTACCGCGACAGCAAATATCATCAGTTCTTTGAAAAAGTGCGACATAGACTTTTGGAGCAGCTCAAATCGGAAACATCGCACTAATATCACTGGCTATTTTCGCAGCGGCCGCGGGTTTTTCGGCACTGGCCACCGCTGCCGTCAAGACTTTATCCAAACGCCTGAATTTCGTCTCCCGGCCAAGAGAGGACCGTTACCACAGGGGCGTTATCGCCCTCGGTGGCGGAATAGCCATATTCTGGACTATCGCAATTTTCACCCTCGCAGGTGTTTGCCTTATGAAACTCGCCCCAAGCACGCAGCTTGTGCAGCGCCTGGGTCCCTCAGTAATGGAATATCTAATGAACTTCTCCAGGCACACTTACGAAATATGGATAATCCTCGCCTGTCTCGCCTCTCTCCATCTCCTTGGCCTGTGGGATGATATCAAACGCCTCGGACCGTATTTTAAACTGCTGGTGCAGTTCGCCGCGGCCCTGGTCATGGCGGCCTTTGCCGATGTGCGAGTCGAACTCTTTATACCCAACACAACCATCACAACCATCCTCTCCGCCCTGTGGATCGTCTTCCTGATCAACAGCTTCAATTTCCTGGATAACATGGATGGCCTCTCTGCCGGCATAGCCTTTATCGCAACCGCGATACTCTTCTGGGCCGCAGCAATGAGCGGACAGGTTTTCGTCGGAGTCTTTGCCCTCGTCTTCCTCGGCGCACTTGCCGGATTTCTTGTGCATAATTTCCCGCCCGCTTCTGTTTTCATGGGCGACGCCGGTTCAATGGTCATTGGGGCATCGATCGCCATCATCACTCTTAGAACAACTTACTATCACCAGGCACAAAGCCCCGCAGCCTACGCCGTGTTTATGCCCCTGGTAGTCATGGCCGTGCCGATTTATGATTTCCTGACCGTCACAGCACTTCGCCTTTCGCAGGGCAAAAGCCCCTTTGTAGGCGATACCCAGCATTTTTCTCATCGCTTGCGCCGCCGCGGCCTGGATGACAGGCAGACCGTGTTAACCCTTTACCTTGCCACACTCTGCACCGGCTTTGGCGCGATGTTTCTCTGGCAAGTCAACCTCGCCGGCGCTATAGCTGTTTTCGCGCAGACCCTTATGATCCTTGCTATCATCGCGATACTCGAATTTGCGAGAGCAGATGACAAATAAATCACAGCAAACTGAACAAACCGGCGCATTTCTTGAATGGCTTGCAATAGCGATATGCCTCGCCCTGGCCGCCCTGCGTGCCACGATCACACAGGCCCCGGGCGTTGCCAATTCCGTCTCCGATAACATCTTTAACGTGGCCGGCTCATTTGTACTTCTCGCAATGGGCCTTATAGCATTCATCTTCGCCATGACCCGTAAATTCAATTACAGGCCAAGCTGGATCGAGGCAGGCTTTGCGATATTTGCCACTGGCGCAATCATCAGTGCCATTTTCGCAAGCAACAAACGCTCCGCCATTAATGAAATAGTAATGCTCACCGGCCCGATGGTTATGGCGATCCTGCTCGTTCAGCTGCTGACAACTCCGGCCCGGATAAAGGCTGTTCTTTATGTCGTCGCGGCCCTTGGCGTGGTCAACGCTATTGAATGCATAGACCAGGTCAACGCAAGCAATAATATGGTCATACAGCAATACCAGGAAGACCCCAATTCTGTCATCAGCAGGCTCAACATCGAGCCTGGCTCTTATCAGCACATGCTCTTTGAGCACAGGCTTTATTCGAAAGATGTCCGCGGTTTTTTCACAACAGGCAATTCCGCCGGATCATTTTTCTTAATTGCACTGGCCGCCTGCGCAGCTCTAATTTTAGAAAAACGTCTCCAGCTAAAGGCCGGTCATGGCAGCACCGGTGAACTTGCCGGAAGAATAATTGTTCTTGCGAGCATACTACTTGGCCTTGCCCTTACTCATAGTAAGGGCGCAATAGCTGCCGCCGTTCTGGCCGCCGCACTGTGGACGCTCTGGGCAAAAAAAGGTACTTGGCTCGCAAGCCACAAATGGACTGTTTTGGTATTAACATTTGTCGCAATTGCAGCAGTTTTCGGCACCGTTATAATTTATGGTTTAAAAACCGGCACTCTCCCTGGCGGCAATTCAATGCTCGTTAGATGGCAGTACTGGACCGGGGCGGTAAAAATAATAGCTGCACACCCGCTTACCGGAATTGGCGGCGGCAATTTCTCGACCTATTACCAGCTGTTCAAAAACCCTGCCGCCCTCGAAACTATCAAAGACCCACACAATTTCGTCCTCAGCCTCCTTGCCCAGTATGGGCCTATTGGACTTTTTGGCTTTCTAACTGCCCTGAGCGTTCCGATCATTATGGTACTTTTTAGTCGCGCCCACGGACAGACCCAGCAGAAGAACGGATTTAAGGGTCCGATGTTTTTAGTTGTTATACTCATCTGCATTGTGATGGCTGCCATAAGGCCGATGTTATCTGATCTCGACCAGACAGCCCAGCGTAGCGTTATAATTTTTGTACTGTTTTGGCTCTATGGGTTGCCAATCATAATTCTCCTGGCCGCCATTTGGATGCTTTCGATAGCCGAGTCACTCTCTATTACCGCCAGACCCGGCCAGATGGCAATTGTATTCGGAATTTGCGGCGTTCTGGTGCATAATCTTATAGACTTCGCCATCTTTGAGCCCGGAGTATATACCGCCTTATGGCTCATGATCGCCGTAGTGATCTCTATTAGCAAGAATGCCGGCCTGGGAAAGACTCTTGAGCTAAACCCCGGCAATTTATGGGGCTCCATAGGCGTATTGGCAGGTTTTGGAATTTTGGCCGCAGCAACGTTCTTCTGCCTTGGCCCCGTCGTCAGAAGTTCGCTTCTCATAAGCTCTGCCATGAATACCATCTCGCCTGCTATCGGCTTGGCGCAGAAATCCAGTGCTTTGGATGCCACAACAGTTGAAAAGATTTTAAAAAGCAGTTTCGCCTCAGCTGACGCCAATTTGGCAAACGCCGCTATAGAAGATAAATACAGTGCCGATATCCCCGCCATGAACGGCTCGCTGGCAATGCAGGTCTATGAGCTTCCAGATTCAAATGATATCAGGCTCCTTGAATGGGCAAGGGACCGCTTCCTCCTCGCGGCCCAGCGAGACAGGGCTGATTTCAAAAATTACAATCGCCTCGCGGAGGTCTTCATAAAACTATCCGTTGCCCAGCCGCAGTTTCGCAAAAAGTATCTCACCCAGGCCTCGATCGCTATCGACGAAGCGATCAAACGTTACCCCGGCTCAGACCAGCTCTGGTTTGAAGCAGGCAAGATCGCCCAATTAAGCGGCGACCTGCCCCGCGCCCGCAGCTGTTTCACAAAAGCAGTAGAGATCGAAGACAAGTACCGTCTCATGTTCGCCCGCATGTACCCCGGCCGCGAACTCTTTAGCCGCCTCGGCCAGGCCAAATACGAATACGCAAAAATCCATATGCAATAATCCAAATAGGAGATTTTTCCCAATGGCAAAAACAAAGATCAAAACAATCGCGATCCTCACCGGCGGCGGCGACTGCCCCGGCCTAAACGCCGTCATCAGGGCCGTCAGCAAAACAGCAATATACAATTACGATATTGACGTCCTCGGTGTAGAAGATGGATATCTCGGATTGATTGAAAACCGCCTTCGGCCCCTCCGCCAGCTCGATGTTTCGGGCATTCTAACTATCGGAGGAACCATATTGGGAACTTCAAACATTGCCGACCCGTTCCACTTCCCAGTAAAAACAAACGGCAAAACCATAATGACCGACGTCTCGCATAAGGTTATTTCCAACCTCAAGAAACATAACGTCGATGCGCTCATCTGCATCGGCGGCGATGGTACCATGGCTTCTGCCGCAAAACTCGCCAAATTAGGCATCCCGATAATGGGCGTACCCAAAACTATTGATAACGACCTCGTCGGCACCGACATGACTTTTGGCTTCGACACCGCAGTCACAACCGCAACCGAAGCCATCGACAAAGTCCACACAACCGCAAGCTCCCATCATCGTGTCATGATTATTGAGGTTATGGGCCGATATGCGGGCTGGATCGCGCTCCATGCAGGCGTTGCCAGCGGCTCGGATATCATCCTCATTCCCGAAATTCCCTTTAAGATCAGCGCGATAACCGATTTTATTCTCGACCGCTCTGCACGGGGCAAACGTTTCAGCATTATCACCGTTGCCGAAGGCGCAAAGGAAAAAGGCGGCGCCCTTACCGTCCAGCAGACCATAAAAGACAGTCCCGATCCCATTCGCCTCGGCGGTATAGCTGCCCGGCTCAGCGCTGTTATCCAGCAAAAAACTAATCTTGAGACCCGCCCAGTTGTCCTGGGCCACATCCAGCGAGGCGGCACCCCCACCCCCTTTGACCGCGTCCTTGCCACCAATTACGGCTACACCGCGATCAAGCTTCTCATGGAACACAATATCAAAAACCACCTCGTGGTCATGCAGGGCGGCAAATTCGGCTCGATCCCTCTTTCACGCGTAGCAGGAAAGATCAAGCCCGTACCCAAAGATCACCCGCTTGTTCAGGCAGCCAAAGCTGTCGCAACCTGTTTTGGAGTCTAATATTGGGTTATTGACGCACCCAACAAAGCATGGTCAAATAGCGTATGCCGTAGAGTATTAAATTTATAATGCTATTGCGGCAAAGTTATTGATGGACCTTTCTAAAGACAAGGTTGTTGCAGGTGTAATTTCCCGTCTCAAAGCCGCCACCACCCAAGAGGGGCCGGTAAAAATTGAGGGGAACTGGGGATCCTTTGCGCGCCTTTTGGCCGCAACAGTCTCCAAAAAGCTAAAAAGGCCCATTCTGTACGTCTGCCCCCATATAGATGATGCAGATTCCGCCTCTGATGACCTCCATACCTTTTCACAAAAACCCGTCCACGTCTTTCCTGCCTGGGAGGCAGAACCCGAATTCTCCGACGCCACAGACGAGATCGGCGGCGAACGCCTAAAATTAGTCCTCCAACTCTGTGCACCCCAGCCCGCCTCCGACCGGATCATAGCCGCATCTATCCAGTCATTGTGCCAGCCGATCCCAAAACCATCCAGCCTCGCAGCCAACTGTTTTGACCTGCAGGTCGGCACAACTATAAATACCGAAAAACTGCTTAATTGGCTCGTTGAAAACGAATTTGAACGTGTCGACCGCGTCGATATGCCAGGCCAGTTCGCCCATCGCGGCGGCATAATCGACATATACGCACCGCTTGCCGGACACAACATCGCCTCAGCAGGCCCATCCTCACAGCCCATAAGAATTGAGTTCTTTGGTGACGAGATCGAAAACATTCGCACCATCGACCTCGACACGCAGCGATCAAGCCATAATATCGAATCCGCCGCCATAATTCCCCCCTCCCTTCCCCGCACCACTGGCGAAACCGACCTGCTCATAAACCTTTTGCCGCCCGACACGATCATAATTTTTGAAGAACCCGCCGAAATTCAGGAAGTCGCCCGCGTTTTTCTCCAGCGAGTGTCAAACCCGATCGGCCTGTATTCCTGGGAAGCTATCTCAAAAGCCTGTGCAGCTTTTACCCAGCTTGAGGCATATCGCTTTTCCGCCACAAAGGACGATTTCACAAAAATTGATATCCGATCCGTCCAGCAGTTCGAACAAACTTCCACCCCCTTAGTTGCCGGCAGCCGAAACGCCATCAACGAACTCCTGACCCAGGCCAGCCAGGGCAAAAAGGTGATCCTTTATTGCGACAGTATAGCCGAGCACCAGCGCCTCACCGAAATATTAAAAGAATCCGGCCCTATCCCCGCCGCCCTTGAAATGCCCATCGGCTTCATCCACCAGGGTTTCATAGTCGAATCGCTCAATACGATAATCATCAGCCACCACGAGATATTCGGCCAGTTCGCCGTTCGCCGCCGCATCCGCTCAGTCCGCGCCGCAAGCCCGCTTGAATCGTTCCTCGATCTCGAACCCGGCGATTACGTCGTGCACGTCTCACACGGCATCGGCAAATTCCGCGGCATCCGCACCCTCGAAAAGGAAGGCAAATTCTCCGAATACCTGACTCTCGAATACGCAAATAAAACCATCGTCCATGTACCCGTCCAGAACATCGCCCTCGTACAAAAGTACGTCGGAACGATGCAAAAACGCCCGCAGCTAAGCACCATCGGCTCTAAAAAATGGCTCCACCAGAAAGAAAAGGCTTTCCAGGCCGTCCAGGACCTCGCCAGCGAACTCATCGAGCTTGGCGCCCGCCGCCGCGCAATGGGCGGTATCGCTTATGAACCCGATACCGCCTGGCAAAGGGAATTTGAAGAACTCTTCCCTTACCAGGAAACCGCCGACCAGCTCAAGGCAATCGATCAGATCAAAGCCGATATGCAAAAGAACATGCCCATGGATCGCCTCCTCTGCGGAGATGTAGGCTACGGCAAAACTGAGCTTGCTATGCGCGCGGCGTTCAAAGCTGTCGAAAACGGTAAACAAGTCGCCGTTCTCGTACCAACAACCGTCCTTTGCGTCCAGCACGGGCGCACGTTCGCCGAACGCTTCGCCGATTTCCCCTGCACGATCGAAGTCCTCAACCGCTTCCGAACTCCTGCGCAAGCCCGCGAAGTTGTCGCCCGCACAAAACTCGGCAAAGTCGATATCGTCATCGGCACCCACCGCATCCTTAGCGATGACATCGGCTTTAAAGACCTCGGCCTCGTCATAATCGATGAGGAGCAGCGTTTCGGCGTAGAGCACAAGGAAAAGCTCAAAAAATTCCGCGCCAACGTCGACGTCCTCACGATGACCGCAACGCCAATCCCCCGCACACTTCACATGTCGCTTTTGGGCCTGCGCGATATAAGCTCTCTCGAAACACCCCCGCTCGATCGCCGCGCAATTACAACAACATTAACCCGCTATGACCCGGAACTTGTAAAACGCGCGATCCTCCGCGAACTTAACCGTGAGGGCCAGGTCTTTTTCCTGCACAACCGCGTCCATAGTATTTTCAAAATGGCCGACGACATCCGTTCCATTGTCCCCGATGCCCGCGTTTCCGTTGCTCACGGCCAAATGACAAAATCCGAGCTTGAAAAAGCAATGCTCGATTTCGTCCTGGGCAGAGTCGATGTGCTAGTTTGCACGACAATTATCGAATCCGGTCTTGATATACCAAACGCCAACACAATATTCATCCACAACGCCGACCGCTTCGGTCTTGCCGAACTCCACCAGCTCCGCGGCCGAGTCGGCAGGTACAAGCACCGCGCATTTGCATATCTCCTCCTTCCGCCCGACCGGCCCATTAGCCCTATCGCCGCAAAACGCCTCAAGGCCATCGAAGAATATTCCGAACTCGGCGCAGGATTCCGCATCGCTCTTCGCGACCTCGAAATCCGCGGCGCCGGCAATATCCTAGGCCCCGAACAGTCCGGCCACATCCACGCCGTCGGCTACGAAATGTACTGCAAGCTGCTCTCCGACGCAGTCGCCCGCCTGCGAAACGAACCGATTTACGAACCGCCCACCGCCGTCATCGACCTTGGCTTTGCCACCTTTATCCCCAAATCCTACATCCCCTCCGACCGCCAGCGTATGGACATCTACCGCCAGATAGCCACCGCCCGCGGCGACAAAGACCTCGCACGCATCGAAAAGGACCTCGCCGACCTCTTTGGCCCCGTCCCCGCGGATGTGAGCCTGATGATCGACGCAGCCGACCTTCGCATCAAGGCCGCCAAACACAACATCAAAACCATACTAGCCCAGGGCGACGACCTGATCTTCACCTTCGAAAAACCCGACAAAATAACCAGCCTCTTCGCCAAAGCCCCCGGCACGATCCGCATCCCCGACCCCAAAACCGTCTACATCCGCCTGGAAAAAAACTATTTCGCCCCTAAAACTCTAACCGCGCTACTCCGCAAACTCCTAAAATGAGCACTCCCTTTGCCCTTGCAATTTAACGCCTTGGCCGGTACTTTAGGCGTCTGTTTTAAATCGTTATGGAGCAATAACATGCAAGCTAAAATAATGTTACTGATCGCCTTATTCGCTTTTGCCACTTTTAGCGGTTGCGGCTGGTGGGATTCTATGCGCGGCATAAACAAGGACGCAATCCCCCAAGGCCCGGAACCCAAACAGATAACAAATCGCCCCACGGTCTCAGGGGGTATCGTTTTGCCCGTAAATGGCGAACTCATAACCATAGATGAAGTCATCTCTCCCCTCATGGAAGACCTTAAACCACTCGCCGAAAAAGGCGACTATCTCGATTATCGTCGCAAGGCAAGGCCGATCATCGAGCAGGCACTGGATAACCGCGTCTCGAATATCGTCCTATACCAGAAAGCCAAGAAGGAAGCCCGCGAAGGCATCGATGAACAACTCGACAAAGCCGCCGATAACGAGATCCGCCAGTTCATCGCCGGATTCGACGGCAATTATGCTCAAGCCGAACAGGCCATCCAAAAAATGGGCATGAACTGGAAAACCTTCCGCGACTACCAGAAACGCATCCTCCTCGTCCAGGGCTACCTCCACGAGGAATTCAAAGACAAACGCCCCATCACCTACTCCGACATGCGCTGTCAATATGAAAAGATCAAAGACCAGCAGTTCTTCAGCCCCGGTGCATTTCAGTTCCGCCTCATAGATATCCAGCCCCTCAGAACTCCCCCAACCGACCCCAATCTCACCCGGCTCGAATCCGCCCGTCTCCTCGCAAAGGATATCGTTGCCCAACTTAATAGCGGCGCCGATTTTGGCATAATGGCCAAACAATACTCACAGGAAAAAACCCGCGCCGAACTTGGCGGCCTCTGGAGTCCCGTTTCCAGCGGCTCGCTTGCCAAGCCCTACGATGTCCTCGAAACCGAAGCCGCCAAACTCCAGCCCGGCCAGATCGCCGGCCCAATTGAAGCAGACGACCACATCTTCATCATGAAACTCGAAAGCAGACGAGATGCTATCTATGAGCCGTTTGATGCCGTCCAGCACAAAGTCGAAACCAGCCTCAAATTTCAGCGACGCCGCGATGCCATCGACACCCTGACAAAAAAGCTCCAGGCTCAAGCCGACATTGGTGACCAGGCAACTTTCATCGAACACTGTATAGAAAAATCATTCAACGAGATCGAAGGCTAGCATGGAGATAATCGCCCACGGCATAGACCTTGTCGATTGTCCCCGCATTGCCAAGATGCTCGACGACCATGGCCAGCGATTCCTCGACCGGGTCTTCACACCCGCCGAACAGGCCTACGCCCGCTCGCATAAGAAGAACATGGTCGAAAAACTCTCCGGCAGATTCGCCGCAAAAGAAGCCATACTGAAACTCATCGGTACAGGCTGGCGCGGCAAGATCGCCTGGACCGACATCGAAGTAATAAACAACGATCTCGGCCAGCCTCAGGTAACCCTGGCAGGCGAAGTAAAAGAATTCGCCACCCGCCTGGGCATAACAACCGTCAGCGTCTCAATAACCCACGCCGCCGACTTCGCCATCGCCTCCGCCGTGGCAATCACTCACAAGTAAATTTGAACTTTTTACCCAAGGTGGACTAAAGCAGTATATGACCGCCCAGTTTGACATAATAGTGATCGGCTCAGGCCATGCCGGCATCGAGGCTGCCCACGCAGCCGCAAGGCTTGGCGCCGCTACATGCCTGCTCACGATGGATATTGAAACCATCGGGAAAATGAGCTGCAACCCTGCTATCGGGGGTCTGGCCAAGGGGCAGATCGCCCGTGAAGTGGATGCTTTGGGCGGCCTGATGGGCCTGGCTACCGACGCGTGCGGCATCCAGTTCCGCATGCTAAACCGCTCAAAAGGGCCGGCCGTGCAGTCCCCCCGCGCACAGGCAGATAAATACCAGTACCAGGAATGGATGAAGCAAAAGCTCTTATCCACCCCCAACCTCCAAATAGTTCAGAACACTGCTGCTGAAATCTTAACCGAAAACTCCGCCGTTACAGGCGTTTGCTGCACTGACGGCTCAATATTCAAAGCCCGTGCGGTCATAATCACGACCGGCACATTCCTTCGCGGCCTGATGCACATCGGCCCCGAGCAATTCCCCGGCGGCAGGCTCGATGAACCGGCAAGCAATGAGCTTTCCCAAAGCCTCGAGAGGCTCGGTTTGAAACTGGGGCGGTTAAAAACCGGCACACCCGTCCGGCTGGATGGCTCAACTATCGATTTTGGCAAATGCGAGCGTCAAATGGGCGACCCCGACGCGGTGCCCTTCTCGTTTTTGAACGATCGCCTTGATCGTCCCGACATCCCCTGCTGGATTACTTACACAAACCACCAGCTCCATGAGCTGCTGCGAACCAATTTAGACCGGGCGCCGCTCTACACCGGCCAGATAAAATCCGCTGGGCCACGTTACTGCCCAAGTATCGAAAGTAAGATACTGCGCTTTGCCGATAAGGCCCGCCATCAATTATTCCTGGAACCCGAAGACCAGGCTGTAACCTCAATCTACTGCAACGGCCTTAGCACCTCGTATCCCCGTGACATACAGGAGCAGATGCTAAAGCTCATCCCGGGTACCGAAAACGCCCGGATAATCCACTATGCCTATGCTATTGAATACGACTACGTCCCGCCTATGCAGCTAAAGTGCAATCTCGAGACAAAAACCATATCCGGCCTCTTCTGCGCAGGGCAGATCAATGGTACAAGCGGCTACGAAGAAGCAGCTGCACAAGGTATCGTGGCAGGCATAAACGCAGCTCTCAAGCTCCAGAACCGCGAGCCGCTCGTCTTAACTCGCGACCAGGCCTATATCGGCGTGCTCATAGATGATTTGCTAACTAAAGAAATAGACGAGCCTTACAGAATGTTCACATCACGCGCGGAGTATCGTCTTACGTTGCGCAGCGATAACGCCGACCGAAGGCTGACGCCGATCGGGCGGGAAATTGGGTTAGTTTGTGATGAAAGGTGGCAGAAGTTTCGGACTAAAGTTGCCGACATTGAAATCTTCGTTAACGTTTTGAAACAGACGAAAACCGGCGGTCAGGCGCTTTGGCAGCATCTTAAGAACCCTTTAAGTCCATCAGCTGAAATGGTTTATGGAAATGATGCTGTAAAGAAGCTTGGTTTTTCTGCGGATGTGATCGAGGCGGGGATAATAGAAGCTAAATACGAGGGTTATCAGCGTAAGCAGAACCAGCTTGTTGAAAAATTCCATACTTTGGAACACAAAGTGCTGCCGCAAGACCTTGATTATACTGGAGTTGCGCATTTGCGGGCGGAGGCCAAAGAAAAGCTCTCGTTATTTCGCCCTGCTACGCTTGGTCAGGCATCCCGTATCGGGGGTATAACGCCGGCTGATATACTGGTAATCCAGATTCATCTGAAAAAACGAAACACAAAGTGAGTTCTGACGGTGGTCTGACGGTGGTCCGAGGGTATACAGAGGGGAGTTGGTTGTGGGGCAGAGGGTATGAAAACGGTCCTTTTTGGTGGGCGCAGGAGCAACTTTCGGAGTATATATAATTATGGCTGATCATATAAAATTACTTTGCGATATAGGCGAACTGAGCTGGATCTTTACAGACAGCAGTTCTATTGAATCATTCCTTCAAAAAGTCGTACAGATGGTGGCCAAGCACATGGACGCGGATGTGTGCTCGATCTACCTCTACAACGACGACGACGAACAGCTTGTGCTGGCAGCGACACAGGGATTAAGCCCATCAAGCATTGGCAAGGTGAAACTTCACCTTAGTGAAGGTCTTACCGGCCAGGCGTTGCGTGAGGCACGCGCCATAAGCGAAAGGTGCGGCAGGGATAATCCGAATTTCAAATTTTTTGCCGGCATACATGAAGAACATTATGACGCATTCTTGGCTGTGCCGATAATGCGGGGCATGTCAAAAATAGGCGTACTTGTAGTGCAGCGGGGGCAGAAACGGTTCTTCACAGAAGCCGAATCCATGGCGCTGCGGGCACTGGCATCGCAGCTTGCCAATATGATCGAAAACGCAAAACTGCTTTTAAGTATTCACAGCGAATCCAAAAAAGACAAGGCTCACGCAGCTGGGCCGATTGATTTGAGTTTTGTAAAAGGCAAAGTCGCCGCTGAAGGACTCGCGTTTGCGCCGGCGACGGTGGTGGATAAGAATAAATTGCTGGGCATACTTTTACAGAAGCATTTTGAAAGTCATTACAGCACAAGCGAACTTAATGCGGCGATCATAGAAACCGAGCACCAGCTTGAGAGTTTACAGAAACAGGTTGAGGATAAGCTATCTGATGTGGCGTCACTGATTTTCACGGCGCACCTGCTTATACTTAAAGATAAATCTTTTGTGGGCACGATGCGGAACCTGGCAGCGGAGGGGCTAAACGCGGCGCAGGCGGTGCTGAATGTATCACAGCAATATACGCAGATATTCAGCCAGAGCAGTAATCCGCTGCTGCAGGAAAAAGTACAGGATATCCAGGACCTCACGCTGCGTATAATGCGAAATCTGCTCAAAGACAAGGATATGGGGCAGGTTTCGACATACGTCGGCAGAATAATAATCGCGAGGGAGCTCTTTCCAAGCGACCTTCTGAAGATGTCTTCCGAAGGGGCGGCGGGGATAGTGCTTGTGGGCGGAGGGGTGACATCGCATTTATCAATACTGGCCAGGTCGCTTGCGATACCGATGGTGATCGCGGACAGGCCCGAACTGCTTAGCGTTGAGGACTCTACGCCGGTGCTTGTAGACGCGGAAGCCGGCAGTATTTATGTTAACCCGGCAGAACAAATTCTTGCTAATTTCAGATTACGCGAGCAGGCCAGGCTTTCGATACAGAATCAAAAGCATGATGCGAAAGCACAGACATTTACAAAAGACGGCCAGCGCATATATCTGTATGCGAATATAAACCTGCTGGCAGATGTGAAACTCGCAAAACAGCTGCCCTGCGACGGGATAGGGCTTTATCGAACTGAATTTCCTTTTATGATACGCTCGGATTTTCCGTCGGAGCAGGAGCAATACGCAGTTTACCGCAAGCTTGTCGAACAGATGCAGGACAAGCCTATAACATTTCGCACGCTGGATATGGGCGGCGACAAGGTGCTGTCGTATTACGAAGCTTCGCGAGAGGAAAATCCGTTCCTTGGAATGCGTGCTATACGTTTTTCACTTGGCAATACGACAATTTTTACGCAGCAGATACGGGCAATGCTAAGGGCTGGAGTTGGAGCTGATTTGAGGATCATGTTCCCAATGATCTCATCGCTGGACGAATTCGAGCAGGCACGGAGGCTTGTATTTGATTGTATCGGCGCGCTGCAATATGAGCAAGTGCCGCACAACAATGAGCCAAAGATCGGCATGATGGTGGAGATACCTTCGGTTGTAGATCTTATGGAGGATTTCGCGCAGACGGCGGATTTCTTCAGTATCGGAACAAACGATCTCGTCCAGTATATGCTGGCGGTGGATAGGACAAACGCGACTGTGGCGAATTTATATCAGCCTTGTCACCCGGCGGTACTGCGAGCGATAAATAAAATTGTAGATGTCGCAAATAATTATAAAAAGGACGTTTGCCTGTGCGGCGACATGGCCCACCACGAAAAGTATATCCCGCTGCTTATAGGGCTGGGGCTCAGGCAGCTTAGCGTTGAACCTCTTTACCTGCTTAAAATGCAGAAGACTATTTCACAGATCACCGTTGCCGGGGCTGTTGAAATGGCAATGGAGATGCTTGGCGATCCCAGGGTGGGTAATATCGCGAGGCTGCTAAATGGCAATGGGGAAGACGGAGAAGGGACGCAGTGGAAGTAGATGCTGCGGAGTTGTTGCGGATTGCGGATAAAAATAGAAGTGCATGGTTCAAATTTATTCTGTAGATTTAGTATTGACATTACACGTTTTGTGAGTATGTTCATAATGTGAGTTAAATTTCGAGAATCAAATAAGGTTCCCTAAAAAAACTTAATATTGAAAGTCCACTGGACTTAGCGCGTTCCATCTCAAATCGCCAGTTTGAATTGCGGAATCGCATAAGAGTCAGTGCCCCAGACGGGGCGCTGCTTGTGTGTCAGCTAAGCGCTCTGGCGAGCGTCAAACAGACATTTACTGCAATTCCAACGGGTGGGATTGGGGAATTAGATCATCTTTTCTGCGGGAGGTTCTATGGGTTTTGCAAGGGGTTTGCTGGTTTTCGGGGTGTTGGTTTTTGCAGTCAATTCTTTAAACGCACGCATTCTTTCTTTTGCAAGCCCGGGGTACATTCCTGAACCAAATGAAGAGGTAACTGTGCAGATCAAAACGGATGTGCCGTTGTTCTGCATGGGCGCGGCGGTTTATATTACAGGTGATGCCGAGATAACCACGGCGATGTGTGAAGCTGATTGTAATTCGCTGGGCTGGGACAACGGCTGGAATTCAGATCCGCATATTGACCCCAACGGCTGGTTGTATCTCAGCGGCGTTTCATGGCCAAGCGAGCCAAACAATATCGTAAGCTATTTTAAGTTCATCTACCACGGCGGCGAGGTCGTCGTTTCGTTCGATACCGAAAACAGCTGCGCTTTCGATGCTGATTTCCAAACCGTACCCGTAGACAACAATTCGCTTGTATTTGGCCAATCGCAGCAAAATATGGCTATGATGATTAGCGAAGAATCGTCGTCGCAAGCCGATACGAACATGCCAGCAACATCTAACGAGATTAACAGTCCTGCGCCAATCTTATTAATAGCTTGCCAAGTGGATTCAAATAATACTAAATATAGCCACGCTAATACCACGAACAACGAAAGTGTGATGGCAGGCGGGGATACTATAGCAATGCCTTTGTCTGTAAGCTATGAGCAGATGCTTATGGGCCAGCAAAGTGTCATTGAAATATCCTCGGATATAACGACCAACCAGGTTTGGACAGCAGATAATGTTTACCATGTTACCGACCAGATAAACGTGCAGTCATTACTTGTGATCGAACCGAACACAACGGTTCGTTTTGCTGCTAACAGTGGAATGTTCATCAATAACGGCGGCACGCTAATATCAAAGGGAACGCCGGATAAACTGATTGTCTTCAAATCTGATATTGCCACACTTCAGCACGGGTATTATTATTGTCCAATTTACATCCAATCTACTGCTTCTGCAGCTACTACAGTTGAATATAGTTACATTGATTCAGCAAAGTATGGGATTGTTACGGATAATATCAGGCTGGATAAACCTCTTGAAAATAATTTCTGCTACTATAATTCCACAGGTATAGCTCAATGGGGCCCGCAGCACACGGATGTAATTAATAATCTTGTTTATTATAGCGATATTTCCGGAATAGATGTGAATATGGCATCAGTTACGGGACAAACAGATGCAACCAGTTCGATTCTAATAGAAAATAATACTTGCCATGCTTATCAGTATTTTGGAATAATGGTGTCAGGCGCAGAAAATGAGGCCGATGCCGGAACTATAGAATTGTACAATAACATTGTATCAAATTCTTACACAGCAGGTTTGAATCTCGGCGGCTGGGCAATCTGGCTTGTTAAAAATACAGGCTATTATGGAAACATAGCGAATACAAATGATAACCTGCCCGAAAACAATCCTGTCATAGCCATGCAAAACCCTTATGTCGCAGGTAGCGGCTATTTTGATATTTGCTATCTTAGCCAGACGTGCCCTTTCATCAATGCCGGAACGGATTATATCGAGCAAACACACCTCATTGGAACAACAACGGCTTTAAACAGCACCCCCGACGCAAATCTGGTTGACCTTGGCTTTCATTACGCAAACTGGAATTTCACCAACGCCGGCACAGGATTGGCCGCGGGCGATATGAATAAGGACGCCGTTACCGATTATAAAGACCTGTGGGAAATAACATCCCGCTGGCTAACAAGCGTAACACCCGGCAGCACCGGCGACTTAAACAACGACGGCCACATAAACTTAATAGACTTCACGACACTCGCAGCCAGTTGGCAAAAAACGCAGGGCGAACCAAATATCACGGTTGCGATACCTGGTAATGTTAATAATTTGGCGGGTCATGTACAATTAAGTGTTAGCGGAAGTGATTCGAGGGTTTACCGAGTACTGGTATTACTTGACGGCTTGATACAGGGAGAATTTGGCGACCTTGAAAATGGTTCATTTGTCGGCATTGATACAACACATTTCAGTAACGGGAATCACTCACTAAAGACAGTTTCTATTTATGATGGACATGTTGCGACCTCTTCACCCATAGCCATCGCATTTAATAATCAATTAAGCAATCTCACTATGCCGGCAGGTTTTACGCCGGGCAAAGATTACCATATATATGCGTTAGGACAAGGCAATCTTTCTGTTTCATTGTATGATGCGGTCAATGAAACAACGACACTTACAAGCAATTGCCAAAATGGCTTAAGTGTAAACATACCGAGCACAGCATTTGTAGAGCCGCATGGAATTTATAATTTTAAGGCCAATGATTCAGTAGAAGATATAATAAACTTTGTTATTGGAAGAAAATTCAAAAAGGAAGATTTTCCACCAAATGTCAATATTGGGATGCTGATTTCAATCGGAAGCGAAGACCTTCAGGCTTCAAAGGAAAAATGTTGGAAATCTGCCGTGAAAGCTGCTGTAAAAAAAGGTATTTGGCCAGTTTTGTTGAAATACGAAGACTGCACTTGGGATAATGTGAAATATTGCCTGAATTTAAATAACGTTAAAATGTGGTATCACTTGTCACATATGAATTATGACCTTGCAGGGCAACCACAAAGATCGTGTATTTGCGTCAATGGTACCAAGGTTTTTTCTTATTTGAGAAAAGACTTTGTCACTGTTCCGCCAAATTACCAAAATCTGTGGTGGTGGTATGAAAACAATCCATCAATAGCAGAACTTGGATTTCAGAATAGCTCAAAAATGACATGGACACAATTTAATGGTTGCTATAGCGCAAGAACGACTGAATTTGCGACTCAATTAGGAATATTACCTATCAAAGACCCTATGGGTATCGGTAAACAAATTTTCGTAGGATGGTATAATAGCGCAAAAGCAACAGATATGGTCGAACACTATAACGAATATGAGAAAAGATTGTGGGGTTATCTGCAAACAGGAAATATGCTGAAATATGCGTTTGAAGAATCTATAATTGGTTTGCAAGGCGGGTTAACCATACAGCAAAATTTCCGTTACTATGGTGTTGTAGATTATCAATACGCGTGGTTCAGATACCCAAACATCAATTAGAAAGGATTTGTAGTGGTAATACAACAAAGTAAGCCGCAAAGGACAGTTATCGTTCTTGTAATCATGCCGATTTTCTTGTTTGTGGCGGTATGTTCAATTTTACTTGGTGTTTTGTGGAATCCGATTGGGCATATAATGACAAAACTATACGGCCTTTTTAATTGGAATACGCAGATTTTTTTTTGCTGGCTGCTTCTCGCTTTTGTGGTCATTAATATGATCTCCGTGAGTTTTTCACTTTTGTTCATAAAAAATAGACATTCTGTGATTCAGTTTAATGTGGTTAGCATGACGATGATCTTTGCGATATTTTTCAGCATTGTGTTAATTTATCTCAGCCAGATGTGCTATATATAAATGGTGGGCCTTTGTATAGCGGATTGGCATTATGAGCAAAAATAAATTACAGTGGTTCATGGGCTGCTTGGCACTCGTCGGTCTATTTTTGATCGCATTGATGTTGCATCCCAAGATTATTTTCGCAGAGTCTTTTTGGGTTGGCTGTGTTTATGTAGTAGTAGATGCTTTTGCTTTTATTATAGGGTACAGCATATTGCAAAAGCTTAATACACTCATATTTTGGAAATTTTTGGCATACCTTTTGGTTATTGTGTCAGGAAGTCTAGTTATGAATTTCCTATTATCCGGGATGCTATATAAAAGCATGCTGCTTTTTCTTTGTGTAGTTTTTACACTTTTTAATTTCTTGAATTTTGCATTTTGGAAAACACTTTTTCATACGAATTTCCGCCAAGCTTTTTTGGTTAGCATGCTTTTGAGTCTAGTCAACTCGCTTATTTGTTTCATGGGGACTACTGTAAGAATGTGATTAAAAAAAATTAAAATCGGTTTGGGGAATTGGTATGCTGTAATTGGTTTTGGGGGGTACACAATGGATACAGCGGCTCTTGGGGCGGCAGTGGCGTTATCAAAGCATGCGGGGCATGTATTTATCGCGACTGTGGGGCCGGAGAGGGTGCCGCATATGGCGGCTGCGGGGCCACTGCTCCTGGAGGATAATCATGTAGCGATAACCGCTTGGTATTGCCCGATGACGTTGGCTAATATACAGCAGTTTCCGGAGGTTTCGATCGTTGTTTGGCAAAAGGAAACGGACAGCGGTTATCAGCTCATCGGCAAGCTGGAAAAGGTGCGCGATGTGGCACAGATAAATGGTTACGCTCCGAAGGAGAATGTTTCGCTTTATCCACAGATCGAAAGGCAGCTGGTTATCAAGGTGGAATCCGTGCTGTTTTTCTCCAAGGCACTGCATGCGGATACGGCGGAATGATAGGACTAGCGTTCAGCGTTTAGCGTTCAGGGTTCAGGTTACAAATTAGGGTCGGCGGGGGTGTTGGGTTCGCCGAGGCGATTTGAGAGGCGGCGGAGGACACGGGACTGATTAGTTAGGGTTTGTTCGGCTTTTTTTAGTCTGCCGTTTACGTTGCCCAGATCTCGTTCGATCTTTTCTAGCTTGCGCAATATCGCCTGCGTGTCAGATTCATTGGCCTTTACCCTGTCGAAAACGGACTGGAGGTCCTGGTCGATGCTGGTTACATCACTCTGGATCGTGCTGAAGCGGTTTGTGTTAGCTCGTTCATAATCTTCCAGCAAACGTCGGAAATAATTCTGGTCGGTCAGGCTATAACTGTCATACGGGGGGTATACAGGGGGCACGACGATGACGCGATTGTCGCCTCTTGACTGAGGCGATTTTTGTGTTGCCTGATCCTGCTGGGCGACGCCGAGGGGAAGACAAACAAATACGCTGATCGTGGTTACGATGACAGATATCGCAATAACTTTAGATTTACTTTGCATATATACCTCCAATAAGAACATTATAAAACGAGGGCTGGGATTGTACATTGAAAAAAAGCTGGGGCAGGGTAAAATGCCTGTGTGTTTGAGGGCTTCGGGATTTTGAGGTTTTATGGCTGTTGGTTTTATACTTGGTAGAAGCGGCACGGGCAAAACAAGCTTTTGCATCGAGGCTATTTCCGCGGGGCTGCTTGACCGTGGAGAAAAACGGCCGCTGGTTTTCCTGGTGCCAGAACAAGCTACTTACCAGGCCGAGAAAGCCATTCTGACATCGGGGAAAATTGAAGCGTTTACGAATTTAAGCGTTCTTTCGTTTTCGAGACTCCAGTTCCTTCTGCTTGGGCGAAATTCCGCCAAGACGGAACTTTCAAACCTTGGGCGTGAACTGCTGCTTAGCCGTATTCTTCGGGCCAGCGCAAAAGAGTTAAAAGTGTTCGGATCGTGCGCGGCTTATCCGGGAATGGCAACTCGCATAGCACAGACCATCATCGAGCTACATCAATGCGGCCACAAGCCCGAGGATGTGGAAAAACTTTACGCGGAACTTGACGGGGCTGCGCCTGGTTCGCTGACGGCATGCAAATTTCATGATGTATCATATATTTACAGGCGATACACAGAAGCGATCGCGGGTAAATTTATAAATCCCGATATACAGCTTACGCTTGCGTGCGAGGCGGTAAAGGGATCGCATCTGCTTTGCGGGGCGGCTGTGTGGGTGGATGGGTTTTCGGGTTTTACGCCGCAGGAGCTGGCGATCCTTGGTGAGATATTCAAGGCGGCGGATACATGCAGGGTCGCACTTTGCCTGGATCCATCGACGACCGACCTGGGAGTGACCGACGCGGCGCAGCTGGATGAGACAGACCTGTTTAGCCCTACGCAGCGGACGTACGCGGCGCTGAATAAAATTATTAAATCAAATGGTATCGGACTGCTTGAGCCTGTGATCCTTAATAAGCAGAGGCGATTTGCGCGTGCGGCGGAGCTTGGGCATGTAGAGAAAAATATTTTCTCGGCACAGCCGGACCGAATTGTAAACAAAGGCGCTATCACGATCTCGGCGGCGGCTAATATGCGAAGCGAGGCGATCTGGGCGGCAAAACAGATACGCTCGCTTGTGCGGCAAAATGGGTGGCG
>Ga0079306_1001011_pt1 | contig 21190 bp, 19 predicted proteins | sample Methanotroph_Enr_FD_79181 | JGI IMG/M metagenome (GOLD analysis project Ga0079306, IMG submission 79181) | Enriched soil microbial communities from Old Woman Creek wetland in Ohio, USA - Methanotroph_Enrichment_5 | ecosystem: Environmental > Terrestrial > Soil > Wetlands | place: USA: Ohio...
AAACTGGTAGAATCCAGGAAACCAGGAAACACGATTGAATCATTCGACCTCACAAATTATGGAAAAGGGTTCTATTTCCTCCGGATAATCGGGAGGAGCGACAGCAGAATGTACAAAGTGATTATTCAATAGTATTTCAGAAGGCCAATTCTTCTTCTGCTACCGGCTCGGGTTCCGGGAGGTCCATTCGTTCGGCAACCAGTTCAGCGATGTCCATCACTTTCACGTCCGTACCATCGTGGAATGTTTTCTTGCAGAGGGGGCAGGCGGTCACCAATATGTCAGGAGAAGGAGCCATAAGAGTTTCCAGTGCTTCATCACGGATAATCATCCGCTGCTCAAAGCTTAAGGAAAAATCGCCCAAGCTTCCCCCGCAGCAAAGGGATTTCTCCTTTTCTTCAGATATTGGAACCAGTTTAGCCAACCTTTTAAGAAGTTTCCGGGGTTCTTTGTATATTCCTGAACCACGGCCCAGTTCGCAGGGATCGTGGTACACCACTGAAAGTCCGCTATGGTTCAGCAACAGGCTGCCTGCCTCTGCCAGTCGCAGCAGGTATTGGGTATGATGAAGCACTTCCACGCCGAATAGCTTGTACTCCTCATTGAACATTTTGTAGCATATCGGGCAGGATGTCACCAATACCCTGGCCCCTGAGGCATGTATGATCTGCCGGTTCTTCTCCATCAGCGAACGTGCGGCTTCATACATCCCGGCCATATTGAGCGGGCGGCCACAGCATATAGAGCCATCTGCATCCATGAACTTGTACTTCACATTGGCAGCCTTCATAATCTTTACCATGGCTTTTTTGACCGAAGGAGTCAGGTGGCCCATGCAACCAGCAAAGTAAAGAACGTTGATGCCTTTGCTGTCGGGCATATCAGCAGGCAGGTAGGAATAAGCTGCATCAATCCTGTTGTTGTCGTTGCTCCGTGAGGCAACTCTCAGGTCAAGAATATCGATCTGGACCGGGCATGCCACCTGGCACCTACCGCAAAGCAAGCAGTTGGAATTCAACTGTGGATCCGGGTGCTGATCCCTCAAGGCACGAAGGAAATAAACGGGGGTGGAAGCAGTCATGCCTGCCGAATTCATCTGGCAGGCATCAATGCATATGCCACAGCGCGGACAGGCCCGCATTTCAATTTCGCTGAAACTATTGATGACTTTCCCTGATTTTACACCGAAGTGTTTCAGGTAGATCATCACAACCTCGGTGGGAATATGCATATACCGCGACCAGGGCAAAGTGACGAAAAATATCCCCAGGACGGTGGAATACCCCCACCAGGCAATATAAGCGCTATTTGAGAGAAAATCTACCGGCAAAAAGGAAGCAAAAATATCGCCGAGGGAATTGGTTAAAAAACCGCCTCCACCATGAACGCTGGCGGTAAGGCTTTCGGCCAGCAAGCGCATAGGGAAGATCAGCCATAAACTTCCAATCGCCCACTGATCGTAAGCGTTATGCCGCGTAATCTTTTTCATCCCAAACCACTTTGAACGGATCCGTTTGAAAAGCGCCAGCGCTATTCCTGACAGAACAACCAGCAGGATAAAATCCATGGTAAACCTGAAAAAACCAGGGAGTGTATTCAACTCGAAAGGGAGCACACGCTTGTCGTGCACGAAGAATTTCAGGAAAATAGGATAATATGGCGGGTTGAGATGCCCCCCGCTGTATGTCCTGGACTCGATATTCCCGAGGAGGATGAGCATGAACCAGCCCAGGGCGAAGGTCATATGCATGTAACCCAACAGCATGTTCTGCTTCCACATCCTGCGATGCAGGAGGCTTTCCATGAACACCTCCCCTGTGGCGGGAAAAATCTGCAGGCTGAAAAGGCCGGAACCGATCTTATGGCGACCGCTCCTGTCGATCAGGGCGATCCACCTGCTGAACTTGATGATCAGGACTGTCAGCAGGAAAAGCAGGCCTCCAAAAAACGGTATGACAAAAATGTCGAATGTCATCGTACTTCGGTTTGTAGTATCCGGTTTATCTGCAGCACCAGGTTCCGGGTGCTGACCCCCCTGGGGCATGCCAGTTGGCATTTCCCGCAAAGCATGCATTTCTGCACTTCCCTGTCCAGGCCTTTAATTTCGCCTCTTTTTACTAGAAGGATCAGCCTGCGCAAGCTGAAATCGGTGAATTTGGCAGCCGTGCAGGTGGCAGCGCAGGTTCCACATGAAATACAAAGGTTCAGGCTTGGCTCGGCGGCAGCAACTTTCCGGGCCACTTCATGGCTGTTGCTGTCGAAGTCTATTTGCCGGTCCTTGCTGACCGAATACCCGAATCTTGATACTTCCTTCATTCCAAGTGTGCCTGGGTTGGGTAAAAATGATTACAATACTATGGATTTTTCTGGAAAGAATACGTAGTTTCCTGACTATTCCTGCAAATCGTTTGTGGCAGACTTGATCTTATTATTCTATTTTTCGCAGCCGGCCATTCTGTTCGCTCGAACTCCGCTCAGGGTTATCAATTTGAAAATAAGTCTTCCACCATTTGTACAGCATTCACCTAATGTTTCAAAGAGGTAATTCAAGACACACACGTTCCCGGGCTAGGCGAGGTGGGCTTATGGTGGGCCTTGTGGGTCGGCAAGCCCACCTTGCTTAGCCCGTGTTGTGGGCTGTTAGTGTTTTACCAATTATACATTTTTTTAAACTTCATGTATTCTTCTTCATTTTGCATTAAGAAAAGCATAAAATCATCTAATTCGATTTTAGTCGAAGTATGTCCCATGTCTTTCCTTATCAATTTCATCATTTGGTAATAAATTTTAAAGTGTGTTACAGAGGATTCAGGATGATTTAATTCCAAAGTCCATTTTGTAAAAGTTTTAAAAATATTATCTGGAGCATAAATAAACATGTCTCGCTTAATATCTAGAATTCTTTTTAGTATGGCTGTATCAGAAATGGTTTTATTAGTTTTCGTACTATTTATTATATCAAAAAGCAGATAAATTACATCAGAATACATTTTATATTTCCTATCCGAAAGTTGATTCTCGATATCTTTAAGTTTATCCTTCTGATGTTGCAATCTCCATATTAGAAATGTACTTAGTGTTCCTAAAATAAGGAGTAGTATTTCTTTATAAGGTATAGTTTCCATTTTGTTCAGTTTTCAGTTAATAGCCCACAACGTTCCCTGGCTTTGCGCCGGGGCTTGAGTGGTTGGCCTTGCGTGTAGGACAAGCCTTGGCGCGAAGCCAGTGTTATAGCGTGGGCGGTAATTTTTTTAATCTCTGATTTTTCCTTCTTTATTTTAATGATCTCGTATTCATAGTTTGATAAAATTATGAAAAACGATTGTAAATGAGTTCATTTCTTATTTTAATTGTATAATAATTCAGGATCCGAATCCTTATAAACCGAGCTCATACCAAGACTTTTTATTACGTGTTTGGATCGGAGCCTTTTATGACTTGTTATACTTTGATGCTAAAGCGCTGTGTTAAGAAAGGACGTGAGTTGAATAATTTCTTTCAATCTTCTTAATGTTCTCAAAACCTCAAATTGCTTTATTATGTCAGCTTGGTTTTCAGACTTTGATATTCCTTTTTCTAATATTTGGCCTTAATACAAATTTTCATCGCCCCTGCTATAACTCATTTATACCCTCAATTTTAAGAAAATCATATAAAAATCTTTCCTTTCATTATATCATCCTTACTCTTATACTTTAATAAACCAAAATGGTCATTTTGAGCTTTCTTAATAATTAATGTGGGAATCAAATATCAAGCTTTTCTACTTATTCCTCCAGGTACTTATCAATAGCCAGGGCCGCTGAGCGGGCATCATTAAGGGTATCAGTAATGGTTTTGGGGCCGCTTGAGGTCCCTGCCATAAATAGCCCCGGGACTTCGCTTTCATTGGGCCGGGCATGGGCATCCAGGGGGCTGAGGAATCCATCCTCCTCCTTTGTGAGCCCCAGCTTATTCCGCATTTTAACAATACCGGGAGGCGCAACCATCCCCGACATGAGCACCAGCAAATCCATGGTGATCTTAAGCGGTTTGCCAAGTAGGGTATCCTCCACCTTTACCACCACACCTCCCTGCCTGTTTTCAGAAGCTTCGCTCAGCCTTCCCCTTATAAACTGGATATTGTATTTTTCCTGGGCTTCCTTGTATAATTCTTCGTAATGCCGGCCAAACATCCTCAGGTCCATGTAAAAGCAATACACTTCAACCGCCGAGTAGAGTTCCTTGATCTCGATCGCCTGCTTCACCGCGGTAACGCAGCATACCTTGGAACAATAGATATTACCTGCCTTTTCATCGCGGGAACCCACGCAATGCACGAATCCTATACGCTGGGGGGCCTTACCCAGCCTGGGATTTAATCCTTCTCCCTGCCTGAAAATATCTTCCAGGTCAGCCGAGGTTATCACATGGTCGTAAATCCCATACCCGTATTCTTCCTTTTTCCTGGCATCGAAGAGGTCGAAGCCGGTTGCCATGAGTACGGCATCTGCATTGGTAACCCAACCATCCGATGCCGTAACAATGAATTTACCGGAGAAGGGCTTAATAGAGGTTATTTCCTTTCCATATTGGAACTGGATAGAATCCCTGAGTTTCTCATACAGCATTTCCAGGACTTCCCTTCCCGGCCTGCGGTTTGGGAACAGTTCATGCCAGCGGTCCACATGCCCGCCGGGAGTATCTTCCTTTTCGATAAGCGTTATGGAATGCCCCATTGAATCCAGGACGGAAGCAGCTTCAAGTCCCGCGATACCTGCACCGATCACCACTACATGTTTACTCATTCCTGGTAGAATTTTAGAATTGAAGGAGCTTCCGGTCGCCCGAGCTCTTCCCCGTTCGGTCCTTTGAATTTAGCTTCCGGGTCATAAGGGATACCGATTTTATCAAGCAAGGGTTCGGCAGGCACCTGGTGGACCTGCAGTCCAAGCTTCCAGGGATCATATCCAAGCACAAGCCCTGCAACTTCCTCATAGGTAAATACAGGAATCCCCCGGTTATTTTTGCCATAGGTCTTCCCTTCCATTTCGCTCAGGGCATATTGCCAGCGATCGAGAAACATGGGGCATCCGGGGCAGTTCGTAATGATCAGGTCTGGCTCATAGGCCTCCATAGAGTCAAATTTTTTTTTGGAGCATGCGATGGAAAATCCCCTGTTGGCCTGCACTGCATATTGCCGGAATCCAAACCCACAGCAATGGCGGCGCTCCGGGTAATCGATCACTTCTCCTCCCCAGGCTTCAATCATGCCAACCAATACATACGGGTATTCAGCCCCTCCGACTCCTTTATGCGGAAACATTTTGGAGTAGTGGCAACCGATATGTTCAACCACTTTCAGGGGAAGACCCGTATTTTTGTCCACCAGTCGATACCTGGCTTTGGCAGCGATTTCGTTCCGGAATTTATAGATGACGTCACTTGCGTGGGCCAGGTTCTTGGGAATGGTGAATTCCCTGCCGGTAGCCCTGAAGAGAAATTCACGGGTTTTTTCCAGTGTTTCCGGGAAATGCTTCCAGGTTTCGATAATTTCAGTATATAATCCAAAAGAGGTGATGCAGGAAGCGATATAGTTTTCATACCCGGCCTCGTTCATGAGTGCAAATTGCCGGGCGACCACCGTCATGGTAGTTTCAAAGGGAACCACATCCGTGTGATACCCTATGCCCGTGCAGGAAGTATGATGCTGGTTATCGCAGAGATCCTTGCCCAGTTCATCCCTTAGTATCCTGGTAAACGCCTTTTCCGATCCCGGGAAAAAATTCTGCCGTATGCAGGAACGGGCATAAAAATAGTGGTCTTCCGCAATGTCCTTCTGGTAGTCTTTCCAGACCAGTTTTTTGCCATCAGCCTTCATTCGCGGGTATGAGTTTGATTGTTGGTAGTATAGATCATCCTGAAATAGTCATTATCCATGCCTTCGCCGAATTCGACGCCCATTTCACCGGCTTTAATTTTTGAGAATTCCTCGAGTCTTTCAAATCGGTCCATCCCTCCGGTAACTTCAAAAATCCGGTGGATCTCATCAAGGTCCGACTGGGGTATCTTCCGCAGGGCACCAGCGCCATCTCCCTGGTAGTTTGCTCCCAGTTTTTCCATCACTTCATGAATGTGCTCCATTTCCCATTCCCATACCGGCCCTTGTTCGGGATGAAGTTCCGGGGCAATGCTTTCGGGGTTTATGCAATAGCCATGGGAAAGAATTTTTTCTCCGATCGCCCTCTTTAAGGCCAGTTGCTGCCTGCCCTTCTCCGATTCCGTAAAATAGCCAAGGTCCTGTGAGAGGGCACGCAGGGCAATCACCAGGAGGCCAGGGGCATTTCCACGGGGGCAGCGGGTTTTACATGACATGCATTCGCCACAATACCAGATGGTTTCGCTTTCCAGGAGTTCAATGATTTTATCATCTTCCTGGGTCTGCACGGTAGTTGCAATCGTCCGGGGATCGTAAATATAAAATTCCGCCGCCGGGCATATGGCAGTGCAGGTGCCACAATTGATGCAGGCCTTGAGGCTTTCGACAAACCTCACATCCTGGGATAGTATATTGTACAATTCACCCATACTGCTTTGTCTCCAGGGTTCTGATCTGAAAATCTATATTACTGAACTCAACTAATTGCGAACTAAAATACGATATTTCTTGCTTCAGGCAAATATAGCGAAAGTATATATGGGAGGGGTGGGATTTGGAAAAAAGACGGAAGGGCGAGGGCGTGAGGGCGGGGGGGGGAGAAAAACGGGACACGGAAGCTGGAACCATGAAGTAATTGATTGTGGCTGATAATTTGAGGATGTGAAAATGTGAAGATTTGAGGATGTGAGGATGAAAGGATGAAAGGATTAAAAATATCCAACACTCAGCACCCAGCACTTAGCACTCAGCACCCGGCACTCTGAATAGCAATTAGCAGGAAATAGGAAGACGGGAGATGGAAGACGGGAGATTTTACTATTTCTCCAAATTCTCCTTTAACCTGGTGGCGAGTGCATTCACGAAATTGGCAAGGGGTTTTTCGGCCATCATCGAAATGAATGGGTTCATGTCGGCATCAATTACCAGCTGTACCTTGCAGGAAGATTCACCCGAAGGGGTTAGCAGTGAGTTCAGGAGGAAATCAAAAGGAAGCTTGCCCTCACTTTTCATAACAATCTTGCTACCAGGGATTCTTTCAACAATTCGCAATCCTACGGTAGCCAGCCCTTTGATCTCGAATGAGCAGCTGTCGACGGTTGCCTGCCAGTTGGCAACCTGCTCCGGCATGAGCTGCGAAAAATTATTGAAATCATTCAGAAAGGCATAAATTTCAGATGCCGGGCGGTTAATTAAGGTAAGTTCGCTTTCAATTCTTTTGCTCATACCTACACTCCCCAAGCTTTGGGATTCTCCTTCCATTTGATAAGCGACTGAAGGTCCGCATCCTTGACTATATTCTGCTCCAGGGCTTTTTTGACCAGGAAGTCGTAATTGGTAAGCGTGCGAAGGATACAATTGGCTTGTTTGAAGTTTTCCTCGGCTTCGGGCAGTCCATAAGTAAAGATGGCAACCATTCCTTTTACATTACAACCGGCCTCACGCAAGGCCTGTACCGCATTCAGGCTGCTTTTGCCCGTGGATACGAGGTCTTCGACCACCACAACTGACTGCCCGCTTTCCACAACACCTTCTATCTGGTTCTCAAGGCCATGTCCTTTCTTTTCGGAACGGATATACACAAATGGCAGCCCCAGGTCCTGTGCTACCAATACCCCCGCGGCAATAGCCCCGGTAGCGACTCCTGCAATCAGGTCGACCGTGCCAAATTCGTCGTTGATCAACTTAACAAATTCCTGCCGGATATAGGTCCGGATCTTCGGATAGGACAATGTGCGGCGGTTATCGCAATAGATCGGGGATTTAATGCCTGAACTCCATGTATATGGATTGACATTATCCAGCTTTATTGCTTTAATTTGCAGCAATGATTCGGCAGTGGTAAGAGCCGTTTCTTCGTACTTCGATTTCATTGGGGGGTTTTTGGCTTTTTATGGATGTTGTGTGTCAAAATGCTCGGCTATGAACAACTTCCGGCTGAAAACTGTACTTTCACAGTCAATATAAATCAGTATGGGTTCTTCACAATCAACAGGTCAAAGGTATAGAGTTTTTCTGAATGAAAAGTCAATCCTGGTTTCAGAAGATATTAACACAGTCGATTATAAATCCTCTGTAAGGGTTGTTAAATACCTGGGGCCTGATGAAATGCTGAAAGAATATGAACGCTTCAGGGGTAATAAAGATTGCGAACAACTGGTTTTTCTTGCAGGGAGCCAGTATAACGAGGCTTGTGTATCCTTTACATCACTGTTCAGGGAAGTTAAGGCTGCAGGAGGCCTTGTGAGGAATCCCGACGGAGATGTATTATGCATTTTTCGTCTAGGTACCTGGGATCTGCCCAAAGGCAAACTTAAAAAAAATGAGGGTGCTGAAGAAGGCGCGTTGAGGGAAGTAACTGAAGAAACAGGCTTATCCTGCCTCAGTATCATTCATCCCCTGCCCTCGACCTACCATATTTATACTGACCGCAAAGGCAGGGCCTGCTTGAAGGAAACATTCTGGTTCGAGATGAGATCCGAAGGAGAGGAAATACTGGTTCCACAGACTGAAGAAGATATTACCGGGGTAAAATGGTTTGAACCGGTGCATTTGGGTGAAGTGATTAATAGCACTTATGCATCGCTGAAGGAGATTATTTCGGGGTACTTGTAGATGAGGGTTGCTGGTTACCAGTTGTTTGTTATTGGTTACTGGTAGCTAGTAGTGGGTTACTGGTTACTGGTTGCTGGTTACTGGTTGCTGGTTGCTGGTTGCTGGTTGCTGGTTGTTGGTTGTTGGTTACTGGTTTCTAGTGTTAATTAGTGATAGTCAGGAGGTATTGATAGTTTGATTGCTATATTTTTAGATTGATGAGTTTGAATGATCGATAAATTGTCGGAGGAATGGATTATATTAATAAAATTCCTATGCTTGTTATGCTGGTAATTGCACTTTGTTCATTCAAAGCAGATACCACTGGACCCTGGATACAAACAAGCAGGGAGAATATCACACTTTTCACACGTCCCATTCGATACAGCACATCCAATTCTCCTGATTCAACTGCGATCAGTCAAATTATCCTGGAACAGAATCGGGTAATTGATAGTATCAATATTATTTTGAATGTGAAATTTGATAAGAAGGTTGAAATCTTTTTATTCAATCAAAATGAAGCCACAACCAAACTTGGCACAGAGAATGGAGGTTTCTGTGATTCCCGCAAAAACCGAATTTATTTTGCATTTGGAACGAGTTTAGATCAAGAAAAACCAGTTGAAAAAACATTTTTTGTCGGAATGCATGAAATGGCTCACATAATTGCTCATAACGAGATTGGCTGGGCCAAAACCAGACTGATGCGCGAAGGATTGGCCAATGCCATTGATGGCACGTATGGCAAAGAAGCTATCAGTAAATGGATGAACGGATATATAAAAAACAATCTTATTGTCTCACCCAAAGAGCTGTTAGCCGATACAGACCTTCCTGACAGGGTATTTTATCCCCAGTCAGGCTACTTCACAAAATGGCTGATTATGAAATATGGAATCGAAAAAATAAAGGAAATATACATTAGCAATAGTCGGGAATTTGTTCTTCATTTCGAAAAAATCACAGGTGACAGTTTTGAATCCATGAATGAAAAATACCTTCACTATTGCACTACATTCAATTAATTCCCTGTAATTACCTTCAAACGAAAAATCTATAATTGTTAACAAAAGCTGTCAACCAAAACCTGTTAATTGCTAAATCACAACCAACAACTGGCAACATATAACTTATACCAGGCAGATTCTCTCCTTCTCCATCCATTTCTTACCTTTGCGCAAAATCACACACCATGAAAATTGCCGTTTTCGCCGGTTCGTTTGACCCCATCACACGCGGGCATGAATCCATTATCCGCAGGTCGCTGCCCCTTTTCGATGAAATAATAGTGGCAATTGGAGTAAATGTTGACAAAACAGGTTATTTCCCTATCGAAAGCAGGTTAAAGTGGATACGGGATGTCTTTAAGGATATACCGGCCATCTCGGTGGAAAGCTATAACGGTTTGAAGGAAGATTTCTGCAAGGAAAAAAAAGCAGGATACCTTATCAGGGGGTTGCGCACTTCGGCCGATTTTGAATTCGAGAGGAGTGTGGCACAGGTAAACAGCAGGTTAAATCCGGAATTGGAGACTGTTTTCATGCTAACACTGCCTGAACATGTCATGATCACCTCGTCCATCGTGAGGGAAGTGCATAAACACGGGGGAGATATCAGGCAATTTATCCCGGATGGAGTTATTATCTAAGCATTCTCAGCTTGTTGCTGAAAAAAGGAAAAATGCACCTTGCCGTATTGCCGTAGATCAACAAAGGACGGGTGGCCAGTAAATTTTACAGAGGATGCATGTTCAACGATCAACCATCCTTCCTCATTCAGTAAGGAATTATTGAATACAAGTTCAGGTATTAAATTAACTTCCTGCATTTCATAGGGTGGATCGGCAAAAATCACATCAAATTTTCTTTTGACTGACTTGAGATAGTTGAACGCATTGGCTTTCACCACGAATACCCTTTCGAAACCGATTTCCGTCACACATTTTGATATGAAGTCAGTGCAACGATGGTTCAGTTCAACTGCAACTACGTCTTTAGCACCCCTGGAGGCAAATTCGAAGCTGATACTGCCAGTCCCGGCAAACAGGTCGAGCACGGCAATATCTTCAAAATCAACGCGGTTGATCAAAATATTGAAAAGGCTTTCCTTGGCCAGGTCAGTGGTTGGCCTGACAGGCAGCCCTTTTGGGGGATGGATTTGCCTTGCCCTATGTGTTCCGCTTATTATTCGCAAAATGGAAGAGTAAAGAGTGTATAAAACTTATGAACCAGGACTTCGGCAAATACCGGGCTGAATTCAGCCAGGGTATGCAGGCTTGCAAAATGGAGCCTGTCGATATATTGGTATAATAACCTGTATTCGTCCGAGTCAGCTACAATATCTCCCATGAGGGTCACCTCCTCATCGGCCGGGACAAATCCCATCTGTTCGAGTACATATATTATAAAGTAAACGAGATCTTCGGCTGCCTGTTTCCTGAACGTATTGTAATATAGCAATTTCCGACCCTGGATCACTATAATGTCAAAATAACTGCCCCACACATTGACAAAAACCTGCCGGGCCAGGATATGCGCATTTTCCCTCAGCAATCCCTGGATCAGCACAGAAGCCGTGCAGCCCGCAACAGCATTTCGGAACCATTCTTCCGAGAGTTTGTCGATACATGCCGGCAATGCAAAAAGCGCGTTCATTTCCCCAACCGGGACCTGCTGGACCAGGATTTTCTCAGCTGCACTCAAAGGGTGGTTGAACCGGAAATATTCTTCAATGGTTTCTTCCCTGAGAAAGCCTGGAGGAACCAGGGTAACCTTTGGCGATGCATATACAAGTTTGATGGCCTTGTAAGGATACCTTAGCAACTCCTGTTGCCTGAAGAGTGCGTTGAACCTGTCACAGAGGGATTCATTCCCGGGCAGGACAGTTGCATTGGCTGGCAGAAACTGCTGGTCGGATAAGGCGAGAAACAGGGTAGTGCGCTCATCGAATACGCTCAATGAAAAGCCATCCGGACGAAGTACAACGGCTAAGCTGTATTTTTCAGTGCGTGCCCTGTCAAAAGCCGGATCAATCAAATTCAACATAAGTCATACGCCCTCCTGTTTGCTGACAAAATGAGCGATAACAAATGTAAGACTATTTCGATAAACCTTGGTCAAATCAAATTGCTGAAGGAGGGAATATCTTCCATAAAAACATAGGAGCCCGATTGATAATCAATCTTGCAGCAAAAATGCCTGATACCGTTGGTGATAATAAAAAAATTCACCTTTAACTGCATATTGTACCTTGCTGCCTGGTCAAATACTTTTTCGGTAATTTCCACTGAAGGGGCCTTGCATTCCACCAACAAAACAGGTGTGCCTGAACGGTTGAAGACTGCAATATCAAACCGTTTTACCAGGCCTTTCACCATCAATTGTTTTTCCACCCCTATCAGTCCCACCGGGACATTGCTTACCTCCATCAAAAAGGTGATCATATGCTGTCTCACCCATTCTTCAGGGGTAAGAGTTACCATCTTCTTCCTTACAGGATCAAAAATTGTCTGCCTCTCGCCGGCCTGGCCAAATCTGAACTGGAAAGCAGGGAAATTCAGGTTTTGCATGCTTTGAATATTCAGGTAAGTTTCTTGAAAGTCAGAAATAAACGGGGGCATCTAATTCAATATCCTTTAATAACTGCGAATTTGGTGAATAATTGGCAACAATGAGCCCCGGATATGCAAAGATGGTTGAAATAATCTAAATTTGCGCCACTTCTCCCCTTTCCTGGTCCATGAAACAACCCTGATCCATTAAAAGGTGAATCCGGCAACTAAAATAAAAGTATGAAGACAAAAAAAGAAATCATTGAAAACTGGTTACCCCGATACACCGGTACTCAATTGGATGAATTTGGCGAATACATTTTACTTGTAAATTTTTCAGCCTATCTCGAAGAATTCGCAAGGATAAATAAAGTTGAGATCAAAGGGCAAGGCAGATCGATGCCCAGTGCCACGGCAGATAATATCACGATGATCAAATTTGGCATGGGTAGCGCCAATGCCGCTACTATCATGGACCTCCTGGGCGCCATCCATCCCAAGGCCTGCCTGTTCCTGGGAAAATGCGGCGGTTTGAAACGCAAAAACCAACTGGGAGACCTGATTCTTCCCATTGCCGCTATCCGCGGTGACGGTACTTCGAACGACTATTTCCCGCCTGAGATTCCAGCTTTGCCGGCATTCAGCCTGCAAAAGGCGATTTCAACATCCATACGGGAACGCAGCCGTGACTATTGGACAGGAACTGTGTATACCACCAATCGCCGGGTTTGGGAACATGACAATGAATTCAAGAAATACCTTCGGTTGACGAGGGCCATGGCCATTGACCTGGAAACTGCAACGATCTTCGTGGTAGGGTTTGCGAATGAAATACCAACCGGGGCACTGTTACTGGTATCTGACCAACCTATGATCTCTTCCGGGGTGAAGACAGAAACCAGCGACCGCATCGTTAATGAAAAATTTATGAGCGACCATCTTAATATAGGAATTGATGCACTCAAGCAGATGATTGAAAAGCATCTCACACTCAAACACCTTAAATTCTAAAAGAAGGCCTCCCATTCCTGACAAACGGGACTAATCAAGATGATGCCAACATTCAATACCCTGATCCATGACCTTCAGAAAAAGGTGTTTCAGCCTGTATACCTTCTATACGGGGAAGAGCCTTATTATATCGACATGATTTCGGACTATATGATAGAGAACGTGCTGGATGAAACCGAAAAGGCTTTCAACCAGGTGGTGCTTTATGGGCGTGATACATCGGCAGCAGTCCTGGCAGATCAATGCAAACGTTTCCCCATGATGGGCAATTTTCAGCTTGTCGCGTTGAGGGAAGCCCAGGATATGGACCTGAAGAAGGATGAGTCCCAGCAGCAGATCATTTCCTACTTAAAGAATCCTGCCCCTTCCACCATCCTGATCCTTGGATTCAAATACAAGTCGCCGCCGATAAAGGTGATGAATGCCGCAAAGAAGGAAGAAAAGAGGGTTATTATTTTCGAATCGAAGAAGAAAAATGAAGGTGAGCTTCCTGTGTGGATAAGTGAGCAGGTGAAAGAAAACGGCTATGCTATCAATAACAAGGCCTGCATCATGCTTATTGAATACCTCGGGAATAACCTTGAGAAAATAGCTAACGAGCTAGGCAAATTATACATCAATCATCCGAAAGATCAGCAGATTACCGAAGAAGTGATTGAAAGGTATATTGGCATCAGCAAGGATTATAACGTTTTCGAGTTACAGAAGGCGATTGCACAGCATAACATATTCAAAGTCAACCAGATTATTCTTTATTTCGCGGCAAACCCAAAGGAAAATTCGATTTTTAAGATCATTCCCATCTTATTCAGTTTTTTCAGCAAGCTGATGAATTTTCACAGTATTGAAAAAAAATCCCCCCAGGAAATTGCTGGCAAGATGAAAATATCTCCCTATGCTGTTGACGAATACATAAGAGCCGCCAGGTATTATCCGCCATCGAAAGTCCAGGATATAATTTCCTGGCTCCGGGAAGCAAATGTTAGGACCCTGGGAATAGATAACTATTCGGTAAATGAAGGAGAACTGCTTAAGGAACTTATTTTCAAGATATTGCATTGACCTATTGAAATCAGTCCTCCTGGCGGTTAAACAATTTTTCAACCTTACCCTTGTATTTTTCCAGGATATATAGTCTTCGCAGTTTTAAAGAAGCAGTAAGTTCGCCTGTATCAACCGTCCATTCGGCATCGAGGACTTCAAAAGCCTTGATTTGTTCTGTTGCACCAAAAAATTTATTGAATTTTTGGACTTCCCTGGCAAAGCGCTTCTGTATCCTCTCAAGTTTAACCATTTCTGCATCAGAGGTATAGGGGATTTCCTTCCTTGCACACCAGGTACGCAGGAATGTGAAATCAGGTACGATGATTGCTGCTGCATACTTCTGATTTTCACCGACAACCATAAGGGTATCAATAAAATGTGATTCCTTGAATTTATTCTCAATCAGTTCGGGGCTGATATACTTACCGAATGAAGTTTTAAAAATTTCCTTCTTTCGGCCCGTGATTTTCAATTGTCCTTCAGGTTCAATTCTGCCCAGGTCGCCTGTATGGAACCACCCCGCTTTATCAATTGCTTCAGCAGTCAGTTCCGGTTCATGGTAATAGCCCATCATGAGATTCGGCCCTTTGCATAAGATTTCCTGGTCCTCGGCAATCCAAACATCTACATTTTTTATTACAGGACCAACGGTCCCGAATTTTACCCCATTCTCCTTGAAGTTGTTGATGGAAAGAACAGGTGAAGTTTCCGTCAATCCATAGCCTTCCAGAACCGGGATACCTGCTGCCCAGAATATCCTGGCCAGGCGGGGTTGTAAGGCAGCACCCCCTGAAACGATCACCTTAAAATTACCCCCCAAGGCAGCCAACCATTTGGAGAACACCAGTTTGCGGGCAATATTCAGTTTAGCTTCATAGTACATGCCGTTCTGTCCGTACATTTCATACTTCATACCGAGATGTACGGCCCAGAAAAAGACCATACGCTTGAAACCCTTTAGTTTAAGCCCGTTTGCCATGATCTTGTCATAAATTTTTTCGAGCAGGCGGGGGACGGTGGAAAGTATATACGGTTTTACTTCCTTCATGTTATCCGAGATGGTAGCAATACTTTCGGCATAATAAATGGAAATTCCACGATAGATGTAAAGGTATCCCAGCATTCGCTCATAAATATGGCAGAGGGGAAGGTAGCTCAGCGCCCGGCCTTCATCGCCGAAAGGAACAATATACTCACAGGCCAGGAAGTTGGAAATGATATTGTTGTGCGACAACATCACCCCTTTGGGATTGCCTGTTGTTCCGGAGGTATAGATGATGGTCGCAAGGTCGTCGGGCTTAACGGAAGCCTTTATTGCTTCAAGCTTTTCCGGTTGCGGGTTGTTTTTTCCAAGAGCAATCAATTCGGAAAACGGGGTAACCCCTTCGGTTTCCTTGAAAGCGTAAATACCCTTTAATGTTGGAATGTCACCGACAATATGTTCAATTTTCCTGTAGGTATCCCATCCGGAGACCATTATATATTTAACCTCGGCATGTGCTAGGATATACCGGTAATCCGACTCAGAGATTGTAGGGTAAACCGGTACATGGATCGCCCCGGCCTGCAGGATTCCCATATCGGAGAAATTCCATTCGGGCCTGCTTCCTGAGATGGTTGCCACCTTGTCACCCTTTTCTATTCCGAGTTCCAGCAATCCATAACTGACATTGGCAGACAATTCGATATAGTCGTCGATGGAATACTTTTTCCAGGCTCCACTCTCCTTTCCTGCAAGAAGATCATCCTTCCTGGAAAATGAATCCCTGACATGCGGCAGAAGATCGAAAAGCCGGGTAACATCACTCATGGGTTCCTAGTTTGGGTTACTGTAAAAATACAAATTCCTTTGACTCATTATTTACAATCTATTTATTTTTCTATATATGAACACATTTAACTGTTCCGGTTGAAATAGGCTGTGCCTGCCTGGGCAGTTGGCATGATAACAAGATCATTTACATTCACATGGGCAGGCAGCCCTGTCACCCAGATCACGGCTTCTGCAATATCCCCGGCCGAGAGTGGAGTATATCCCTTGTACACTTCTGTTGCTGCCTTTTTATCTCCTTTCAGCCTGACTTCCGAGAATTCAGTTTCAGCAGCACCCGGGCAGACCTGGGATACTTTGATGCCATGAGCGAGCATATCGATCCGCATTCCTTTGGTAAGTGCATCTACAGCAAATTTAGTGGCACAATAAACGTTTCCACGGGCATAAACCTCTTTTCCTGCAATGGAACCAATGTTTACAATATGGCCCTTCCCGGCAGCAATCATTGCAGGTGCGATCATTCGGGTCATATAGAGCAACCCTTTAATATTTGTATCGATCATTTTCTCCCAATCATCCATATCACCATCCTGTAATAAAGCAAGTCCTGAAGCCAGGCCCGCATTATTCACCAGGATATCCACCTGCTTCCATTCTGAAGGGAGGCCCTGAACGGCTGCTTCTACAGCTTTTCGCTGCCTGATATCAAAATTCAGCGATAGGACCTCGGCATCGAATTTTGTTCTAAGTTCTCCAGCAAGTTCCAGCAGACGTTCATTTCTCCTCCCGGTTATGATAAGCCGATCGTTCTGTTCAGCGAAACGGATGGCGCAGGCTTTGCCTATCCCGCTGGTGGCGCCTGTAATGAGTATTGTTCTATGCATATTTATTAGTAAATGGGGGTTAACGTATTCATAAATTAAAACCACCCTGCAAGGTAGGAAAACATTTAACAACAAAACTATCTTGCTTTATATGCATCCGGTCATGATATTATCAACCTAACATGAAAACCCTCTGTTGGATCCATGACTGCATATTCCCACAAAAGTGAATACACAGCTTGGCTTTGTATCAGCCAGAAGGACCAGGAAACTTGGAAATAAAAGGTCAGATAGCCAGGGAAAGCGCCAATTCACTCATTTGGGTAAAATTGAATTGCCTTTCCTCTGCTGTTACGTGCTCCCCGGTAAGAAGGTGGTCGCTGACGGTAAGGAGGGTCAAGGCTTCAACCCCATAGCGGGCAGCAAGAAGGTACAATCCTGCTGATTCCATTTCAACAGCAAGAATGCCATGACGGCGCCAGATCGCGTAACTGTCGCCGTTTTCAGAATCATGGTAAAAGAGGTCCGACGACAAAATACTTCCCGTCTTGAGAATAATTCCCTGGGTTTTGGCATTCTCGCTGGCTTTCATGGCAAGTTCATAATTGGCAGTCGGAGCAAATGTCATCCCGGGAAAAACATTGGAAACAATTGAAGAATCGGTGGAAGCAGTTATTCCCATGATGAGGTCCCGGACTTTCACATCCTCACGGATACCTCCGCAGGTTCCCACGCGAATAAGGGTTTTAACCCCATAATCAACTATGAGTTCATTAACATAGATCATATGCGAAGGAAGCCCCATACCTGTGCCTTGTACGGAAACCCTGCGGCCTTTGAAATAACCGGTATAGCCAAGCATTCCCCTGACATTGTTATAACAAACAGCGTTTTCTAGTTGGTTTTCGGCAATATGTTTTGCCCTAAGCGGATCTCCCGGTAATAATACAAAATCCGCGATATCACCGGGTTTTGCTTCAATGTGTATGCTCATTTCTGTTCTAAATAGGTCCGCAAAGATACACACAATCCAATATCAAGCCACCGGAAACAAATTTTTACAATTTATCCCAGATCCATTCCCTTGCATTGACAAATGCTTCTATCCAGGGTGACACCATATCTGCCTTGTGGTCAGCCGGATAGTAAGCCCATTGCCAGGGATAAAGCGACCGCTCGAGATGGGGCATGATGGCAAGGTGCCGGCCATCAGCGGAAGCAAGGCTTGCTGCATCATACATTGACCCGTTCGGATTCCCGGGGAATGCGGAATAACTATATTTTGCGGGAATATTATAATCCGATTCAACTGAAGGAAACGAGAACTTACCTTCTCCGTGGGCAACCCATATCCCAAGCCGCGAACCTGCTAACGAACCCAGCAGAACCGAATTGTTTTCTGCAATATCTACAGTCAAAAAAGAGGACTCATATTTATGGGTATCGTTGTGCAGCATAAGCGGTTTTAATTCATGCCCGGCGTTGAGCAATCCCAGTTCCACCATCAGCTGGCAGCCATTGCAAACGCCCAGTGAAAGTGTATCTTCCCGGGCATAGAATTTTTCCAGGGTATTCCTGGCCTTCTCATTGTAGAGAAATGCACCGGCCCATCCCTTGGCAGAACCCAGCACATCGGAATTGGAAAAACCGCCGACAAAAACAATAAAGTTGATATCTTCAAGTGTTTCCCTGCCACTCACAAGGTCCGTCATGTGCACATCCTTAACATCAAAGCCTGCCAGGTGAAGCGACCAGGCCATTTCCCGGTCACCGTTTGAGCCTTTCTCACGGATGATGGCAGCTTTCACTCCCGATTTATCCTTTCGCGACGGGTCGATTGCATATTGCTCAAAACTGCCAGAAAAACCAGCATTGAAATTAAAGGTACGCTCCTGCACCTTATAATTGGCAAAACGCTCAGCCGCTTTCAGTTCACCGCTTTGCCTGCGGTCAAGCAACCATGAGGAATGGAACCAGTCATCCCGGAGACTATCTATCTCAAATTTGTACTCGGCACTTGAATCGTTGATCAGTACGGTCCTTTCCGGGGTCGGTTTTCCCAGTGTAGTAAATTCAATGCCAAGCTCATGCAGGAACATGCTAACAAAATCAAGGTCATTCACCTGCAATACCACTCCAGGGTTTTCAGCAAAGAGTTTATGGATGATATCCGTTCCTTTCATATCATCCAGGCGAAGGGCAAGCCCTATTCCCGGCTGTGAAAATGTCATCTCAAGCAGGGTAGTGATCAGTCCTCCTGAAGAAATATCATGACCGGCCAGAACCATTCCCCTTTTAATCAATTCCTGGATGGCATTAAAGGCTTTCCTGAAATAAATGGCATCAGAAACATCAGGAACTATATCTCCAAGACTGTTGATCGACTGGGCAAAACTGCTTCCGCCCAGCACTGCTTCATGCCTGGAGAAGTCAATATGAATAATGGTAGAAGTAAACCCTTGTTTAATAACCGGGCTAATACAGTTCCTGATATCACTCACTTCTCCTGCTGCAGTTATAATCACTGTTCCCGGGGCCAGCACGGCTTCCCCTCCAGGGTATTTCTGGGTCATGGAAAGGGAATCCTTACCTGTTGGAATATTGATTCCCAGCCCGATCGAAAACTTGCTGGCTGCTTCCACTGCTTTATACAGGCGGGCATCTTCCCCAATATTTTTGCAGGGCCACATCCAGTTGGCACTAAGGGAAACGGCATCCAGTCCACCTTCGAGAGGCGCCCAAACAATATTGGTAAGCGCTTCGGCAATAGCAAGCCGCGATCCTTTTTCAGCATCAATTATCCCGCTTACCGGGGCATGTCCAAGAGAGGTTGCAATTCCTCTTTTCCCCTGGTAATCAAGGGCAACCACACCAGCATTGTTCAAAGGCAACTGTAGGGGACCCGCACATTGCTGCATGGCAATCCGACCGGTTACCGAACGGTCCACCTTGTTGGTAAGCCAATCCTTGCAGGCTACAGCTTCCAGTTGAAGCACCCTGCTTAGATATTCCAGGAATTTACCAGGTTCATATTCAAGTTTGCTGAAACTCTCCTGAACTGTGATATCGCGGATGATCGTCCGGGGCGGCTTACCGAAAAGATATTCCAGTTTGAGATCAAGGGGTTTTTCGCCGGTTGAAGGGTTCTCAAAGGTGAATTGCATATCACCTTTTATCTCGCCCACTTCGTAAATCGGCGCCCGTTCCCGTTCAGCCACTTCCCATATCAATGCAATGTCTTCCGGATGAATAACCAGTCCCATCCGTTCCTGGGATTCATTTCCTATGATTTCTTTTGCTGAAAGTGTTGGATCTCCGACAGGGAGTTTCGAAAGGTCAATTTTCCCTCCCTGCTCTTCAACGAGTTCCGAAAGGGAATTCAGGTGACCTCCCGCTCCGTGGTCATGGACCGAAATGATAGGGTTGACAGTTTTTTCTGCCATCCCACGAATAGCATTAAAGACCCGTTTCTGCATCTCGGGGTTGGAACGCTGGACGGCATTCAATTCTATTCCTGCATGGAATTCCCCGGTTGCGACCGAAGATACAGCTCCTCCCCCCATTCCAATCCGGTAATTGTCGCCTCCCATCACCACAACTTTGTCGCCAGGTTTGGGATGCCCCTTCAGGCTGTCCGCTTTCTTTGCATAACCAATCCCCCCGGCTAGCATGATCACTTTGTCGAAACCAAATTTCCGGCGGTGGTCGAAATGCTCAAAAGTAAGGACAGATCCACAGATAAGAGGTTGCCCGAATTTATTTCCAAAATCGCTGGCCCCGTTGGAAGCCTTGATCAGAATTTCTTCAGGAGTCTGGTACAACCAGGGCCGGGGCGATGAAGCCTGCTCCCAGGAACGATTTTCTTCACACCGGGGATAAGAAGTCATGTAAACGGCAGTCCCTGCAATAGGAATTGAACCTGTACCACCTGCCATACGATCCCTTATTTCACCTCCTGATCCTGTAGCAGCACCATTAAAAGGTTCCACGGTTGTGGGGAAATTATGGGTTTCAGCTTTAAGGGATATGACCGTATCAATATCCTTGGTTTCAAAATAATCCGGCTTATCGGGGTTGGCAGGTGCGAATTGTTCTGCTGCGGGTCCGTCAATAAATGCAACATTATCCTTGTATGCCGATATGATATGTCCCGGATTTTCCTTTGCAGTATTCCGGATCATCCTGAAAAGGCTTTCCTCCTTTTCTTCGCCGTCAATTATAAAAGTCCCGTTGAATATTTTATGCCGGCAATG
>Ga0079306_1001013_pt1 | contig 21164 bp, 19 predicted proteins | sample Methanotroph_Enr_FD_79181 | JGI IMG/M metagenome (GOLD analysis project Ga0079306, IMG submission 79181) | Enriched soil microbial communities from Old Woman Creek wetland in Ohio, USA - Methanotroph_Enrichment_5 | ecosystem: Environmental > Terrestrial > Soil > Wetlands | place: USA: Ohio...
CGGATTATAAGTGGCTGGTAGCGCTGTGCCGTATTGAAGGCACAGCCTACGAGCCGCTGACCTATTTTTTGCCCCTCGCACTGGCTTGGGAAAATAGCGATGAGGAGCGCCTTCAAGCCATGTCGCCAACCACCGTAGCCAAAGTTCGTCAATTAGCTAATGTTGGAATCATCGGCGATGCATTTTCTGACGGAGCATTTTGCCGGGCTATGGTGCAGGCCATCAGCACACGCCAGACGCTATCCTGCGAACGCGGCACTATTTGCTTTTCGCCTACCGACGCTTTCCCTGCGCTATCCATCGAGGCATTAGCCAGCCTGTCCGTTCACTCGCCCGGCACCCAGGGCAGTAATACCGCTGTCGTGTTAGGCGAACAGTTGTTCCTGAAAGGCTATCGACGTCTCCAAATCGGAACGCACCCGGAATTTGAGATCGGGCATTTTCTAACCGACGTGGCAAAATTTCCAAATACGGCCCCCGTACTGGGCGTAGTCGAGTATCAGGGCAGCGACGGTAACAACATGACGCTTGCATTGCTGCAAGGCTATGTCGAAAACCAGGGCGACGGCTGGAGCTACACGCTGGATTACCTGGGACGTTTTCTGGAAGAATGCCGCTCATCCGTCGTGCCGCCAGAACCTACAGCGCAAGCGCATAGCGCCTATCTGGTTCTAATGAGTACGCTCGGTCAGCGTACCGGCGAACTGCACAATGCGCTAACTAAAGTGACGGGGAATCCCGGCTTCGATCCAGAGCCGGTTACCGACGCCGATCTCACGGACTGGGTGCAGCGGGTGCAAGCGGAGGCTGTAGCCACATTGGATCACCTTGAACATCGGCAGGAGGGTCTGCCGGAGACTGTCCGGGAGATCGCAAAAAACTTGCTTACACAACGCGACGCACTTACGGACCGTCTGAATGCCTGTATTTCCGGACAGATTAAAGCGGTCAAGACACGCTACCATGGCGATTATCATCTGGGACAAGTGCTCATCACCCAAAATGATTTCGTGATTACCGATTTTGAAGGCGAACCGGCGCGCCCGTTCACCGAGCGCCGTCAAAAACACTCGCCCTTGAGGGATGTGGCCGGTATGTTGCGATCATTGAACTATGCCGCCCTCACCGCACTTGCGCACGCCAGCGCAGAGCGCCCCTTGGATTTGGCAAAATTTGAGCCTTTAGTGCGCGACTGGGAAGCCGAGGTTGGACGCGTTTTCCTCACCGCCTACGATAAAACGGTACACAGTTCCGGGCTGTTCGCAGCGGATACATCGCTACGCGGCTTACTCGACCTATTCCTGCTGGAAAAGGTGCTTTACGAAGTGCGCTATGAACTTGACGCCCGCCCGGATTGGGTAGCCATTCCGCTTTTCGGCATCCTGTCGCTATTGCAACCGGCGATCTAGCGATATGCTGAGGACAAGTCGCCTTATATACACTTTTGCCAATATTTGTCCTCTTACTCACCACGAAGACACGAAGGACACGAAGTTTTATGTTTTTCTTCGTGATCTTCGTGTCTTCGTGGTGAATAAAAAATGCTAAAAGACTTTTGAAATACTGCTTATTCCAAACGAGAGGACTCAAGATGACTAATCCGATAACTGCAGTCTGGCCTGGCCGGCCCTATCCCCGCGGCTCATACTGGGATGGCGAAGGCGTGAATTTTGCTATTTTTTCCGAGCATGCCGAAAAAGTCGAATTGTGCCTGTTCGATCCCAAGGGAAAGAACGAAGTCCAGAGAGTCGAACTAAAAGAGCGTAGCGATTTAGTCTGGCACTGCTATCTACCCGAGGCTCGTCCCGGACTGCTTTATGGTTTCCGGGTGCATGGACCTTACCGTCCAAAAGAAGGGCATCGTTTTAATCCGAACAAGCTGCTGATAGAACCCTATGCAAAAGATATAGTGGGAACTCCGCTCTGGAGCGACGCCCATTTCGGCTATCGCATAGGCGCCAAGGACGTCGATCTTTCTTTTAGTCGTCGCGACAATGCCAATGTCATGCCGAAGTGCAGGGTTATCGATCAGGCCTTTGCCTGGGGAAATGATCATCCCCCCGACATTCAATGGTGTGATATGGTGATTTATGAGCTGCACGTCAAAGGCTTTACCATGCAACATCCAGATATTCTGCCCAAGTTTCGCGGCACCTATGCCGGATTGGCGATGGATCCCGCCATTGAGCATCTCCAACGGCTAGGTGTTACGACCGTTGAACTTATGCCGGTGCATGCTTTTCTTGATGATCGCCATCTGATCGAACGAGGCGTGCGCAATTACTGGGGATATAACTCCATAAGCTTTCTGGCGCCCGATTCCCGTTACTCGGCCAGCGGTCAGGTCAGTGAATTTAAAACCATGGTAAAGACACTGCATAAAGCCGGTATTGAGGTGATTCTGGATGTGGTATACAACCATACCGCCGAAGGCAATCAACTGGGGCCGACACTGTCCTTCCGTGGCATCGACAATGCGTCCTACTATCGCCTGGTGGCTGATGATCCACGTTATTACATGGACTTCACCGGCTGTGGCAACACCCTGGACATGCAGCAATCATGCGTGCTGCAATTGATGATGGACAGCCTGCGTTATTGGGTGCTGGAAATGCATGTAGACGGTTTCCGTTTCGATCTGGCGTCTTCACTGGCAAGAGAGTTACACGACGTGAACCAGCTTGGCACCTTCTTCAATACCATCCGACAGGATCCTGTCCTGAGCACTATCAAGCTGATTGCCGAACCCTGGGATCTGGGCGAAGGCGGTTATCAAGTGGGAAATTTTCCGTTGGGCTGGTCGGAATGGAACGATAAGTATCGCGACAGTATTCGAGCCTACTGGAAAGGCGATGAAGGATTGATCGGGGAACTGGCGCAACGCTTGACTGGGTCCAGCGACCTGTACGAACGCAGTGGGCGGACTCATGCCAGCATCAATTTCATCAGTGCGCACGACGGGTTTACCTTGCATGACCTGGTGACCTACGACACTAAACACAACGAGGCCAATCAAGAAGATAATTCCAGTGGTAACGACAATACCCATTCCTGGAATTGCGGCGTCGAGGGGGAAACCGACGATCCTGCGATCAATGCCTTGCGTGCCCGGCAAAAGCGGAATCTTCTTGCTACGCTGCTGTTTTCACAGGGGGTTCCCATGCTGCAGGCAGGCGACGAGATGGGGCGTACTCAGCTGGGTAATAACAATGCCTATTGTCAGGATAACGCGATTAGCTGGCTCTCATGGGAACTGAAGAAACAAGATCAGGATTTGCTTGCATTCACCCAACGTATCATCAGCTTGCGCAACGAGCATCCCTTATTCCGGCGACGTTATTTTTTTCAAGGAAGCCCCATTAACGGCGGCGATGTAAAAGATATCGTCTGGCTCAATCCCGATGGGTCCGAAACTAAAGATGACGACTGGAATCAGGCGTCTGCACATTGTCTTGGCGTTTATTTTGCCGGCGGTAAACTGATCGAAACCGACGGGCGCGGACGGCGTTTAAAAGACAATAATCTGCTGTTGCTTCTCAATGCTCATCATGAAGACATTGCATTTATGTTGCCGAAATTCGAGGAACATGACTATTGGGGTGTGCTGCTCGACACGCAGGATGCTATCGGTACGCCGGATGTTTCACGTTACAAGACAGGGCAGGCTTATCCATTGGGCGGACGGTCGCTGGTGCTGCTGAAACAGGCGTAGACAACATGAAACGTGTGCATGAAATGCTATTTGGGGCCTGTGTGCTCTCCGCTGGCAAGGTGCGTTTCCGTTTGTGGGCGCCGGCGGTAAAGCAGGTCGAGTTAATACTGGAAAATAATACCGACAAAGAAATTCCCAGAACGCACAATTGGAGCTACGACGGCGCACTGCTGTTTGCGTCTTACAGTAGTTACGGCACAACGGATGATCTGAAGGTGCTGGTGGTGCAGGCGGCACATGCGTGCGGATTGATGGTGTTGCTCGACGTGGTGTACAAGCACTTTGGGCCGTACGGCAATTATCTTCATGCTTATGCGCCGCAGTTCTTTAGCGAGCGCCATCACACGCCGTGGGGTGCTTCCTGGTTCATCAAGGAAGCTCAACTATGAAACATCCTAAGACGCCTTTAGAGCTTTCCGTTAACCAAGGCATTACGGTTGAGCCTTCATCTGCTGTGCCGGTCACGCTTCCATCCCTCCCCCCACCGGATAACGCCTCCCATTGGCTATTGGCACGAGAAGACAGTGGGCGTGAACAAGCGTCATTTCAGCCGTCCGAACCGCGCATTCCATTGTCCGCCTATCGCCTGCAATTCAACCGCGATTTCACGTTTAACCAGGCGCGCGAAATTGTTCCCTATCTGAGCGCGCTGGGCATCTCGCACCTGTATGCCTCGCCCTATCTGAAGGCGCGGCCGGGCAGTCGGCATGGCTACGACATCATCGATCACAATATGCTGAATCCCGAAATCGGCACGTACGAGGAGTTTGAGCGGCTTTGCGCAACTCTCGCCGCGCACGGCATGGGACAAATTCTCGATATAGTGCCGAATCATATGGGCGTACAGAGCGGAGATAATGCCTGGTGGCTGGACGTACTGGAAAACGGTCAGGCATCCGCATATGCAGGTTTTTTCGATATTGACTGGACGCCGATAAAGGCTAATCTGCGCGGCAAGGTTCTGTTGCCGGTGCTGGGTCACTCTTACGGCGCGGTGCTGGACAATGCCGAATTGCAACTGCGCTTTGATGCGGAACGCGGTGAATTCGTCATTTATTACTACGAACACCACTTTCCGGTGGATCCGGCGGAATACCCGCACATCCTGGCACATCGCATAGATACCTTGAGCACCTGGTTAGGGCAGGACAATCCGTTACTGATGGAATACCAGAGTCTGGTAACTGCGTTCCGTAATCTTCCGCCCCGCGATGAGGACTCGCCTGAACGTCAGGTTGAGCGCAGGCGCGACAAGGAAGTGTACAAGCGTCATCTTGCCGGTCTCGTTGAGCAATCTTCCGACGTCGCCGGGTTTCTGGAAGAAAATCTGCATATCTTCAACGGCAAGGCTGGGGAATCGTCCAGTTTCGATCTGCTCCACAACTTGATTAAGGCACAAGCCTACCGGCTGGCGTTCTGGCGGGTAGCCTCGGACGAAATTAACTACCGGCGGTTTTTCGACATCAACGATCTTGCCGGGCTGCGCATGGAGAATGACGACGTTTTCGATGCGACTCATCAGTTAGTGCTACAGCTGATTCGGGAAGGTAAGCTGGATGGTCTGCGTCTGGATCATCCGGACGGACTGTACGATCCGGAGGCTTATTTTTGCAAGCTGGTCGAGCAGTGCAGCCGCACGGGGCACGCGCCTTATCTGGTGGTGGAAAAAATCCTGGCAGTACGCGAGGATTTGCGTAGCAGCTGGCCGGTGCAGGGTACGACGGGCTACGAATTCACTAATCTACTCAACGGGCTGTTTGTGGCTACCAGTGCCGCCGAGCGTATGACGCGCCTGTATAACAGCTTTATCGGAGAGCATGTCAACTTCGATGACCTGCTCTACCACTCCAAAAAGCTTATCATGAAGACCGCGCTGTCGGGGGAGCTGAATGTGCTGGCCAACCTGCTCTCGAAAATCGCTGAAGCCGATCGCCATACCTGTGATTACACGCTGAACGGATTGCGTACGGCATTAGCTGAAATGGTCGCCTGCTTCCCGGTTTATCGTGGTTACATCAGCAGCGCCCGCGAAGTTGTGCCGGAAGACCGCCGTAACGTCGAACAGGCAACGGCAGCGGCTAAGCGCAGAAGCACAACGGCGGATACCAGTATTTTCGATTTTCTGCGTGATGTGCTCACTCTTGCCGCAGCAGACAGGAAATCGCCCGCGTACTATGATCAGGTGCTTGCATTTGCGATGAAATTTCAGCAATTCACCAGCCCGGTCATGGCGAAAGGACTGGAGGACACCAGCGCCTATATCTATCACCGTTTGCTGTCGCTCAATGAAGTCGGCGGCGACCCGCGTCAATTCGGCGTAACCCGCACCGCATTTCATCGAGCCAATCAGGCGCGCGCAGAGAATTGGCCGCATGCCATGTTGGCCACTTCCACTCACGACACCAAGCGTAGCGAGGATGTGCGCGCACGCCTCAATGTGCTGTCTGAAATACCGGCGGCCTGGCGGCTGGCGCTACGACACTGGAGCCGCGCCAACCGAAGCCTCAAGCGCATGGTGGATGGGATTCCTGTGCCTACAGCCAACGATGAGTATTTCATCTATCAGACATTACTGGGTATCTGGCCGCAAGGCGAGCCGGATAAAAACGAAATGGCGCGATTGGGCGTTCGGATTGCGGAATATCTGGTCAAGGCAGTACGTGAAGCCAAGGTCTATACCAGCTGGATAAACCCCAATACAGCCTATGAAGACGCAATCCTGGCCTTCGCCGATGCACTGATAAATGCACCGGCGGAAAGTGCGTTCCTGACCGATTTCCTGCCTTTTCAGCGGCGGATTGCGCGGCTCGGGCTACTCAACAGCCTGTCACAGACATTGATCAAGCTCACCGTGCCGGGTGTGCCGGATATTTATCAAGGTTGCGAATGTTGGAATTTCAGCCTGGTGGATCCAGATAATCGACGGCCGGTTGATTTCGGCTACCGTCGAACCCTGCTTGATGCATTGCAGATACTTGCCACGCTTGAGTCGAAACAACGTAGCGCCGAAGTACGCGCATTATGCGACACGCTGGAAGACGGCCGGGCCAAACTACTGATTGTCAGAACAGCGCTGGCGTTGAGGAAACGCTGGCCGGATGTGTTCCAGAAAGGAAGCTATTTGCCGCTGGCAGCCAAAGGAGAACATGCGGTGCATCTGTGCGCTTATGCCCGTATTGCCGGTGAGCGTACCGTCATTACGGTGGCGCCGCGTTTCTTCGCTCAGCTGCAGGGTGAAGCCGATAGGCTTCCTCTGGGAGAAAAGGTTTGGGGGAATACCACAGTAGGGTTACCTTTTCATCGGAGCGGTAACAAATATTCATGCGCCTTCACGGGGAAAACGCATGAGCCCCTACAGAAGCTATCCAGATGGCACCTGCCGGTCGCACAAGTGTTGGCAGAATTTCCGGTAGGGCTGATTGTCGTTGAGAGGGATTTAAGGCCCAATGATTTCGGATAGGCTATGTCTGCATTAACTTTTGGAAACGCTCATCGATTGAAAGCGCGGCCGACGAACCGCTTACCTATTGGCAACTGGTCCGGAAATATGGCGATGGAACGCCTGCCACCAGCAGTGTAGCGATATGCTGCCTACTGTCCAATTCATGTAGGCGTTCATACCTATTTTATTTAGTTCGAAATATTGTATTTTGATCGTAACTGCTTTTGAGAGTGACCAAAGCAAGCTTTGGACTCCAGCATCCGCGTTATCGGAGTTCAAAGCTTCCGCTCCTGCTCCCCTTTACCTACATCCATGTAGGCAAAGCGTGCTTTGAACATTATTGGAGCGAGCGAATCTAACCCAATTCCATCGTCATGCAAACCGCAAAAATCCTGCTGTGCCTAATATTAATAACGATAATTCACGGCACTTTCGACTGGTTTGTTAACCAACCTCAGGACGCCGGTGCCGATGTACCAGCCGGCAAGTTGATGAGCCTGTCATTCGCACCGTATCGGGACGGCTTCAGTCCGAGTCCGATAGAAGAAAAGTTTCCGTTACCGGAGCATATTGACGAAGATTTGGGGTTGCTGGCGGATAAAACCCACAGCATTCGCACTTACTCCATTCTTGGCGGCATGGAACCGACCCCTGATTTTGCGCGTAAACATGGCGTAGCTATGATTCAGGGCGGTTGGTTAGGCGACGGCCCCGAAGGCAATAAAAAAGAAATTGAGGCTTTGATCAAAGCTGCCAATGCCCACCCCGATGTGATAAAACGTGTCATTGTCGGAAATGAGGTGCTGCTTCGCCGCGATATGGATGTCGACAGACTGGTTGCTTACATCCGTGAGGTCAAGCACGCAATCAAACAGCCGGTGTCTTATGCCGATGTTTGGTCGATATACATGAAGTACCCTCAGCTGATAAATGAAGTCGATTTTATTACCATCCACATTCTGCCGTACTGGGAAGACGAACCGGTTTCGATTGACCATGCCGCTGAACATATTGAGAAAATCTTCAAACAAGTCGAAGACAAAGCGCTCGGCATGGGACAACATAAGCCTATCCTGATCGGCGAGTCCGGTTGGCCTAGCGTCGGACGGCAGCGCGGTATGGCCGTGCCCAGCATCGTTAATGAAGCAAAATTCATTCGCAGCATCATTCAGGTAGCCAATCGCCGGCACTTCGACTACAACATCGTCGAAGCTTTTAACCAATCTTGGAAAAGTACTCATGAAGGCGTAGTCGGCGCCAATTGGGGCTTGCTGTCGGTCGATCGTAAGCCGCTCTTCCCGTTAATCGGTCCGGTAAGGGAAAACCCCGATTGGCTGTTGCATTTTACCTTGGCGACAGCCTTGTGGTTGCTGATTGCGGCGGCCTATTTCAAAAAACTGCAATCTGTTTCGCCGCCGCGGTTGCTGGTGTTCTTGCTCCTGATACAAGTGTTCGGCGTTTGCCTGATAACGCTGGCAAATTTTCTCTGGTATACCAGTTACAGCCAATGGCAAAAAATCTATACCGTATTGATGATGGCTAATGCGGCGTTGGGCGGTTTGCTGACCCAACGCTTTTATGATGTTTTGACCGGCAAACCTTGTACGCAGCAGCTTGCAGGTAGGCTAAAAAGCGGCTACCTGTTTTTTATCCTGCTGGCACTTTATAAGACTTATAGTTTGGCCTTTAACGGCCGCTATCTGAGTTTTCCGGTTGAGCAATTCGCTATTCCTACGATTGGCGTATGCGGTTTGGTGGGATGTTTGTGGATAAGTCAGCGCCAATTTGATAGCCAAATCCTGGCGTTTGATCGATTGATAGGCGGAAATATGAGTACGCCTCGTGATCGTAAAATTGCCTACTTATTGTTTTTTGGTGTTATCGCATTAATACTGGGCGAGACCTATGCTTTTATGGATGGGGATGATTTCGTTCGGGCGCATCCCGGCTTTATAAAAGGCTTACCGGTCGCATTAAGCTATACGCTTTACAATCAGCAATTGCTGACTTGGCTGCTTTGTATATTTACCCTGTCTATTCCATTTTGGCCCGGCGCTCAAAAAGTCAGGCTTAACGCTATTTGACATCGGTCTTGGCTTTAAAATTGTTACGATGCTGTGAGACTGGCTTGCTCCGCCAGTCATCGTCATCATAGTGTTAATGTTTTTATCTGTCGGCGGTTACTTTTTCGTTATTGTCAGTTTATCCTCAATATCGACGACCCCTTTCGTATTGCGCGCTATTTGGCGCACCAATTCGGCCTCGATGTCCGAACTCAGCTCGCCTGCAAGGAATACGACACCGTTTTTTGTCGTGATGTGAATTTTCAGTCCATGCGTGTTCGGATCCAGCAACAGTCGGGATTTCACCCTGGCGGTAATATTGGCATCTTCCACGAAATGCATGAATGAGCTTTGTTCAGTATTGCGTTGGGCTTCGGGGCTGGTTTTCAATTTGTTGTCGACCTTCTTGACGCCCTTGACGCCTTTCGCAAGCTCCCCGGCCAAATCGCTTTCGATATCGTTTCCCACCGTGCCGGTCAAGGTAACCTCACCGCCGCTCACATTGACATCTATCGTGAAAGGGTTCAGGTGCTCGCTTAAGGCGTAAGTCGTCACAATTTTTGCTTTTAGCCAGATATCCGACGTCTGCTCGGTCTCGTCTGCGATTGCCGTGAAACCTATCAATGACAAGATCAATGTCAAAATGACCAAGTATCTCGTTTTCATGTTCAGCTCCTACTAATTTAAATCCTGGAGGTTAACCCCAACGCACCGATCACGATCAGGTAAATAGCCACGATAAGATTTAGAAGTTGGGGCATGATCAAAATGAGAATTCCGGAGATCAAGGCCAAGACCGGTTTCATATTGCTTAAAGAAAAATTTATTTTCATGCACGTATTCCTCTGTTCGTTGTAAAAGCCCGCATCCTATTCACAGTCATCATGATGTATTACATGGCCGCGTGAATGAATGGACAATCACATTTTACCGACGGGCTCTTCAGCCGGCTTCTTAACCCAAAGCTTGCACCAAGCATCGGAGCTGATGCTGCCATCGACCAGCATGCAGGAATCGGGCGGGATAAAATGCATGCAATTGCCGCATTTCTGATCGCCTTTTGGTTGATTCTGGTATTGCGCTTGCACCTTGCTTATCTTGCCGGACGACTGGGCCTGGCTCAAACGCGGCAGGCACAACAATGCGCATCCGGTAGCAAGGAAACCGCGTAATACAATTCGACGGGGATGATTATGCGTTGACATGACTGGCTCTCCTTTCTTTAGCAAAACACAATAACTGAGGATGACGGCTCAATTACAACACTTCCAAAAATGAAGATAAAACATTTCTATTTAAACTTGGAAATAGCGTTCTCTATCGAGGTTTTAAGGTCACTCCAGGCATGTTCCAATCCTGGCTTGAGCTCTTCCCATGCCTGTTCCCCGGATGCCGACAACTCCTGAAATTTCGTTTGCGCAACCGCCTGTTTGGTGCGCAATTCCTCGATCTGCTCGTAATACTCGATTTTTGCTTCCGCTTTCGCCTGATCCGCTTTGGCCTTTAATTCATCAATCTTGGCGCTCCATTCCCGTAGTTGAGCATCGAATTTCTCTTGATAGGCTTCTTTCTTGTTCATCATATTTCTCCTGACGGTTTATATGAAGTCTCGACGGTAATGCCCGATTCTAGGCGCTAATAAATAGCGCCTATGTCTCAAAACGCAACAGTGACCGGATTATTTCATCACTGGCCTTTGCCGGGCAAAGCGGGCGTCGCCATTGTTTTGGGTGCGTCTGTTATGGTCACTTCGACGCGCCGGTTTTGCTGGCGTCCGGCGGCGGTTGAGTTCGTTGCGACCGGGTAACCCTTACCCATGCCTTGGGCTGTGATACGTTCCGGCGCGATGCCGTTGGTGACCAGAAAATCTCTGACGGCCTCGGCCCGCCTCTGTGAAAGTTCGGCGTTATAGCTCTCGGATCCCCGGTTGTCGGTGTGACCCTCGATCTTCACCATAGATTCGGGATACTTTTTCAAATACTCCACCAGAGGATAAATCTTCTGAAGACTTCCTGCTTTAAGAGTGGAGCGTGCCGTGTCGAACAGCACATCGCCCAATGTCACCAGAATGCCTTGCGGGACTTTTTTGGCCTTTAGCCTCGCAATTTCAGCTTCGCGTGCTTTCAGGCGAATCTCGTCTTTTTTGCCGCTTAATTCTTCAAAAGCTCTTTTCGATGCAGCCTGACTGGCGATGGCTCGCGCCAAATCCACCTTTCGGCTGGTCAGGTAGGCAAGATGATCTGTTTCTTCTGAATCCTCATCTTCATCCCAGGATGTCTCTGCTTTTTGCAGCAGTTTTTCCGCTGCAAACAAATCAGCGGACGCATCGGCTTTTACTGCCGGATCATTTGCCGCTTGCTGATAGTCCGAACGGGCTCTCTCCAGACTCTGATTGACGGTTGGTGCGCAAGCTGTCATCAGCGCGCTCAATAGAATAAGGGAGATACGGCTCAACCATGATGGTTGAAAAGGGATTTGTGATCGCATGGTACGCCTCCAAAATGACTGGTTATTGTTGACTTTCGCTTTCTCGCGAAGTTTCCTGTTTCAAGGCTTGGATCGCCTTCTTCATTTCATCCGTTTCCTTGGCCTGTTTTGCCGCCTGGGCTTTGGCACTGGCTAAAACTGCTTCAGAATATGCTTCTTCGGCCATTCTACGTGCATCGTCATTTTCATCGTCATCCACGTCCTTGTTGGCGCGACTGAGTTTGGTACGAGCGCTGCTTAGTAATTGCGGTTCATACTGCGAGGCCCCAGCCCGGTCTGCGTCCTGAATGGCTGTTTCGGCCTGCAAGAGTGTCTCTTTCGGCGGCGCCGAACCGCAGCCCGGCAGGAATAACAATAGGCTTGTCAATATTGCCGATGAACCTGCCCTTGAAAACGTGTTAGCTGTAAACATAGTGTGTACCTTCTGTAGTCTACGGATTCACAAGAATCCGGGTTACGGATTGGCGTATAAGCAGTTTCGATGAAAATCCGGAATATCATTAGCTTTTTTGATATTACGGAAAGTCACCTGACCAAACCCAGAACGCCGACGATAATCAGATAAATGGCGATGATGTAATTCAACAAAGCGGGACGAATCAGTATCAAAATCCCGGCTATAAGCTAGAGTAGTGCATGTACGTTGACATACATAAAGTCACCTTCCTTTTGTCATGAGTCGAATATTATTCTTGGCCGGACTCGAAACCGTCATTGACTACACTACAATATTACGGACTACATACAATATGTATGAATACTCATATGTACCTGAAAAACAAGGACTCTGAGATAGTCCAATCTGACTGATGTTGCGCTCATATAATCGGTTCAAGTTAATGTCCAATCATCCTTCCTTTTTGAAAAATCCCGGCTGGCTACCAAGTTGAACTTTGTTCGTGTCGGTCCTTAGACCTGGCTTTCCATTGCCCGCTGGATTCATCCTTTTTATATTTCTTTTTGACCGCACTCCAAGCCACCCGGTGCGCTCGTTCTTCATCTTGCCCATATTCGTCCCAAGCATTGTTATAAGCCGCTTGGTAAATTTCCTGAGCGTGTATCGGTAAATGTTCCCTTACACTTTTAGGCAAATCGCTTAAATCTTTATAGGGCATGTCCTACCTCCGTGAACCGTGGGGCGACGCCGTTACGCGCCAAACTATGTTGCCTACATCATCGGCAACCAGCAACGCCGCTTGTTTGTCGAGCGCGACGCCGACGGGTCTCCCGAACGCATCGCCACCGGCGCTAAGAAAGCCCGTCAGCACATCGAACGGATCGCCGAAGGGCTTGTCTTCTTTGAAAGGAACAAAGATAACCCGGTAGCCGCTAAATGGCTTACGGTTCCACGAACCGTGCTGGCCGATAAACACGCCGTTATTAAATGGCGCAGGCCATGCGTTACTCCTGGAAAAAGCCAGGCCGAGCGAAGCGGTGTGCGGCCCGAGCGCATAATCCGGTACTTGAGCTTTGACGACCAATTCCGGCCGTTGAGGCTGCACGCGATAGTCAAGATGCTGACCGAAATAACTGTAAGGCCAGCCGAAAAAGCTGCCGTCGGGAACCGAAGTCAGGTAATCGGGCACCAGGTCACTGCCGAGTTCATCGCGCTCGTTGACTACGGTCCAAAGCGTTCCGTCATCCGGCTCCCAGGCCAGTCCGTTGGGATTACGCAAACCGGACGCATAGATGCGGTAACTTCCGCGCTTCGGATCCACTTCCCAGATGGCTGCGCGGCCGGCCTCCTCGTCCATGCCGTTCTCGCCTATATTGCTGTTCGATCCCACCGTCACATAGAGCCGTGACCCATCCCGACTGGCGATGAGGTTCTTGGTCCAGTGGTAATTGATTGAACCCGCCGGTAAATCGATCACCTTGATTCCCGGCTGAGTGATCCGCTTTACGCCTTCCGTATACGGAAATTTCACCAGCGCATCCGAATTGGCCACGTAGAAATCATTGCCTACCAGCGCCATACCGAACGGCGAGTTTAAGCCTTCGAGGAATGTCGACCTTGTTTCCGCTACGCCGTCGCCGTCGGCATCGCATAGCAGCGTGATGCGATTGGCGCTGGGTACGTCTGCGCCGGCCTCGTTCATGAACCGCTGGATGATCCAGTCTTTGATAGTTTTTTCGTCTTCGAGTTTAGGCGGCGCATTAGTTTCGGCGACCAATACATCGCCATTGGGCAATACATAAAGCCAGCGCGGGTGGTCGAGTCCGCTGGCAAAAGCATTCACAGACATTCCTGGTGCCGCCACCGGTTTTCCATTTTCAGGCCAGCCCACAGCTCGCGCGATGTTTACCGTAGTAATCAAGGTCGACTTGGGCGGCGGCAGTTGGGGATGAGCGCCGACACCCGCCGAAATAGGCAACTGCGCCTCTTCGCCGCACGCCGTTAGCGCTACCGCCAACACCATAAGCAACAACGAATATCTTGGATACATGGCTATAACTTAATGGCGAGCACTTGCCATTTCCCGGCAACTCTCGGCGCAGTTTCGACATGCCTCGACGCATTCATCCATGCCGCCGATCTTCTCGCAATCTGCCGCGCATGCCTCGCAAATCCCAGCGCAGACCTCGCAAAGACGATGCTGAAAATGAGAGCGGCTGAGCTGAAAATTGGCCGATGTCTGGCAGATCTCGGCGCAGTTCATCATCAGGCGGAAGTGTTCCGCCTCGACGTGCTTTCCGCCGGTCTTTAGGCAATAGTCCATGGCGGTTTGCAGGCAGACTTGATGGCACCGGCTGCAAGCCTCTATACAGGTTTGCGTGGTGTGTTTGGTGTGAGCTGGTTTATTCATAGGATTCTCCTAGGCTAAAAAACAAGCATGACTAAAAATGGAACCGTCATCTCGATCACGAGCCAAGCTAACCTGATAGAATCCGGACTCGGCAAAACCTTGAAAGCACTCTAGCCGCAAAACCAGCAGCAGTCGGTACGGTAGCGCACATACCGACGCGAGTATCCGGGACGTTAAGATTTTGGCGGTGCCGAGCCCTGCAATAGCGGTTTGAATACATCCAGCATATGTTCCTTGTTCTCCGGATACCAAAGATTGCCCAGATGGCCGCCATGAGGATAAATCATTGCGCGATCGCCAAACACCCCCTCCAAATAGACTACATCTTCCGCAGAAACCAGAATATCATCCAGGTTGTGCATCAGAAAAACAGACCGATTATTCTCTAATACGGATTTCATGCCTCTCATTGAATTTAGTTTATCCAGCGCTTTGAGACTCATTTCTTTATTGCCGGTTCGCCTCAATCTGGGAACAACAAAGGTCTCCACATAATCCATCAGGCTATAAGAACGCGCTTCTTCCAATCGGGCGTTACGATGCCACCAGTCGATGGGGAGGCTCAAGTAAACTAGATTATTGGTAAGGTCAATCGTGTATATGGTGTCCCCGACGGAATCGTGAAAGTTCTTCCCGATCAGGTATTCAATCTGCTTGTCCTTAAGCCGAAGGCGTTTGTCCCAGTCCGCAAAATAACCCGGTGCGCCCGTATCCATTCCCATGCCATCCGTCAACACGCCAAAAGCATAGGATTCAATCTTGAACTTTCGATCGGTTCCGTATTCCTTGCCGATACCGGCCATGCGATCTATTTTTCTGGCTACCTCGAACAAATCCACGGGCGGATTCACTAAAAGATAGGTATCGATACCGATTTTCTTTTTCTCCGAATCCAGCTTGCTGAGATAAGCGGCATAAAGCGCTCCATCGCTATAGCCGAGCATGCCGATTTTTCCAATTTGGGCATCGCAACGGCTTTTGACTTCATCCAACACCTTCTGCATCACCGAATAGAGATCATTGCTATCTTCTTGGGTATAGCCGGGATAGCCCGCAACGCTTGCCGCCAATGTGAATTTCCAATTAAATGGGGAAGGAAGAATAAGTGCATGGAACCCGTGGTCTGCAAACCATTCAGCCAAGAATATTGCGGGGCCCGAATAAGCTGAGCCAGCCAACCCGGGAATGATAAAAATAAGCGGCGCCCTCCTGTTTTGACGATAAAATCGATACTGTATAGAGCCCATCCCTTCCAATAGATAAACATCGTCCCGATGACCCAACACTTTGACATGCTGATCCTCTATTTCGCTGGTTAAAGGTCTTTTGCTGCCTTGCATTAGCGCTGAAGTCGTCGTAGCGAGATACGGGTCTTTATAAGGATACCGGTAGGATGCTTCGTCGACTCTTTGGGCAAAAACATTCGACTGGAATAACAAAACCGCTGAGATAAAACTAGAGATGAACAGGGCTGATAGTTGTTGTCGCATTTCATGTCCCCTTATATGCAATTTGGCTATTTTGATGGTTGCCGGGCGGCAATCGCCCCTTCCCCATATAAACAGTGAGACTATGCGACGACATCTTGATACCAAGTTGGTCGAATCGCTTCTTCATGCGACGGTTGAATTCCCGGCCCACGTCCCATTGTTTGATCGGCAGGGTCTTGATCCGTCCCTTTATCATTACTGCGTTGTTCGCAAAACTGTCGACGCCCAACCTTGTGGAACTCATGGAACATGGTAGCGGCTTTCACCGTGGTCTCGACAGACTTGGCTAACCGATCCGAAAGCATCTTCAGCAAATCGACGGTGGTGGTGCCCAATGTCGGCTTTTCAGCTTCATGGGACCCCGTCATTTCCTGCTGCGTTTGAACCAACAGTTTGAGCTGGCCGATCAAACGATCCCGTGCTTCCTGATTTTCCAGAGTATTGATGACAGACTGAATCTCAGTCGACTCGGGTGTGGCTTTCGCAGCCGTTTCCTGGGCATGGATCTCTGCACAGCGAAGCCCGAGCAACAGCCAGCAAAAAACAATAACAGGACGATGTTTCATGACTTGAGCGCCAACCGGCTGGGCAAGATCAACGAACGACTCTTGAAAACATAATCCGCTCCATTTGAGTAATTACCGCTTAGGGACGTCCGGCTAGCGGGATAGGACAGTATCGTCTCGCATCCACGTTTGCGGTGAGCAACCATCTATAGCGAGCTTGCAGCTGACAGTAAATAAATACAGGTTAGAAAAAACAAGTCATTTGCACAATTAGTGGAAGTACCTAATTCAACAACACCATGCCGACTTAATTGAGGTTGGTTTCCCTACGAATCATCAAGACCGGTGTTCATAAGTAGCCGCACGGATTTATCCGCATTCAAATTATTGGAAGCGATGAGATAGGTGTTCGTACATATCCTAAAACGCAAAATGATCGCTTAAGCTATTCCTTCACCATGGATGATTAAGGTCCAGTGGTAACAAAGCAATTTCGCTCCCACTTTTTATTTTTTACTCAATCGATTCACCAGCGCAATAAAGCCCTTTGGCAACAGAATTACTATGAAAACACATATTGAATTTACTCCGGAAACATTAGACATTTTAAAAAAGGAAAGACTGACCCACCCCGTACCGCTAGTGCGTCGGCGCCTGGAAGCATTGTGGCTAAAAAGCCGTGGACTGCCTAATAATAAGATCGCCCTGTTGGTGGGCATTTATGAACGTACTTTGCGCGATTACCTTCAGTTGTATCAACAAAGCGGCGTGGAGGGATTGAAAAATCTTTATTTCTGTTTTGGTTAAAAATAAATTGATGTTTATGAACAGTTCGTAGGGCGAATCAACCTTGCAGCTTTCACCTGCATCAACATGACGAGCAACGAAACGCTGTTGCTCGACCTACTGGCTACACGCCCCACACTTTAAGGAGAATTAAATCATGAAAAAATCAATATTTGCATTTTCTGCTTTATTGCTTTTGCTAGGTACATTTCTAAGTACAGCAGTTTTCGCCGAAGAGCATGCTTACGCTGCAATAGAGCACACCAGTGCCGCCATAGCGGAAGGCAAGGCAGGCAAAGCGCCGGCATTGGTCGAACATGCGCAAAAAGCGCTGGAACACGCAAAATTGGCCGAAAATGCGGCAATGGGGCATTTAAAATCTGAAATGCAATCCGCCGTGGATGAGCTGGAAAAAGCCATTACTGCTGGCAATGCAGGTGATGCCAAATTAGCTGTTATACCTCTCGAAAAGGCTTTGGGCTTTCTTCAGGCCGGAAACAAATAGCGTCAATGCTTGGGGAAAGACTTTGCCTACATTCCTGTAGGCAAAGCTGTGAACATGTCTGTCCATGCAAAGTTGGGTTGGGCAGTGCAACACGAAGTCCAACACTTTTCGGCTCCGATCCCGTTGGGCTTCCTTGCGTCAGCCTCCACACTTTGCGCGATTGCCTTCAGTTGTACCAACAAAGCGGCGTGGAGGGATTGAAAAACCTTTATTTCTGTTTTGGTTAAAAATAAATTGATGTTTGTAAACTGTTCATAGAGCGATTTCGCGTCGTAGCAAACCGCTACACACAGCAGAGACAGCCTGCCGAAGTTGTGGTGGATTGCCTAAAGACGAATCCACCTTGCAGGTTTCGGATATTGATTGTCTCAGATCGACCCCTTTGATACATTCGGATATGGATTTAAGCTTCCTAATCGCGATTATTGGCTAAGTAATAAACCTGACATATACTTTGGATAAAATCTAGTTAAACCACTATTTTGATTTAACTAGATGCTTAGTTTAAAGATACTTAAAAATTTGGCTAGTGAAGCTTTCTCCCTTTATCTCAGCATTTCAAGCATTGAATACGATTCATCCGATTCTATCGCATATATAGAGCGGCTAAGGAAATTAGAAAATCGCTGCTATAGGCGATACGAACGGCGAATTTATAGGTATGCTTGCAAGAATAAATATATAAATAGCTTAACATCAAAGTATTTACTCACAAATCAAAATAGAAATCTTGATTTGTCGTTTTTGGGAAATGTCAATTTAGATGTATTGGCCTCTAAAAGAGTCCAAAACTTGCCAGAAAAGGATTTCTCAACGTATAGATATTATTTTTAAATAACTTGCGATTTGAGTGGATCCCTAATAGCGTTTACACGCTTGATGCGAAGACCAACTGTCCCCACACGGCCTCGTAAATCAGCTCGAATACTGAAGATTCTATATAGCGTAAGCCATCAAGCAACTTCATACTTTCGACAATTATGCCCTGCTTTTACGCGAACTCCATGCGTTCAACTAGGTCTTCATTAATGACGGCGCCTACCACTTATTTACCCAAATCCGTATTAATCCAGCCTTGCTGAGAAAAATACTTGGCAAGCTGTTCTGAAATCTTGTCGGCAATTTTTTTCGCCTGCTGCGCAGACGACGACTTGTAAGCCTTAGCGCCTCCTATTGCCGCGTTTGCTCCAACAACCGTCGCTGTTCCCGCACCGGCAGCCGCACCCGCAGGCCCCATGACCGCAACGCCAGGCATGTTGCCGCTATCGGAGTGGGCTTCAAACACCATCAATTCCGTATAACCTGATGGACCCGGCGCCAATAGGCGTACCTCCGTATTCAACGAAGACTGCCCCATACCCAACCCGATAACGGTTCGACGAAGGCGGTTGCCTTCGTCAATTTTGACGAAATGGCCGGTAATCAGTATCGAGCCTGCGGGAACCGGCACGTTCTCAATAGCTCGATTCGAATTTAAGCCCATAGCGGCAATTTTCTGCGTCAGTTCGGTGGCCAATGCATCGGCCACCTCGCGGCCTAACTGAATTTGCTCCGCAGTCTGGTTAGAGTCACCGATGTTTCTTCTCAACTTTGCAAAAATGCTTGAGTTTTGCTGGATATCTTCAGGGCGTACCGCAAAGTTATAAATGAGCACTTGCTGCGGTCTGGAAAGACCGGAACTCGCGATTTCATCGGATATCTGAACCTTGTTATGGGCGCACCCCGTCAATAACAAGAAAATTGAAACAGTCAGCCATTTAAATGATTTTGTTGTACGCATAAGTCCAGCCTCATATTGTCCTGTAAAGAGTGTAAAAATATTGCCCTTTATTTTCCGTAAATTAGACTCTCCGTCTATGATATAAATAAGGTTCAGGCAGTCCATCTATGTAAAAACGCAAAACTGAGAAGTCGATGGTAGATGTTGAATAGAAAATTTCTCTGAGCTAAAGCATTTTTCGACTCGTCACCGAGACAGGAGTGACGACAAGCTTAAATAGGCTCGCCGCTCCGTCCGGGGATGAGGGCCGTTACTATCTTTTTTGCTAGCTATTTACAAACGTAAGACAAAGGGTTTTTATCATATTCGTATTCCGGGTGTTTTACCACGCAATTCCAGGCCGAAGGGTCGTATTTGCAGGGGTCGATCACCGAATCCAGCAAGGCCTTATCGAACTGGGACAGAGGGGCATACGGTTTGTACGGGTTGAGCGGATTTATATCATAATATTTCGGAAGAACAGTTCCTCCCTCCGCTCTCGGATCCGCGGCAGGCGGGTTCCAGGTGAAGTCGGATACGACGGCTCTGCGTTCCAGGATTTGGGACTTGGACACATTGAGCACCACCAAATCGGTGACAATGGTCACGGGCCCTGTATACCAGCTGTAGATGTTGTCAAGCGCGACCGAAATAGTGTCGTCCTCAGACTGGAAGTGGGTTCCCACCGCAAGCCTTGGCGGTTTTTTGAGCTGGCTGAGGATATAGCCGAACGCCTTCTCGGGCGTATGGGAGTTTTCCTCGATCGTTTCGGCGACCATGACCCCGGCGCTGCTGGGGTCAGCACTCCCGCCTTGCCTTGCCGACCAGACTTCCGGCGGTACGACAATCTCGTGGATTAGGACATCGACGTCGCTCGCGTTATCGATCATGAACTGGCTCGGCTTGGTGTCGCCGCCGTAAATCATGGACAAGCCGTTCCATTCCAGCTTGTAGCTGATGGAACCATTGCGGCCATGTACCGCCGGGAAGAAGGAAATCTTCACGTCCCTGACTGAATCATAGTACGCGATCCATGGGTCTGAACTCGGGTTAGCTTTATTGTTCGTGTTCATGGAGTCATTTGTCGTCCAAGTCTTGGGGAGAGTTCCTCCTCCGCCCGTTTTCCAGTCCAGTTGAGTCGCGAAGATGTCGTAGCCGTCGCCCTCCGTATCTTTAAGCCAGCGAGTTCCCCAGAAGCTCTGAGACTCTGTGTGCCAGCGGTTCATCTCGCGGAAGTGATAGGCGAAATCCAAGATGCCGTCTTCATGCGGCTTGCCGGTAACCGGATCGCACACCAAAGAAGGCGACGGTCCCCAGATGTAAAGCGGCGACTTGCCATCCTGCTGTGCCCCGAAGCAATAGATCTGGGTGAGGTCATTCATATGATCCCCGTGCAGATGAGTCAGGAAGACCTTTCGCATCTTCGACATCTGCACCCCCATCGCGTCGTAATTGATCGAGGAACCTGTGCCGCAGTCGAAGATAAAGCAGTCATTGTCGGCACCGTTAGCGAGCTTGCCGTTGCCCAGTTCCACAAAAACGCTGGCGCCAGCCTGGGCGCGACGCAGAACCGGCGAAGTCCCCATGAACGATATCCGCATTTCGCC